>Ga0307373_10008772_pt1 | contig 15297 bp, 10 predicted proteins | sample OX2MG_FD_202534 | JGI IMG/M metagenome (GOLD analysis project Ga0307373, IMG submission 202534) | Soil microbial communities from Risofladan, Vaasa, Finland - OX-2 | ecosystem: Environmental > Terrestrial > Soil > Coastal area > Acid sulfate soil | place: Finland: Risofladan, Vaasa | collected... | reverse complement strand
GGCGCTATCGCGTGATGCGCGAGCTGGGCGTGCGCAATATCGACGGCTATAACCGCACGATCGGGCAGGGCGGCGAGCTGGTCGAGCTCAAGCGCGGGACGATTGCCGACAACCAGGGCGACAGCGAGGATTGGCAGGACACCCCGGTCAAGCATCGCAAGCTGCCCAAGATCGTGATCGTGATCGACGAACTCGCCGACCTGCTGCTCGCCGAGGGCAAGACCGTCGAACGCGATATCACACGGCTGGCGCAAAAGGCGCGCGCCGCCGGAATCCATCTGATATTGGCTACCCAGCGGCCGTCGGTCGACGTGCTGACCGGCCTGATCAAGGCGAACCTGCCGGCGCGCATTTCGCTGCAGGTGACGTCGCGCGTCGACTCGCGCACGATCCTGGATTCGATCGGCGCTGAGCGCCTGCTCGGCGCGGGTGATATGCTGTTCATGCCGCCGGGCACGGCCAAGCTGCGCCGCCTGCACGGGCCGTTTGTCTCCGAGACCGAGATTCGCAAGGTCTGCGAATTCATCCGCGCGCAGGGCGCACCCGACTACCAGATGGAGATTCTCGAGACGGCGGTAGCGGGCGAAGGTGACAGCGGCGGTCCCGACGGCGATCGCGACGAGCATTACGACGAGGCTGTGCGCATCGTGATGGAGACCAACCAGGCGTCGATCTCGATGATCCAGCGCCGCTTGCGGATCGGCTACAATCGCGCCGCGCGGATGGTCGAGCAGATGGAGCGTGAGGGGCTGGTCCTGCCGGCCGACGGCGCGCGGCCGCGCGAAGTCCGGATGCGCGGCGCGAGTTAGGCGCCGGGCTCGCGTATCGCGATGCGATGAAGCGCGGGACTCGGGATTTCGTCTAAATTAATAGCGCGAGCGCGGTGGCGTCGAAAATCGTTATGAGAATTGGGAAAATTTGCCCGGTGCGATGGGCCTTGGGATTTGCGGCGGCAATTGTTCTGGCGCCCGGCATCGCGACCCATCGCTTTGCTGGCGGGACCGGTGTGGTCGAGGCTGCAACCACCATCGCGAGGGGTCCGGCCGCGCTGCGGACGCTGCTCGAGCGATTGCAACAGCATTACCAGGCGACCCATTCGTTCACTGGCAAATTCACCCAGACGGTGACACGGGTCGGGATGCCGCCGCGGATTCGCGTCGGAACGATCGCGTACAGCCGGCCGGGGCGGATTCGCCTCGAGTTCGGCGATCCGCAGCCCGAGACGATTGTCAGCGACGGCGAACTGTTTCACGACTACGATCCGGGTCTCAACCAGGTCTTGCAGACGCCCGTGAAGTCGGCGATCAAAACCCAGGCGGCGGCTGCGTTTCTGCTCGGTGTGGGCAACGTCGAGCGCGATTTCAAGGCCTCCGAACCGGCTGCGCCGGCCTCCGATGGGCTGAGCCACGTCGTCTTGGCGCCGCGTGGCGGCGGCGATCCGATCGAAATCGGCATCGACCCGGCCACGCTGAATATCGCGTCGCTGACTATTGCCGACGCGCTGGGCAACACGACGGTCTTTCTTTTCAGCGACTTGCGGATCAACGCGCCGATTGCGCCCGCGATGTTCGTGTTCAACGCGCCGGCCGGCGCCGATATCGTAAATTCGGGCGCGGCGCAATAAATCGGACGGTCTCATTCGCGGGGTGGATTGCGCCACGACGCTCACGCGAGTAGACATATATGCCCTTAGGTGTTTGGCGAACCAGTCATGGAAAAGGTTCATCTCCTGACCTTGGGATGCCCCAAGAACCTGGCCGATAGCGAATTGATGCTGGGTGCGCTGATGGGCGCGGGCTTCGAAGTGACGCTCGATCCCGGCGACGCGCAAGTGCTGATAATCAACACCTGCGCGTTTATCGAATCCGCGAAAAAGGAATCGATCGGCGCGATTCTTGAGGCGTCCGAGGTAAAAAAACGCGCGGCGGGGCGCAGGCTGGTGGTAGCTGGATGTTTGGCTCAGCGCTACGGCGCCGAGTTGCGCGCCGAGCTGCCGGAGGTCGATATCTTTGTCGGCACGGGCAATTTTCTCGATCTGCCCGAGCTGCTGCGCCGCACCGAAGCCCCCGAATCGCGCCCGGTGCCTTACGCCGGCGCGGCCCATTTGCTGCCCACGATGGCGGCGCCGCGGGTCAAGACGGGCGACTTCTTTACCGCGTACCTCAAGATTTCCGAAGGCTGCAATCACAAGTGCGCCTTCTGCATAATCCCCAAGATTCGCGGCCTGCATGAGAGCCGCACGGCCGACGACGTAATCGCCGAGGCCGAGTCGCTGGCGGCGGTCGGCGTGCGCGAGATCAATCTGATTGCGCAGGACTTGACCGCCTATGGCCGCGACCTTAAGCCGCCGTCGAGCCTGGCCGCGCTGATCCGGCGAATCGCGCAGGTCGACAGGATTCGCTGGATCCGGCTGCTCTACTGTTATCCAAACTTTGTTACCGACGAATTGCTCGAGACCATCGCAGAGCTGCCGCAAGTGGTTAAGTATATTGATATGCCCTTGCAGCACGCCGACGACGCGATCCTGCGCGCGATGAAGCGCGAGCGGTCGGGCGACGGCTTGCGCAAGCTGCTCGAACGGATTCGCCGCAAGGTTCCGGGAGTGGCGCTGCGCACTTCGTTTATCGTCGGCTTTCCGGGCGAGGATGACGCGGCGTTTGCGCGGCTGACGGATTTCGTGCGGACGGAACAATTTGACCGGGTGGGAGTGTTTACCTACTCGCGCGAGGAGAATACGACGGCATACGCACTCGATGGGCAGGTGCCCGAGCGGCTCAAGCGGGCGCGGCGGTCGGAGTTGATGGAGACCCAGGCGGAGATTTCGCTGCGCCGGAACCGCGGCCTGGTGGGACAGGAAATTGAAGTGTTGATCGAAGGCTCGACGCCCGGGCGCGGTACGCGGCGGCGCGGACGCACCGCCGCGCAGGCACCCGAAATCGACGGGATGGTGATCCTCAAAGGGGAAGCCGAGCCCGGGGAATTCGTGCGCGCGCGCGTCGAGCGAGCGCTGAGTTATGACCTGCACGCGGTCATCAGCGGCGCGATCGTAAATTAAAGGGTGGCGAACGATGGCTAAAAAATCACCGGCGGCAACCCGCAAGAAGTTTCTGGCCGACCAGCACGCGAATCTCGAAGCGATGAAGGCCAAGCTACTCGCCGAAATCAGTTCCGATCTCAAAGCCGAGCGCGAAGGCAACAAGGATGAGGGCATGGATACCTATGACCTCGCCTCGGAAGAGCGCGACCGTGAAATCAACTTCATCCTGTCGGATCGTGAACGGGTCAAGATCAAGCAGATCGACGACGCGCTCGCGCGGATGAACGAGGGCACGTATGGGGCGTGCGAATCGTGCGGGCTGGAGATCGCCGAGGAGCGGCTGCTCGCGATGCCGTTTACGCGGTTGTGCCGCGACTGCCAGCAGGATCAGGAGCGCGAAGCCAAATCGCAGCGCCGCTTCGACGACGAGCGCAATTCCTATCGCAAGATCGGTTCGACCGACGCCGACGAAGATAATATCTAGCGCCGCCGGCGGCGGATCGATCCGCACGCGGACCGCTGCGCTGGATGACGCGGGGCGTTGCGCGCTGGTGGCCGCGCGGCCGACCGACCGGCTCGAAGCGGGCGCTGGCGGCGATTAGTCATTGCGTTTTTGACCGGCGTACCCGGTTGCCGCGCAGCTATGCATTGATGGGACGTGGTGATGCGCGACGGTCGTACATTTCGCCGCTACACTTCATTCATCCACCCGCTTTACGCCGGGGCGTCAACAGGGCATCTTAACGGGAGTCCCTGCGTTTCGCGGCGCTGGCAGATGGCGTTGAGGCCGCGAAGGATAGTTGATGCGCAACGGTAGGTAATGAGAATTTTCAGGGAAATCGAGGCGCTGCCGGGCGCCGCCGGCGCGCCTTCCGCGCCGGATCTTGCGCATCTGCGGGCCAACCTGGCCGGGATCAAATCGATCGTCGCGGTCTTCAGCGCCAAGGGCGGTACCGGCAAGAGCGCGATCACAATCAATATCGCGGCGGCGCTGGCGATTGCCGGCCGCAAGGTCGGGATTCTCGACGCCGATCTGAATTCGCCTAGTGTTCTGCCGATGCTCGGTATGAAGGCGCCGCGCCGCGTCTTTGCTTTCGAAGGGGCGGAGCCCGGCGCCGGTCCGCTCGGTCTGCGGGTCGCCTCAAGCAATCTGCTGCCCGACGGTGAGCCGCCGCCGATGAACTTTCTCGACGAAGAGCCGGCGGCCGAGATCGTGATCACTGAAGAGCATGCCGCCAGCGCCGAATTTCCGGCTAACGGCGAGGCTTCGGTCAACGGCGAAGTTACCGACGGACGTGAAGTTGCCGCTGGCCGTGAAGTCGCGGTGAATCGTGAGGTTTCGGCCAACGGCAACGGCGCGGTGGAGCTGAGCTATAGCGGCACGTTGCGGCGATTACTCACGGAGACCCGCTTCGGCGCACTCGATGTCTTGCTGATCGATCTGGCGCCCGGACTCGATGAGCTCTACCGGATCGCGCGAATCGCGCCGTTGAGCGGCGCGGTGATCGTGACCCATCCGTCGGATATTTCGGTGACCGCTGCCAGGCACGCGCTCGAGATTGCGGCGCATTGCGCTACCCGCGTGATCGGGATCGTCGAAAACATGGTCGGCTTCAGTTGCGACGGATGCCATACGGTGCGTCCGCTGATGCCGCAGGGCGATCTGGCGGCGATTGCGCGCACCGCCGGTTCCACGATTCTGGGACGGCTGCCGTTCGATCCGCGGCTAGCGGAGAGTTCCGATCGCGGCGTGCTGTTCGTGCGCGATTACGCGGCGACGCCGCTGGCGCTCAATCTGACGGCAATCGCGCAGAGCATCGACCAGGCGCTGATCGCGATCAATCACGCGCCGCTCGCACCACCGGCCTGAACCCTGCGCGGCATCGTCCCGCGCGATCTTTCTCCATTCTCCGAAGCAGTAATCCACGTCGCGCGCGAGAGGCTGCGGCGTCAGTCGCTGTCGGCGTCGTCACGATCGCCGGCGGCGGATGGCAATGCGCCGACCACGCGCGAATACTCGAACATCCCGGCGCCCCGCGCGTCGCCCATCTGGTAGGTCGCGAAGCCGAGCGAGGTGTGGATGCGAGTGGCTTCGGGGCCGGGCCGCGAGAGCGTCATGAAGTTGTCGGCGCGCCCGCTAAGCGGCACGGCCACGCCGTCATGCAGTGTGATCGCGGCGTGGATTGGGCCGGGGCGCGCGCCGGGCGCAGGCGTGTCCAGATCGATCGCGCCAAGCTCGCATTCGCGCCATGCGCCGGCGTCGAGGATGCGCGCGGTGCGGGATTGCGGTGCGCCGTCGAAGGTCATGGTGCGGGCCTCGAGCGCGGATTGCGCGGCGCCCGCGCCGGTAAAGCATGCCCAGAGCATCCGGCGCGTGGTGAAGCGCTGGGATCCGAGTCCCATGCATGAGGTGCCGACGCGGGCGACCGCGTCGATCTCACGGCGCAGACCGCCAACCGTCAACGCGCCGCGCAGGCGGCCGAACAGCGCCGTGCCGGCGCGGGCCGCCGCGGCGAGATCGCTGTCGCCCGGCGCGCTATCGCCCGCGGAAGCCGCGCATGCAGGCGCGCCGCAATCGTCGAGTTCGATCGTTGCCGCAAGCTCCATCGCGGTGTCGAGTTGGCCGCTGGCCAGCGCACGTTCGACGCTCAAGTAGGCCGCGCCGTCGTCGACCACCATCGCCGGCCCGCGAAAGCTGAGCGCGCCGCGGCCGGCCGCCAGGGTCATGCGCAGCGGACCGAGGCGAACCTGCGCGCCGGCAAATTCGCTCTTGCCTTCACCGGTGAACAGCGCCGCGCAGCATCCGTCGAACATCACCATGATCCGCGCGCCCGCGGCGCCCGCGCCGAAGTCGAAACTCGCCATCCCGCCCACGCGCGCGGCGGGGTCGTAAAACTCGATCCCGATGCGCATTGCCACGCCCGCCGGTGTGGCCGCCGCGCCGCGGGCGGGACGCGGCCGCGCGTCGCGCACGACGATCATCGCTGGCGCAGCCGCAGGTGATTCCATCGATGACGCCGACGTCGCCGGTGACGAAGACGATGCGGTGGGTGCGAAGGCCTCGGCGATCGCGTCGAGATTGCGCGCGCGCAACGCCCCGGGCATCCGCACCGCGACCGACATTTCGAGTTGCAGCGCATCGATCGCGCCGTGGGCGGCGAGCGCGGCAAGCTCGCGCAGCGCGGCAAGTTCGCTGGCGCAATGGCGCTGGGTGAAGGCCTGGAGCAGGTTCTGGCTCGCGCCGCCGGGATAGCGCAGGCCGAAGGTCGGGATAATGCCGGCGGTCGTGAGGCGCGCGGCGAGCGCGGCGACCGGCCCGTTGATGAATCCGTCGCTGGCCGAGACGTGAGCGCCCGCGGGTGGCCGCAGACGGCCGCCGGCTTCGCGCAGGCCGAGCCCCAGGTCGACGCGCGGCTCGATCACGTTCCATCCGTGAATCAGCAGCACGGTCGCGCGGCCGTGCCGGCGGGTGATCGCGGCGACGCGCCCCACGATCAGATCGATCAGCCAGGGCGCGCGCTGGGCGAGTTGCGCCAGGCGGTTGCAGTCGAGTTCGTTGCGATCCATCGCGGCGTTGATCAAGGCCGGCGCGCCAAGCCGGCGCGCGAGTTCCCGCGTGATCGCGGCGGTCTCGAGATCGTTGACCTTGGGATGGAGCGTGGCGTGCGCGGCCGCGCCGGCCCGTCCGCCGTGCGGCGCGATCAGCAGGAGCGGCGCGTCACCGTCGAGGATCTCGAGCCAGGGCTCGCGTCCGGCACCCGGCGCGGCGATCGCATCCATCGGCATTCAGGGCCGCCGGTGCGCGGCGCGGCGCGCCGGGTCGGCATAGAGGACGAACGACATCACAAAGTAGTAAACGACGAAGGCGAGCGACGTGTAAAGCGCCACGCGGCTGAACGCGGGGAGCGTCGCGACCAGGACGGCGGTCGCGATTGCCCAGATGGCAGCCAATGTCAGCGTGAGCGGGCGCATCGCGGTTGTCCGGCTCGGATAGATGTAGTCGATCGGCACGAAGACCATCACGGCCAGTACGGCGACGATGACGCCATTGAGCGCGGGCGCGAGGCCGAGACAAAACAGGTAGAGCGCGACGATATTCCAGTACGACGGAAAGCCGCGGAAGTAGTGGTCCGGGGTCTTGGCGTCGACGCGGCAAAAGCCGTAGCCGCTCGCGACCATCACGCCCGCGGCGATCGCAAAACCGATTGGCCCGCGCGGCAGTATGCTCGCGCGCAGCATCAACAGCGCCGGTGCGCCGACGTAGGTGAGATAGTCGACGACGTTGTCGAGCAGCGCGCCATCGAACTGCGGGATGCGATCGCGCACGCGGAGTGCGCGGGCCAGAGTGCCGTCGGTCGCGTCGATCGCGATCGCCACGCCCATCGCGGCGAATGCGGCGCGCCATTCGCGGTCGGCGATGCAATTGAGGGCGAAGAGGCCGGCAACCGCGCCGAGTGCGGTGTAGAGATGTACCGTCCAGGCGAATGCGAGGAGGATGCGGTCGCGCGCCATCATCATCGCCGCCCGCCTGCGCGCGATCAGCGATCCGGCTTGAAGCTGCGCGGCCCGAAGTGATCTTCGAGCACGGTCATGAAGGGACCGCATGCGCGCCGCTGCTTGACCAGCGCCATCGCCTCGTCGAGCGAGAGACCGCCGTGCGCGCGCAGGTAGGCGATCGCCAGCGTGGGCGCGCGGTTGAGTCCGGCGTTGCAATGGAGGAACACGCGTTCGCCCGCGCCCACCAGCGCAGCCAGAGCATCGAGCGCCGCAACCAGCCGTTCGGCCATGTCGTCGGCACTGCCGTCCTGGATCGGCGTGCGCACCAGCCTTATCCGATGGCGCGCGCAGACCTCGCGCAGCGCGTCGATATCGATCGCGTTGATGCGCAGGTCCTCGTCGTCCTGGAGGTTATGAATCGCGCTCACGCGATGCTCGCGCGCGAGCCATTGGATATCGTCGATACGCGGGTATTCGCCGACCAGCAGATGCGGTGTGATCTCGCTGACGGTCGGACGCACGTCGCCGCGCGTGGGCCGCGGTCCGTGGTCGCGTCTTCGCGTAAACCATTCCATGGTCATTAACTATTTATGCGGATGGGGCGGTGCAAACGAGCGCGAAACCTGGCGTGAGCGGCGCGCTTTGCCTTTGGCGCGATCAACCTTCGGCGCCTTTGGCCGCATGCGGAGTGCGGCGGCGCGGTGGTACTTCGGTCGCGTGATCGATCGCGGCGCCGTCAGCAACGGCGGCGGCGATCGTGGCGGCATGCTCGAATTCGTGGACATCGGCTTGGATGGCCGACGCGCGGCGCGCGGCGCGCGGTCGATCTCCGGCGAGTTCGACAATGGTGGTGCGCAGATGCGTAGCGAGCCGCCGATAGGCCGCCGCGCCGGTTGTGCCTTGCGCAACGTCGTGCAGTTCCGCCGCGCCGATTACGCGGCCGATGCGCACCTCGACCGGCGCATGGCGCGGCACGAACGCACCTTTGCCCAGCACCTCAAAGGAGCCGCGAATATGGATCGGGAGCACGTCGCATCGCGATCGCATCGCGAGGAAGCCAGCGCCGCTTTTGAATTCGTGGATCGCGCCGTCGGGTGAGCGGGTGCCCTCGGGAAACATCAGGACGCTGCGCCCGGCGGCGAGTTCGGCGAGCGCGCCGTCGAGCGAATCGAGTTGCGCGCGTTCGCGATCGATCGCAAGCAGGTGAGTGAAGTTGCGTGCGACGAAGCGGCGCAGCGGCGTCTTGAAGAAATAATCCTTCGCGGCGAGCACCACCAGATCGCGCCCGGCCGCGCCGAGCGCATGCGCGACGAGGCCGAAGTCGAGATGGCTCGCGTGATTGGCGACGACGATCACGTTGCGATTCGCCGGGATATTGCCGCGGCCCATCACGCGCGGCTTGAGCCACGAATCGAACGCCGCGCCGATCGAGCGGCGCAGCGCGAACTCGCCGACGCGCCGGAGCGGCGCCGGGAGTTCGACGGTGAAGGGCTCGGCGAAGCGCGCGTAAGAGGGCAGGCGGGGGCGGACGGCGCCGTCGCCTGCCAGGCGTTGCAGATCACCGACCGTTGCGGCGGCGGAAAGCTCGTCGGCGGTGACCTCGCGGCCCGCCTTAACGGCGATCTGTTCGGCGAGTTCGGCCAGTGCGAGCGAGTCGAGACCGAGATCCTCGATGAGCCGCGTGCCGGCGCCGATTGGCACCGTGCCGATCGCGACTTGCGCCAACGCCTGCGCGAGCCACGGGACGATTTCGCCGCCGGTTGCCGCGGCCTCGCCGTCGCGCTTGTCGAGCGGCCGATCGAGAATCTCGCGCAGCCGCGCGGCGACTTCCGCGCGCTTGATCTTGCGCGTGCGGGTGCGCGGTAATTCGGCCTCGCTGAAGCGCAGGATGCGCACGCGGCTGTGCGGATTGAGACCGGCGGCGACGGTCGCGAAGTGCGCGCGCACGCGGTCTTCGATCGCGCGGCGGCTCTCGCCGCGCGCGTAGGCCGGCACGACCAGCGCGGCAACCTGCTCGCCCGCGCCGATAGTGAGTCCGGCGACCGCGAGCTCGCGGATAAAGGGGCTGTGGCCGTATGCCTGTTCGATCTCGTCGATATAGATATTGTTGCCGCCGGCGTCGACGATGACGTCCTTGGCGCGGCCGACAATGTAGAGCCGGCCGGCAGCGTCGAAGCGGCCGAGGTCGCCGGTATGCAGCCAGCCGTCCTTGAGCACCGCGGCGGTCGCGGCCGGATTGCGGTAATAGCCGCTCATCACGTTGGGGCCGCGTGCGATAATCTCGCCGACGCCGCTCGCGCCGGCGGGACTGTCGATGCGCACCTCGAGCTTGCCGAGCGGCTGGCCGACCGAGCCGGCGATCAACGGCTCGTCGGGCCGGGCGACGCTCAGCACCGGTGCCGCCTCGGTCAGGCCGTAGCCTTCGAGCAGCTTGATGCCGAGGTCGTTGAAAAATGTGGCGACGCGCCGCGGCAACGCCGCGCCGCCACTGACGGCGAGCCGCAGATTGCCGCCGAGCGCATTGTGCGCCGGCCGAAAGAGCATCGCGCCAAAGTTGACGTGATAGTCCTGATCGAGGCGTTGATTGAGGTTGCGCAGGCGATCGAAGGCCGCCGCGAACAGTGGGCCGCGCCCCTCGACTTCGTCGACGATCCGCCGGTGCACCGCTTCCCATAGTGCCGGCACGCCGATCAGCGCGGTCGGCCGCACGTCGGCCAGAGTGCGCGACAAATTGGCGGCATCGACGCCCAACGGGTAGACGATGCGTGCGCCGCTGGCAATCGGCAGCAGCATGCCGCAGGTGAATTCGAGCGTGTGATGGAGCGGCAGGATCGAGAGTACGGTGTCGTCGGCGCCGAGTGCGAAGACTCGCGCGAGCATCGCGACTTCCGCGGTGAAATTGCCATGCGTGAGCATCACGCCCTTGGGCGTGCCGGTGGTGCCGGAGGTGAAGACGATCGAGGCGATCGTCTTGCGCTCGGCGCCGACCGGCGCGACCGGCGCAGTGCGCAATACGAAGGGGCGATGCAATTCGCCGATCTCGATCTCGATGGCTCCAGGAGCAGCCATGTGGACCGCCTTGCCGAGTCGCTTGCGGCAGGCGGCCGAAATCAGAGCGGCCCGCGGCGCGGCGATGCGGCCGATGGCGGCGAGTTCGTCGGGGGCGATCAGATGGTCGAGCGGCACGGCGACCGCACCCGCATAGAGAATCGCGAAGTAGGCGATAACCCAGTCGGGTGAATTCTCGGCGATCAGCAGGACGCGATCGCCCGGCTTGATTGCGCGTCCACCGAGCATCAGTCCGCCGCGATGGGCGCGGTCGCGCAGTTCGCGATAGCTGATTGGCGTGCGTTGGCGGGAGAGTTCGCGCGCCTCGAGCGCGGGCTGCGCACCAAATCGATGGGCCGCGCTATCGAGCATTTCGATCAACGTGCGATGGCGCGGGACGCCGCGCGGGCGCACCCGCGTATGCAATTCGAGCTGCCCGAAGATATGGCGGCGCAGGCCCGGCAGATGGACGTCGATCCAGTAGCGGGCCCAGTCGATGCTTTCCGGATGATAGGGATGGCGCGCGGCGTCGGCGGGCTCGATCGTGGCGTAAAGCGCGCGGATATTTTTGCCGTGAAAGGTGTAGACCAGATCCTGGATATAGGGCCGGTAGACCGCGACCAGCGATCGCGCCATCGCGGTGTTGTCGGCTAGTTGGGCGATCCGATCCTCGAATTTGCGCGCCGGAGCCGACCCCTCGCCCATCACGGTGCGGGCCAGCGCGGCGGCCTGCTTGAGCATCGCGGGCAGCGTCGAGCTGAACATCTCGTAGGTGCGATGGGAGACCACGACGGCTTCGAGATGCGGTGCGAGCTTGCCCATCGGACCGCCGCGCCGGCGATGCTCACGGCGGTTGCTGAGCGCGGTCAGTTCGACCAGCCGGCGCATCGGCAACGGATTAACGTCGGAGGTGCAGAGCTGATAGATGGGCTGGTGGCGGCCCAGCAGGAGCGCGGCCAGGATCGGGACGATCGCGTGGGCCGCGAGATCGACCGGGATGACGTCGAGCACCAGGTCGCCGCGCGCCGGATAAAATCGATAGCCGCGGCCGGCCAGATAAGTCAGCGGCGCGCTGGTGTTGACGCCCTGGTTCCATCCGGGAAGCGGATCGCGAAGCGCGCTCTCGATCACCGACGGACGGACCACGGTCGCCGCAACCGCGCCGCGCGCGGCCAGCACGATCTGCTCGCCGAGGCTCTTGGTGTAGCTGTAGGTATTGGGCCATCCCCAACTGAGCGCGCGGCGGCGCCCGATCGCCTTGAGCCGATCCTCGACCCAGCTTTTGCGCCGCGCCTCGATCGAACGATCATGATGGTCGGCGCGCTCGTTATGGTCGCCCGCCGCGTCGCTCTCGCGATCGCCGGTCGCGGCGAGGTGGAACTCGGCCAGGCGCGACTCGTCGTGCGATTCGGCCTCGACGCGATCGATTGCGGCCTGGGCGTCGCGCAGTTCGCGGAGCAGGTTGAAGTTACGCCGTCCGTTGGGACACCAGTCGGCCGGCAGGTCGTCTTCGTAGCGCTGGCCGTCGGCGACGCCCGCCGCATAGCAGGTCGAGACGTGAAGGAGGGCGGCGCCGTGGGTGCGGCAGAACTCGACGATATTGGTCACGCCGTCGGCGTTGATCGCGATCGCCTTGGCCAGCGACGCCTCGAAGTTGACCAGCCCCGCGCAATGGATCACCGCGTCGATCGAGCCGGGACGCGGCATTTCGGCGCTGTCGGCGGCGAGGCCGGGCTCGGTGATATCGCCCGCAATCACCGCGACCTTACCCTCGACATACCGGTCGAAGCGCGCGCCCAGCCGCTCGCGCAGATGAGCGAGCGCGGGCGAGTCGAGAATCTCGCGGCGCAAGCGGTTGAGGCTCGAGCGGCGATCGCCGCGAATCAGCAGATAGATGCGATCGAGTTCGGGGTGATGTTCGAGCAGGATCGCGAGCAGCACCTTGCCGAGAAAGCCGGTCGCGCCGGTAATCAGGAGATGGCGCTTGCGCAGCACCTGCTCGAGCGGCGGCATCGCGCCCGCGGTGGCCGCGGGATTGCGTACACGGGCGCGACGCGAGGCGGGCCTATTCGACATCCGCGATCACCAGCGGGGGCAGATGCAGATAGGTGATGCTCGCCGAACGGCCGTGATCGGCAGTGGCCATCGCGATCGCCTCGTCGAGCGTGTCGGCCGCCTCCCAGCCCATTCGCGCGGCGACCTGCGGCTCCTCGCAGCCAGCCGCGATCACGCGCCCGAGGTGCTGGCGCGCGGGCTCGCCCCAATACCACATGTAGAAAGGATGTACGCCGTGGTAGGCATGGCCGAAGCGATACATGTGCTTGTAGGTTGGATTGGTCGCGAACTCGGCCTCGAAGCGCTTCTCGAGTTGCATCGCGTCGGTGGTCTCGGCCAGGCATCGATGGAAAAACTCGATGTAGCTCGGATGATGCTCGGGGTGAAATTCGTCGCGCAGCGGATGACAGATGATCATCGTGCCGCCCGGCTTCACCAGCGGCTGATTGCGATACATGTTGAACAGGTAGCCCAGTCCGGTGCACTGCACGAGAACCGGATTCATGATCGAGTTGACGTTGTACGGGCAGATGTACGGTACGCCGACGATCAGGATGTCGGACTGGCCTTTGACCGGCACCGCGTATTGCTGGAAGACCCGCGCCAGGGCCTGCCGATGGACCGCTTCGGTCTCGCCCGCCCATACGCCCGTGAGACCGTAAGGTGCGGCGTACTGATGCATCATCTGGCGGCGGGTGTCGTTGGAGAGATTGCCGAGCGTCCAGCGGAAACCCTTGAGCCGCGCGCGATCCCAGTCGTTGAACTGATCTTCGTTCTTTTGCAGAAAGTCGAGCATCCCGCCGTACATTTGCGTATTGACAGCGGTCTCGATGGAAAAAACATTGAGCTGCGAATTGACCAGCCGGCCCATCCGGTTGGCCGAGCTGTGCAGCGCCGAGCGCTTGGGATCCATGTAGGAATGGCTGTCGCGCAAGGTCGCCGGATTATGGTGATGGCGCAGGCTCTGGTAGGGCGCGAGACCGACGGCGACCGATTTGTGCCCGCCATCCATCGGCACCAGGTTCAAGTTAAGATAGATGACCAGGTCGGATTCGGCGGCGCGCCGCGAGAGCCAGACCTCTTCGCCATGATCCGTCTTGCCGAGCATCGCGAGTTCGGCGCGGTTTTCGCCGTCGAAGTTGTAGAGCCGGTCGGGCCAGTATTGCTTGAAGGCGCGCTCGCCCACCATTCGGCGAATCTCGCTCTCGGTCATCCGCCGATGGAGCGCGGTGGCGACGATCAGATGAACGTCGTCGACGCCGTAATCGGCCAGCGTCTGGAGCACCTGGTTGAGCAGGCGCTCGCGGATATCGGGCCGGCGCATCGGCGGCAGCGGCAGGCTGATGTCGTCCAGCGCGATCGTCACGCGCATGTTGGGATTGAGCTGAGCGAACAGCGGGTCGGCATTGAGCGGACGGAGCAGCGCATAACGAATCGCCGCGTCGGGGTCGGGCAGGGCGTCGAGCGGCGGCGGCGGATAGATCACCCGGGTGCCGGCCGGCAACTTCTCGAACATGAACTCGTCGCCGTATGGAATCAGGCGCGGCGCGGAGCGGCGGTTGAGCGTCACGACCAGGTCGCGGCGCGCGCCAACCTCATGCTTGAGCTCAGCCTGCTTGAGCTCCTTGAGCTTAGCTTCGGGCCGCGCCATCGAGCTTCTCCTCGGTCCAATCTTGCGCCGCAGTGCCCGGATCGAGGCTGTCGACCGCGCCTCGGCGCGCCTGCGCCTTAGCAAAGCGCAGCACGGGCCATTGCCGGCTCTGCGCGATCGCCCGCAGACGCCGGTCGGGATTGACCGCGACCGGATGGCCCAGGGCGATCAGGAAAGGCAGGTCGTAGCGCGAATCGGCGTAGCCCCAGCAATCGGCCAGGTCGACGTCGTGTTCGGCGGCGTAAGTCGCACACCAGGCGGCCTTGGCTTCACCCGCCATCACCGGCTCGCGCAGGCGGCCGGTCGCGCGGCCGCGGCTATAGATGAGACGGTTGGCGACGAAGGTGTCGATGCGCAGGCGGCTGGCCAACGGCGCAACAATGAAATCGGGCGAACCGGTGACCAGCACGGGCGCGAAGCCGGCGGCGCGGTTGGCCTCGATAATGTCGAGCGCGCGCGGATACAGATGGGCCATCAGGATGCGCTCGCAATACTCTTCGCCCAGCGCCTCGAGGCGATCCTGCGAGATGCCTTTGAAGGTCTCGTAGAGGGCGACATTGAGCAGATGGCGATCGCGCCGCTCGGCCATGTAGAGCATCGGCAGGCGTGCGACGAAGGCGGCGAGATAGCTCACCCGCCCGCTCCATTCGCCGAGGTTGGCGAATATAAAGATCGCGGCATGGACCAGGTTGAGGTCCATCAGGGTGCCGTCGAGATCGTAAAACGCAGCGGCTTGGGGCACGCCGCGCGCGACGCGCGCACGCGACCTGGAAGCTCTGGTTTTCGGCTGAACTGACATGTCAGTCTACTTTCGGGCCACAAAAAATCTGGTTCTGTGTCGGCGGCGCAGCGCCGAGACCGGCGGCTTCGAGTAATTCGGGCCGGGCGACGCCGCGCAGGCCGAAGTCGAGCACCTCTTCGGCCAGCGCGCTAACGTCGCTTCGCTGATCGCGCGACAACTGGCCGACGACCTCTTTGACCCCGCCCAGGATGCAATAAGCGACCGGGC
>Ga0307373_10008769_pt1 | contig 15299 bp, 9 predicted proteins | sample OX2MG_FD_202534 | JGI IMG/M metagenome (GOLD analysis project Ga0307373, IMG submission 202534) | Soil microbial communities from Risofladan, Vaasa, Finland - OX-2 | ecosystem: Environmental > Terrestrial > Soil > Coastal area > Acid sulfate soil | place: Finland: Risofladan, Vaasa | collected... | reverse complement strand
TCCAAATATTCGCCATCCTCGAAATACAGTGCGACGGCTTCCTTCAAATTCTCGATCGCCTCTTCCCGCGTGTCGCCACATGAGGCAACCTCTACGTTCAGGCAATGCGAGACGAATTGGTCATCCTCTTTCCAAACAACATAGTTGATCTGGTGCATAATTATTCCTCTTAAAATGCAACACCCGAATTTTTCGAATGGGTTCCAACGGCAATAGCGGCGCGCTTAAACGTCGATCTCGAAACATTCATACCTCATTCGCGTGTGTTCGCGCGGTGAAGATGCTTTTGCGAAAGGAATGCGTTTGATCGATAGCAGAATGCAAAAAAATGGCGCGAGCCCGTTAACGGACTCGCGCCAAGTGAACTCTCTCTCGCGGTTATGTGAATTTAAAACTTACTGCCAATTCGACCCGTCGAAATAGAACGTCCGCGATCCGAGCGGCGTAACTTTTGCTTTCGTGCCATAGGTGGCGGAGTAATTCGGGTCTTGATTGATGACAACGATCATATCCCCCGTTGCCGGCGCGGCTGGCATGGTCAGCGCATAGTTGGCGCTGGCCGTCCCTGCGGTAATGATAAAGACCGGCACGTCGGACACGGTCACTCCGGCATTGGCTGATGCAGCCGTGGCGTTCGAGGTGGCAATAACATGTGCGGCGCTCGTGATACTTCCGCCGGAGGTAATATCGCCGGTGGTAGTGAGGCTCGCGAGCGTCCCCACGGAAGTCAGCGAAGAATTCACTACTCCGGAGCCAAGCGTATTACTGGTCAGCACATTGGTGCCGTTAATCGCATAAGCCGTCTGGGTATTGACCGAGGTAACGTACTGATCGCCGAGCTGGACGGTATAGTCCGAACTTGCGTAGGCATTATAGCCGATGGCGGTGGCGTCGGTACCATTTACGATGGCAGATACGCCGATTGCGGTAGCGCCGGTTCCCGAATAGATATCGGTGTTAGCGCCGATCAGCGTATTATTATCCGAAGTAGCGTCGTAACCGGCATACGTTCCAATGATGGTATTAGCCGAGCCTGTGGAATTAGACGCGGCGGCGCTGGCTCCAATGAACGTATTGTCATAGCCGCCATTATTGGTGGGGCCTGCTCCGTAGCCGATGAAGGTATTGGCCTGATCGCTCACACTGCTATTTCCCGCGGTCGCGCCAATGTAGGTATTCTCCGATCCGTCCGCGTTCGCAACACCGGCCTGCCATCCCGAAAAGGTATTGCCCGCTCCGGATGTGTTTGCGCTGCCCGCGTCCGCGCCCGCAAAAAGATTTCCCAGGGTCGAATTCGAGGCAAGCACCGTGGCGCCGCCAATCTGATACGCACCGCCCGTGGTATTGATGTTGCCGCCGGCCGCGAGGGTCGTACCGGCCGTGAAGGTCGTACCGACCTGACCGGAGCCATCAATATTGAAGTTCCCACCCGATTGCAGCGAGGTTCCGTTCGTGACATAGCGGGTACTCGTATACGTATCCACGTAATTCTTCGTCGCCGCGTCCTGCGGGGACGATGGATCGGCCACGTTGTGGACCTGATGGCTCGCGAGGTCCATTGCGGAATTCACGTAGAGACTGTCGAATGGCTGTATGGTAATGTCACCCGTGCTGGATGTGATGAGCATCGCCGCGTCCGCAAAGAGCGTGCGCGGTGAGGAAGTACCGTCCATATACATGGTCGATCCGGAATGGATCGATCCGGCAACGGTCACGTCGTGATCGAAGGTAGCATCCTGCGTTACGTGAAGCGTACCGCTAAATGTCTTTTGCCCGCCAACCGTCTGATCCGTCGTGAGGTCCATGTAGGTCCCCGAAAGATTTGGCACATCGGCCATGGCAATCGCCGCCTGTTGCCAGCCGCCCGAGCCATTGCCACGCAAAAATGTCGTTCCCGAGGAACCGCTCAAGCCCGTGCCGCCATTGGATGCGGGGACGGTGCCCAGCGAAATGTTCGGCGTGGCGCCACCCGAGGAAGTGAGCGGCGAGCTTGCCGAGACGGATGAAACCTTCGCGGCCTCGGCGGCCTCGGCGCGAGTGACTTCCGAACTAAGGTTCGTTGTCAGCGTCCCCTCTGCTGCATCGGCACGCGTGACTTCCGAACTAAGGTTCGTTGTCAGCGTCCCTTCTGCTGCTTCGGCACGCGTGACTTCCGAACTAAGGTTCGTTGTCAGCGTCCCCTCTGCTGCTTCGGCACGCGTGACTTCCGAACTGAGATTCGTTGTCAGCGTCCCTTCCGCTCCTTCGGCGCGACTGATTTCGGTATTCAAATCTGCGGCGCTGGCCGCGCCCAGGTTTGTGAGGGCTCCGGAAGCCGAGGTCGCATCGGTGCCGCCATGCGTGACCGGCAGCGTGCCGCTGACTTCCGAGCCAAGCGCAACAGCGCCGGACGAAAGATTCGTGCTCGTCCCCGAGCTGTGAACGACTCCCGAAGCAAGCTGCGTATTGATCGATCCTTTCGCCGTCAGCGTCGAACCGACTTGCAACGTTGTGCCGATCACGCCCGAACCGCTAATGTTGAAATTGGCGGGGGATTGTTCGGACGTTGAATTATTGATGGAAACTGGTGGGCCGAGCGGCTGAAGACCATTCTTGCCTTCCTGCGAACTGCTCGCCGTATCGCCATAAAGCAGGATCGCATTGGCCACGGGATCGAACGAAGCGTGAAGTCCATTGCTCGTTACGATATTAACATCCGTTCCTCTTCCGGTGACGCGGGAGCCATTGACCGAAAGGGAGCCGACGTAATCGGCGGCGATCTTGTTTTTGGTGATCGCGTTATCGGCGACGTTCAGCGCGTATGCAGTAGCGCCGAGCGCGGCGAGTGGCCGCATAATTGACCCTTCCCCGATTTGGACGCCAAGCCAAAGCGGGCGGTCCAGAGTCGCGGAGGGTGGCAGCGGATTCGATCCCGCGCCAAGCATGAGATTGAAAACTCCGCCCGCCAGTTGAGTGTTGAAATTATCGGCCCACAGCTCTTGTGTTCCGCCGGAATCCGCATAGAGATGGACCCGAATAAGATACGGCCCATCGCTGGGCGCGGAGCCGTCGGCGCCACGCAGGACGCCCTGATAAGAAATCGCCTCCCGCGAGGAAGTCGATTGAGCGAACGTGGAATTCCACGCTCCGCTCGTGATCGCGAGACAAAATAATCCCACGAACAATGCATGATTGATGTGTTTCATTTGTGTGGCAAATTAAAGTGGCAAAAGGCCGGCAATGATCCTGGACGATTCACATCGCCGAGATGCCATCGTTTCCGATGCGTTCGGCCGGTCAGGGAGTGGCGCGAAAACGGTAGGGTTCCCGAACTCGTATCGTCGCCGTGGCCTCTGCTTCCCGAGGCTCCTCGTTGCCGATGCGAATTCGTGCCGCAATTGGACAGGTATTCATCATCATGCGACGATGCAAAATACCATGGCAATAAACTAAACTGAAGTCCGACTGGCGGGGAGTATCTTTCTCTACGCACGGTCACTCTCTACACAAATATACATCATTAAAATCACGAAAGCAATAGCTTCGGCAAAATAAATGCTCGAAATATCGAAAAGTGCTTAAAATAGCCCAAAATCACATAAGAATTCATACAAAAAAAGCCCGCGCCGCGGCTTTTTTCCTTCGAAACGTGCCGGGTCAGGGAAAACCCGGTGGCTTTTTCCCGCTACCGGCCTTCGACGGCAACTTTTCCTAAAACGACCGTTCGGGTGCCGCCCGCATCCCCCACGATAGAATAAATTCCCGCCGGAAGGCTCGATACATCGAGCGTGGCTCCGCCACGAGCGTCTAACCTGCCGCCCAGAACCTCGCGTCCCAGCATGTCGAAAAGACGAATGATGGAAGAAGGCGTTCCGGAACTAATAGTAAACGAACGCGTCGCCGGATTTGGATAAATGGATACCGGAGCAATGCTTGGCGTTGGCAACGCAACTCCAGACGGACTCGAAACGAACCGATATATCACAAGACTGTCGTTATGCACGGCCGTAATAAATCCATGCTGAGCATCGGGCCAAATCATTCCTGTAATTGTATCGGCGGTCACGCTCGGATCGGCACACCAGGTATGTCCGTCATCCGGGGAATACGAAACGGTAGTAGCTCCGGCTGGATGTAGAAGTGCCCAAAGCTGGTTGGGTGCTGGTGCGGCCAATGCTTCAATGACCCCGCTGCCCAACGTGGAGTCGATGCGCCAGGTCACGCCATCATCCGTCGTTTCCGCGAAATCGTCTGAAAAGGGCGTTGGTTTCATCCACGAATAGCCGTGCCAAGCAAACAAGACATAAAAACGCCGAGGGTCGGGAGTTTGCGTAATCGAGCTGAAGCCATAGAAGGGCGGGATCGAATCCAAAATCGTGTCCGACGACCATGTATTGCCCGCGTCGGTAGTATGCTCCATGATATTGCCAAAGGTATCCCACGGAACTTCTTCATACGATACCCAATATTCCGAAGTATCTAAGAAAACGGCATCGATAAAACTACCGGGCGCGTTTCCAATCGTATAAAAATGCCTCCCGGAATCCGTTGTACCAACGGTATATAAGAAGTCAGAAGAAATCGCCCTACCCCTCGCGGCGGAATACATCTTTATAAAATACCAATATGTTCCAAACACAAACGCGTTGGTGTCTATTTCCCACGTGAGGCCGCCATCGTGCGTGGCATCTATCCACCATTCCTTAGCATAGCAATAGGCATTCATAGAGTCCGGCATGGACGCCGATTGTGGCGAAGAGGAAAAATCCCAGTACATGCTGGCACCAGACTGGGAGGGTCCATCATAGATCGTAATGAAATGCCATGTTGCACCACCATCGGTTGTTCTTAGAACGCCATTTCCGCTATTTCCACGGCCATATAGATTGGAATCGACGAAGATAATAATGTGATTGGAATCGGAATACGTCACATTAACAAAGCTCCATCCAGCCGGAACGACATAGGAACGCTCCCAATGGCCGGGAATCTGCGCCGAAAGATTCCCGGCTGCAAAAATAAAAACCAAAAGCAGGACAGCGATAAGCCGGCCCGCTCGCGAAATGCCGCGCGGATGGTCAAACCGAGATTGTTTCCGTGCAGGTTGTGCCATCGGCAAAGTGGAATGTAATTTCGTAGAGCCTGCCCGGCGTGCTGGTGCATACATTGATTATTAGTTCCGAATTGTTCGGCTGGAGGGAGGCTGGCCAGAAAGCGGGCTGTCCCAGCGCGGGACTAATGCCGACTGGAATCGTTGAATCGCACTTGGTTGGAGTCGTCGGGTTGCAGATCCACTCCGTATCCGTGCTTTTATTGAATGCGCAAAAATTAGTGCATGCTCCTTGTGTGTCATTAATATCGATTGAATTGATTACGCAATCGCTCTGATTCACGATATTGAGGTAGAAGCAATTGCATGATCCACAGTTGCCGACGGTGGGATCAGAGCACGGATCGCCCACCGGCTTATAATTGAGTAAGAACATATGAATGCTATCGCAGCCGCATCCGGTGTGTATTTGCGCTTTTGCGGTAAGCGATATTAAAGAAATGCTCCCAAGAACGACTGCGAATATCATTCCCGCTTTTAAAGAATTTTTTAGTATCATAATTTTTTCTCCGATGTGCCTTGCGCTAAGTTTCATTCTTTCGCGCTCGGCGGGTGAAAAGAGGATCGCGGGCGTCAGAATTGTGGGGTGCTCGTAATTCTTTCGCCTCAATGTACAACATTTTTGGCATGAGCGCAAGAGCTTTCGTAGGGAATGCTTGCTATCCCCAAAAACTGGCCAATATTCCGCGCAACTTTGGGGTACGATGTGTGTTCCAGTGGGAGATGGGGACCCTCGAACTCGATCGAACGATGGATAAGCGATCACTTTTGGATGAGCGATCTTCCGACACGCATCATCGCGGCAGGATTGCATGTGACCGCGAGCGGGAAAACGCGGAAGACCTCGCGCTCTTCCGCGAATTCCTCGCCGGGCGTGTAGCGCAAACTTCCGTTTGCGATTCCCCCACGGAGTCGCAAACTGAAGTTTGCGCGACACGGGGAAACCGCCAGCCGCATGAGCAATTCTCTCGAGAGGCCTTTACAAAAATTTATCTCCGGTATCGCGAGCGCGTCTATGCCTATGCGCTGCGAGTACTTTCGAACGAGCAGGACGCGGAGGATTTATTCCAGGAGGTTTTCTTTCGCGTGTATACGCGGGCCGAAAGTTTTACGGAAGAAAAAAGTTTGGGCGGCTGGATTTTTACGATCGCGCACAATCTTTGCCTGAATAAAGTGCGCGACCGTAAGCCGCAGGAAGACTTGAGCGACCTTGTGCTTCCGGTGCGAGACACTCCGGACTCGGGCGAAGACTGGCGGGAAGTGATCGCGCGCGCGATGTCGCTGCTGCCCGTCGAGTATCGCGAGATCATCATCCTGCGGGAATACGAAGGCATGAGCTACGCGGAGATCCGGGAGGTTTTGCATACCACGATCCCTTCGATCAAGAGCCGGCTCTACCGCGCGAAAGGGAAACTTCGAGAATTATTGGCTCCGTATTATAAGGAGAATTATCGGTAAGAAGCTTTATGACACTGAACGAACGCATATTAGATTTTCTGGATGGCTCGCTTCCGGCGGACGAGGAAGCGGAGCTTCTGCACACCCTCTCGGTCTCACCCGAAAAGCGTGGCGTGCTGCGCGACTTCATGGAGCAGCGCGCGCTCTTCGCACACGACGGCAAAACGCTCTCGGTGCCCTACGAAGCAGAGCAGCGCCTCTGGACGCGCCTCGACATGATCGCCCACGATCAGGTGATGCCGGCCGAAGAATTCGCCGGCGAGGCTTCCCGGACCGAGCCGGTCCTCCTGCCGGTCGAAGCGCCGGAAGGCGGATTCTTTGCAAGCACTATTCGCGGCGCGCGCACCATGGCCAGCGCCCTTACCTTGTTTGCAGGGATTGGAATTGGATATTTTGCCGGCACTCATACGACAACGGCGTCCAATCCATTGGCTAAGGCTTCTTCGTCCCCCGCACCTACAGTTTCCGCGGCTTCTACTATAACAACGTTCCGCGGCAATCGCAGAATAGTTCACAGCACTTCGCACGCCAGTCTTGTTCCAAGATTGGCGGCGTTGCCTGCTCCCGAAATAATGATACCGTCTCTGACCGATGAGTCCCATGGGTCCTATCCACCGATAGGGACATCGTTGCGCGAGCCAATGATTACGCGCATTCCGGCGCGGAGCATGCCCGCCATTGCAATGACGGATATTGGCGGCGATAGTGGCGGCATCACGCCGAGATTTCACCAGATTCGAACGTCGAGGGAAGCGCGAACCGCTTCCTTCCTCGATCGCTTTGAATTTCGCGTCAACGAGAGCATCGGCCGGGAGTTCCCAAACACGATCGCGACCAATATTTCCCAGCCCTTTATCACAAACACTTCGGCATCCGCTTTCTTCCAGGTGCTGCCGCATTCGAATGTGCTGTGGGCGGGCGCGGGATATGGCACCGCGAATGTAACCGAGAAGCAGTTATACGTCGCGCCCGGCGACCCCATGGATCCTTCTCAGCAAGTACTCGCCGCGGATACCGCGCACGCCCAAACCGGCTACGTTGCCGGAATGGTCGAGCTTCGGCTGCCCGCGTTTACAAACAGCCTCGGCGGCGATGTGGCGGACCTTACGTTCGATGCCGGCTATGGCGTGGCAAGCCTCGGGCGGATGATGTTCGGAGAAGTCGGTCTCCATTACAATATCACGGAAGAGGTTGGAGCCATTTGCGGAGTTCGCCTGCTCCAGTTCCGTTATGACCTGAGCAGCCAAAAGGCGGCGGCGATTCAATCCGGAGCAAGTGGGCTTGCCATTTCGAACGCCGTGGCTGCCGCCGGCCCGAGCTTCAACACCGAACTGAACGCGGGACTCTTCTTTCATTTTTAATCGCCATGCAACCGAACCGCATTTTCAGAAGGACGATAGGGACGGCTGTCATTGGCCTGCTCTCCGGGATGACGATGCTTGCCTCGATCTCGATGCTTTTCGGCTGCGCGGTGAACGATGCGACGCCCGCGCCACAGGCAACGGTGAAAAGCAATTTCTTCCCGCTCGATAACGGCGTGCTTTATACCTACCGGCGATTCAATAATAATCGTTACGACACGCTCCGGCTTCTGCTCAATATCGGGCAGCCGCCTTTGACCACGAATACCCTTCTGAACACGGCCACGAACCGTCCGTACTATTACATTGGCTTTGCGCGCGACGCGGATAACAACCTCGCCGCGATGCTTTCGACGGACACCTCTTCGCTGATGGCGCTCGATGGAACCCTGGAGCAGGGCGCAACCTGGGTAGCCGATGATATTAATCGAATTCATGCCACGGTCATCACGCAATATGATGATTATTATCTTCCACTTCGTCAGCAGGACTACGCCGACGTCCTCGAAGTAGAATATCACCGGGATGGAGACCCTCCGGGTAATTATACACTCCGCTTTTTCGCGCGCGATCATGGGCTGATCCTCGAGCGCCAGATCGTCACGCCCGAAACCGAAATCGCCAGTCTGCAACTTCTCAGCATCCATAATAATAATTAAGGAAGATCTTATTAAGTCCGGATCCCTGCATTCGCGGGGGGATGACGGGGCTAGGATTCATGGGCGCGAAGCGCCAAAAAACGAAACATTCCTGTCATTCCCGCAAAAAGCATCGCCGGCGATGCTTGCGGGAATCCAGATTTAGATTTAATCCAAGATTCCTTTAGAATTACTATCGTTACTTTGGGGTTTGGAACGGTTATCTATCTAATACCTAATTGAAACGGGATTCCCTCGTGCTGCGCGTGATTATCTTCGTTGCGATGAGCGCGATCTTTTTTTTATTCCTGAAGATCACGGAGCGTAAGATTCCGCATGGTATCGCGCCGGACACAACGTATCAGCGCAGCGCCGAGGGCATTGCCCAGCCGACCGCTAAATGACGTTTTAGGATACGGTACTGTCCTGAAAGATTTGAATGAGTCCTTCCTCTATTTCTTCATTCGTAATTCATAATTTGTAATTGGACCTTTATCTCGGCATTATGTCCGGCACGAGCCTCGACGGGATCGACGTGGCCATCTGCCGTTTTGCGCCGCCAGCGATTACGTTAGCCGGTTTTTATTCGGCGGAGTGGCCGGTGGCGCTCCGCGACACGCTGATGAACTTCGCTACGGCGGAGCGCGTGAACCTGAACGCTCTTACGCGAACCAACTTCCAGCTCGCCCACGAATATGCTCATGCCGTAGAGGCGGCTATAACTCAAGCGGGAATTTCGCCATCGAGCATTCGCGCGATCGGCCTGCATGGGCAGACGCTCCGGCATCTTCCTTTCCCACCCATGCCCTCGACGTTGCAGCTTGGCTCCGGCGCCGCGCTCGCCGCAATTTCCGGAATCGACGTAGTGAGCGATTTTCGTTCCGCGGACATGGCCGTGGGCGGCCAGGGCGCGCCACTCATGCCAATGTTCGATTTTCAATTCCTCCGTAACGAACATGTGGATGATCGGTCATCCGCGGACCGGCTCATCGTAAATATCGGCGGCATCGCGAATGTGACGTGGCTTCCCAAGAACGCGCGCGAAGAAGACGTTATCGCGTTCGATTCCGGGCCGGGCAACATGCTGCTCGATTGGATAACAAAGCATTATTTCGATCTTCCATTCGACCGCAACGGCGAACTCGCCCGTTCTGGAACGATCGATGAAACCGTGTTAAGCGAATTACTTTCGCATCCCTATTTCAACACCGCGCCGCCGAAATCGACAGGCCGCGAATTGTTCTCCGAGAAATTTCTGAAGGATGTTGTCGCAAGCATTGCGGATGGCAGCCTATCGCCAACCGGCGCGCTTGCCACGCTTACGGAATTAACCGCTCGAACTATTGTGGGAAGCCTCCAATTCGTGGGCCGGAAATCCGAGCGGGTCGAAATGATCGTAAGCGGCGGCGGCGCATTCAACGATTATCTCTTGGAGCGCATCGCCGCTAATGCTGCGAATGCAGGGGTATTCACATCCGAAACCTATGGCATTCCACCGAAAGCAAAAGAAGCGATTGCGTTCGCATTCTTCGCCAAAGCCTTTATCGAGAATATCCCGATTCATCTTCCCACGACAACGGGCGCGCAGAGGCAAGTGACACTGGGAAGTTTATCGCGCGGAAAAAACGTAATTTCTAATTAAAGAACCCCTGATTACGTTACATTTCCCGTCATTGCGAGGAGAAGAAAGCGACCGAAGGGCTTTCTTCGGGCCCGAGGAATCGAGGGAAGCAATCCATTGATTTTACAACGGATTGCTTCGTCACGTTCGGCTCCCTTCGCAGGAGCGATCATGCGGGTCGCCGAACGTTCCTCGCAATGACATCGTAAAAGACTTGGTCTTCCTTGAGTGTCTTCCTTCTGAATTTCAATTTCGAAAGCATTACAAAATTATTTCGAAAAAATTTTTCGAATTTCTTGCATTCACCGAAAGGAAGTGTTATATTGAGAAATGAGATGCATGCATGATGATGTTTAGGAATTGTGGATAAGTTTGAAACGCCCGGTCTGGAGTACCGAAAATGTTTTGATTCGTGAGATTTCAAGTTGCGAACATTGGAAGCGATGTGAAGAAAATCGCTTTTCGGCGCAATGGAAATAATCAAAAAGAGTTTTTTAATCCGAACGTGACTCGCCACGGCGAGTGTTTGTTTCCTGTTACTTTACTATGACGAGGACCAAGTTCTCCATAAATAATCGAACGGCCTTCCCCGCCGCGCGGTTATCCACGAATACTGAAATTGTAATTCCATTCCGCGCGGATTCATCGTCGCACATTCCGGCATCTTCCGAGATGCCGATCGAGGATGCGAGCCTGACCCAGGGGTCATGGTCCGCGCGGCAAACGCATCCCATCGGGGAGTCGCTTGCGCAAGCGGTGATGCCCCCTGCCGGTATCCTGATCGACGTGGCTGAATCTACCATACAGAGCGAAACCTTCGCTGGCGGCGATTCCCTTGCAAATGGCATGGAGGATCATATCGCCGCGTTCGCCGTACAAAACGCGCAACGCGCCGAGGCCAATGCCTCGGAAGCCTCGCAGGCGATGCTGCATGTGGCTGCGCGGCAAATTTGGGGAATGTGCCTCGAAACGATTCGTCCGCAGCTCAGCGCGCAAACGATGCGCACCTGGTTCGAGCCGCTCGAAGCCATCGCGCTCGAAGGCTCGGAAATAACATTGCGCGCGCCGAGCAGCTTTTTCTGCGAATGGATCGGCGAGCACTACCAGGACATCCTCGAGCAATCATTGCGCGTGGTGCTGGGGCCACATGCACGGTTCCGCTTCGAAAGCTCGAGCGAGATCGAATCGGTCAATACCAAATTGGAAGCCGCGACCCCCATTAAGAGCGAAGAGTTAAGAGTTAAGAATGGATCCGCCGCGGCGGAAAGAATTAAGAATGCGGGATATAATCCGGCGCCGTCGCGAGTACAAGCTACGCCGGCTCCTTCTACTCCGAACTCGTCCCTCTTAAATTCTAACTCGATGAGGCCCGCTCCCTTTGGCTCGCAAATGAATGGAAAGCGCCCGGTCATGGAGTCGAATCTGAACCCGCGTTATACGTTCGATACCTTCATTCGCGGCGAGTCGAATAAATTAGCATACGCGGCCGCGATGGCGGTCGCCAATAATCCCGGCGGTACACGCTACAATCCGCTTGTGATTTATGGCAATGTGGGCCTGGGGAAAACACACCTCATTCAGGCCATCGGCCACGCCTCGGTGATAAAATTTCCAAACGCGAAAGTGCTCTACACTTCGAGCGACCGGTATATGGTGGAATTTGTCGATTCCATTCAAAACGATCGCATCAATGAATTTCAGTCGCTCTATCGCTCCGTCGACATCCTTATTATCGACGACGTTCAGTTCTTCGCCGGAAAAGAGAAAACGCAGGAGATCTTTTTTCATACGTTCAATATGCTGCGCGAATTAGGAAAGCAGATCATCCTGACTTGCGACCGCCCGCCGAAAGAACTCAAAGATATTGACGACCGGCTGCTCAATCGACTCCAGTGGGGCCTCACGACCGACATCGGCACCCCCGACCTGGAGACGCGCATCGCCATTCTTCGCCACAAAGCGATTGCCGATGGCATCGAGCTTCCGGGCGAGGTGATCGAGTTCATCGCCGCAAACGTCACGTCGAATATTCGTGAGCTGGAAGGCTGCCTGATTTCGCTCCTGGCCATGTCCTCGCTCGAAGGCAAGGAGCCGACGCTCGAACTTGCACGCGAGGTGCTCCGCAAAGTCGCGCGGCGCGCAACACCGATTATTTCGATCGAAGCCATCCAACGCACCGTCGCTCGGAGGCTCGGCATCGAGGAAGAATTATTGCGTCACAAAACACGCAAGCAGGAAGTGGTGCTGGCGCGGCAAATGGCCATGTACCTCTGCAAGGAAATGACGAATCATTCGCTGAAATCCATCGGCTTCCATTTTGGCGGGCGAGATCATTCGACCGTTATCCATGCGATCCAGACCATCCAGGAGGACATGAAGCTCGAACCCCTGCTCGCCAAGCGTATCGATGATCTGCGCAAGCAAATCGAGATGATGCAGTGAAGGCCGGCAAGCTCTCACCCGATACTTGCAGGGGCGCGTGGGTAAAGCACCCCCCGCAAGTAAGCTTTTAGTGCTGTACCGAAAACTGCACGGCCTTATGCATGCCTTGCGTTTGAAGATCGGCATAATAAGTGCCGCTTGGAAGATTCGAGCAATCGAGTTGGAGGCACAGGCCAAGTTCCGCATCCGGCGTGGCATCATAAAGTTTGGCGACGGCCACGCCCATTTCGTTTACCACATCGACGGTTGCTGGAATACCTTGTTGCAAATCCGCCACGCATATCTTCACCGTGCCGCGCACCGGATTCGGATGGACGGTGACATCGAGGCTCGTCATATCGCTGATGGCCGTTGGATGCTCGGCGCGCTTTTCGGCGGGCTGGGATGTGGAATCCGTATCCATGACGGTCACGTAATACCGTTCGATAGAATTAGTCGTATCACCCCGTTCGGCATCCATCGAAAGAAAAACGGAATCCGTCGATGCGCCGCAGGGAACCATATAGCGCGCTGTATCCGCTTCGATTCCCGATGTTACGCCGGGCCAGAAGATGGAAGACCTCGTCACGATCATCGAGTCAACGGTACCAGCCCACGAAGAATCCACCGCGTGGCGAAGCAAGAGCCGAAACATGACATAATCGCTGGTCGAGCGAAGCGAATCCTGGATTATCGTAAGACCGGTGGTAATGGCGTTTCGAGGTATTATGATCGAGTCACACGCATTCACGGTAAAGATGTTCGATGTTTCCACGTTGGGAATTTGTTCAGGATTCGTCCAGGATGCCGCAGGGCCGCTTAGCGAAGGGCTGGGGGTATTCCAATTTAGCGTCATTGGCGGTCCCGAGGGTGGAATTAAATGTGGAGGAGGATAACCAACAATCGCAATGGTATCGCAGCCCAATCCTCCCGTATATAGCACAGCATTCGGATATATGAACCGCCTTTTGATGCGAGGCATATATCCATTTGTAACCCGGACGGGACTAATCATATCGCCCGTGGCAATCCATGTAATCGAGCGTCCCACGGAACCACTATCGGGCCACGGGCCTACATCGCCGGTATGTTGAGGAATCGAAGGTTCATACCCGTTCTCGTTTAGAGAAAAGTAATGCCAGTTAGGTGTCCAACATTCTGCTCGAAGAATACTTCCATCCTGATATAAGAGGCGAATCCAGTCATGGGACGTATCGGAAGGCGAAGCGAATTTATAGTCCCATCGCCGGTCTTCAATACTCGGCTGTGGGTAGTGATACCCTGTGATGCCGCCACCACGGAAAACACTATAAGCCCCCCAGGAACCGGGATAAACGGTCGGAGAGAAACCCTCGTGACGTGCCCGAAGAACAGGCAAGTAACTGCCAACGCCACCGCCTCCCGGCCCTATAATGACCCAATCTATTTTGGATTCCCACGCCACCTGATCGTGATAAAAGCTATCGTAGGCTAGGAGTGTCCACGGAAAGGGTGGAACCACGAGCCAACCAGCATATTCATAGGTGCCTCCGAGCGCGATGGAAGGATGCACGTTATCGCAGGCGCCGAGGCCGTGCGAAATATCCAGTGGCGGCATGCTCGGTGAAAAGCGGGAGGGAAGATTGGCGAAGCGTAAAAAATAAATTTGATGGGTGCCAGGAGTGGTTGTATCCTGCTGCCAGACCAGATGGACGTTAAACGGTTCGCCCCACACGGGGCGCGAAGCCAGCGATGGAAACAGCGCCTGCGATATCGAACCATCGAGGCGGGTGATGTCGAACCACAGCGGATAAACGAGACCCGCATAGGACGAAGCGGCGGGCGGTGTTACGAAGACCTGTCCATAAATTACGCCATTCGGCCCTCCGGGAGCAACCTGATGCCGGCCCGCCGCGATAAGCCAACTCGTATCGTCGATTGGCGTTATGACTGGGGTGACTAAACTATAGTCCGCCGTATTATCGGGATAAATGGTATCGAACCGCACGATCTGCCATGCTGAATCGGGAGCCTTGCGATAGGCGGCGGCGATATGGCCGATACCAGAGGCATCCTGAAACCAATATGTGAGCGCGACCGAAGTATCGTTCGGCCCGGCGGAAATCGATGGCCGCGCGCAAAAATGTGTGGTGTCCAGCGCCTGCTCGTAGCCCGTGATGATGTTATCGCCGCTCGAAGCATCGGGAGAACCGCCAAAGGTTGAGCCTGCAGCGGGATAAGAGACGTAGAGGTGATGGTTCCGAGTGTAACAGACGACGTCATGGGTTCCGCGTTCGATCTCGGCAACACGGCGGCCATTGTTGAAGCAAAATTCCGACTGCGTGGATTTGCCAGAATCCGTTCCCGTTCGTGCCGACACGTTCACGGCGATTCCTGGCTCGAAATAAAGAAACTTTGCATCACCCGGTTTGATATAGACGGCAAAGGAGGAATCTTTATCCAAAAGCCAGGTGGAGTCAGGATGCCACAGGTCGCGGACGACATAGTAGATATGGTTCGAAAACGCAGGGTCGCATTTCGTGAGATCGAGCTTGAGGTACACTTTGCGGACATCGATGTCGCCCAAGGTTGGGTGCATCTTGCTGATTGAATCGAGGCCGTGGTTATAATAGTTCAGATCGGACGTATCACGCCCTGGCCAGCAGCGGGGATTCACCACCAACGCGGCATAATTTTTTTGATTATTGGAAATGGAATCGATGAAGAGTCCA
>Ga0307373_10008767_pt1 | contig 15301 bp, 17 predicted proteins | sample OX2MG_FD_202534 | JGI IMG/M metagenome (GOLD analysis project Ga0307373, IMG submission 202534) | Soil microbial communities from Risofladan, Vaasa, Finland - OX-2 | ecosystem: Environmental > Terrestrial > Soil > Coastal area > Acid sulfate soil | place: Finland: Risofladan, Vaasa | collected... | reverse complement strand
TGGAGCAAAAAGCCATCGTCGCGGAAGGGAAATTGGTGGACCCCACGCTCACGGGGCGCACCGAAGATTCGTTCCGCGCGCCCATGGGCCTCTATGAACGATTGACTTATCTGGGCGCGCTACTCAACGGCTCGCCTGGCGAAGGATCGAGTGGCGCTGATCTTCCTCCTACGGACCAAGCGATTGAGGTCAACAAGGAATTTCAGCAGCAGATTGCCGACGCGCGCAGGGCGTTTGAGGAATTAACGACCAAAGATACGGTCGCATTCAACCAGGCACTGAAGGCAAATCACCTGACGCTTTCGATTTTGCCTTAGAAGCGCAGGCGCTCGCGCCTGTCTGTGGGGGCGCACCAAGAGCATTGACCCCGAGCCGCGCGCTGGCAGCTCGAATGTAACGACGACCCGCGAACCGTTCCTCGTTTCCCCGATTTTTCATGACGACCGCTTCACCTACATCAAATCTGCCGCCCCGGAAAAGCCGGCCATCTGCGAAATCTAAGGATGGCAAACGGAAAGAGATGTTCGCACTCCATAGAATTCCGCGATCTACAACCATTCGGGCAAAAACCGAATGCTCTAGAGTCTTTTAATCCACTGAAAACTTGGAAATTGGCTCCCCGGGGAAGATTCGAACTTCCATCATTTCGGTTAACAGCCGAGCGGGACAAAAATCTAAGTGCCGCGTCTGGTGTCGCTTACCGAAAATTCGGAGCCATTCCTTCTTCTGTAGCTGCACCCACTCCTGCACCCAAAGGAGTATTCTGAATCAATACACGACGTTTCGGCAAGGTTTCACAACCCAGTTTGGATTGTTTCTGGATTGTCTACCTAACCCAGCCCGATGGACGAGGCTCTACCTCGATTCCTCGGTCTCCATTTTGACAGATGGTGCGCCGTTCCACAGCGGGTAGGGTACTCCTGCGAGCCGATTGATCACCAAAGCTTGGGCCACGAGCAAGAACACTGCGACTTCGATGATGACCAGTTCGCGCGGTTTCGAAATAATTCCGAGAGAAATGATCAATGTCGTCGCGCCGGCGGGCGGATGGCTGACCCCGAGAAGAACCATGAATGCTCCGGTGGCTGAGAGAGAAAGCGCAGCCGCCAGAATTCTGGGCCAGAAGATACCTGGATGGACTCCGAACGGTAGCGCTCCGGCACCTGTGACAACGTAGGCTCCATAACCGCAGATGATCCCGACCGCGTGCCCGAAAATCGTGTTTCGTGGACTGCACGTTTTCGCCAGTGGAGAGAAGAACAGCAGGTAAGCCGTGGGCCCAAGCGATGGGAAAACGAACGGATTGCGGCTCAGGAGCGCCACTAGCGCAAGCAGGCCAATGGTGACGAAGCCATTCACAAACACATAGACCGACCGCACGAGTCGTGGCGGAAAATGATGTAGCAGCCAATCGAGCCGCAGCCGCCGAAGCAAGGAAAAAATGTGATCAGGCCCGGAACGCTGCTGGGCGTTTGAATCATCGTTCCGCATCAAATATTCGGCAAGAGGTCGAAATATTCATCGTCCTCGTTTTTGCCGCCTTCCCCTTCGCCGAGCAACTTTTCCGATTCGATAAATTCGATGCGTTCGATCCATTTGACCATCTTGTAGCCAAGCTGGTTCTCGACGCGCAGGCGCAGCGGCGCTCCGTATACCTCCGGCAGCGGCTTCCCGTTTATATGCGTGGCCAGCAGGCATTGCGGCTTCAGCACATTCTCAAGACTCTGCGTGTCGTAGTAGTGGCCACCGTAGAGAGCTTCGCCAAATGAGTAGAACGCAACGACCCGCGCCTCCGGTTTTGGCCGCACGAGCTCGACGAGCATTTTCATTGGAATCCCACCCCATTTCGCAATGCCGCTCCATCCCTGGATGCAATGATGCATCGTAATGTGTTCAACCTGGCCCAAGCGCTCCAGATCGGCCAGTGAAAGCTCAACCGGGTTCTCGACAAGCCCTCCTACACTGAGCCGGAAATCTTTGAATCCATTCTCGGCCAGGTGTTTCCAGTCGTCACGCACCGGTATTTTCCCATTGGGCCAGAAGTACGGCGAGATCTGGTCCTCGGTGTATTTCTGCTGCGGCATCAGGCGATTGAGCGTAAGAAGCTGCATTGGATAGGTGACGGACTTGAGCGCGTGCTGCAGGCCGCGCGGGTGGTACCAAGAGATATAGTGCGCCACGATCCATGTGAGGATGACCACTCCGATCCCGACGAACCCCAGATACATCCCGATTGGCTTCACATCGTCGGTGCCCATCACGATATGGTTCATATTTCGCGCAAAGCCCGTCATCACGATCAGCGTGACATGCACCACGAGAAATGCGAGAAAGCTGAACATGGTCAGAAAATGAATCGATCGGGCCGATTGCCTGCCGCCGAATAATCGTGCGTACCAGGGAAAACGGTTCACCACAGCCGGTGACATGGCGATCCCAGTTAGAATGGCCAAAGGACCAAAGACAAAAATAACGGTGGAATACGCGATTTGTTGGAGTGCGTTGTAACCATAAAAGCCGTTTGGCTCAGCGGACAAATGAAATGTAGCGTAGTGCACCCATGTGTTCCAGGCCTGCAGAAGAACGAGCGGTGAAGTGGGCACAATTCGGCGCCATTGCTCGGTATCGAACAGCATTCCGATGAAAATGATGCCCGTGACGATGAAGCCGTGCACGTCGATGAAATGCCAAACCCGTGCGATACCAATCGTGTGCCGATAGCCTGGAGTGCCTACCAGCGGCGAGATATACCGAGCATCGTCCTTGGCGGTCCACAGGCGATCGCGGGGAACCTTTAGGGGTGTAAAGCGTATCCATTCGGTTCCCGGAGTGCAGCCATCGTTGAAGTACAGGCGCGGATGGTCCATGAGGATGGACAAACCGCTGCGAATCAGCAGCATTACAAAAAGGAAGTTGAAAAAATGGCAATAGCGCACCCAGACTGGAAAACCGTGCGGTCCAGCGAAGTCGTTGGGATAAATCTGAGGAACAGCGGGCACGCGAGGCATCCCGGCCACCGCGACCTCGACCCAGGCCGCTGCGATTGCAGACAGGACCGCAATACCGATGCCGATCAAGATGGAAGGGCGAATCCAGATTCGAAATCGGCGATCGGGCGGATAGTGGACGGCTCCATGAGCTGTATCGAACGAAATCATGCTGCCTCCGAACTATCCTGAACAACTGAAGTAGATACCTCTCTCGCCAACAAAGCGTACTACGTTCAGACTCTCGGGGCGCCTTCCGGCCAAGCGATAGTAAGTAGAAAGGCATTCTCCTCAAGGGCTTCGACATCGTGGGCGATCGCCCGCTCCAGCGCTAATAAGTGGCCTGCGGGCAGATCAAGAACTTTGCCCTGTACATGCATTCGAATGTGACCCGCGACGGTCTGTACGGAAATCCTACCCGCAGCCCTGTGTTCGTGGAGCCGCGCGCCGGACTTCAGAACTGTCAGCACCACGCGAAAGTCAGAATGCTTCACTAATGTTTTCGAGTTCCTCCCACATTGCCAGGCAGCTTCTTTGCGTAACTGTTCCATCTCGGCATTCAGATCGAATGGGAGCACAGGGCTTTCCAGAGCTCCTGGTGATCGCAGGGCAGCAGAATGCGAACACTGTTTAGTACCATCGCTCATACTCTCTCCTTCTTGATGGCCACCAATCAGATAGCTATTTCATCGTCACAACCAACGGCTGCTTCTGCACATGGCTCGGCTCGAGAATGAACGTGCCGAAGACATTCATGGCGAACGCTGTGATCCCTGCCAACTCGAGAAAGGCTGAGACCGGCAGGACAGACCAGGCCCAATTGGCGTAATTCTGATACGCGAGAACCTCAGTGGAGACGCGAAGGGCGCATCCGAGGCTGAGCAAGAAAAGTCCTAGGAACATTAAGCGCGTGCTCCACAATAGGCGCATCCCGGCGAACGCCGGCAGGACGCGTTGGCCTACACACAAGACCATAACGGCGATGAAGCCGACGGTGAGAGCATGTCTGGAGGCACCCCAAATCCCTCCCGAAGAATCCCAACGCGTCGCGCCGACTCCCAAGAAGGCTGCCACTAACAACCAGCCGTAGGCCATGCGAACGAAGAAAGGAAAACTCGAGTGCACGCCACGCGTCTTTGGCTCCTGCCGCGCGGGTTCAAACATTCGCAGTGCGGCAATTATCAAAATTGTGCCCCCCACAAAGAACACCGTTGCTTGAGCACCCCATCCCATTAGCGTCAAGCCAACTCCCACAAAGTTCACCGCCAGTGCACTGAAGAGCAGTCTCGAGCGAACCGGCTTGAGGCCGAGAAATACGGACATCCACTTCGTACTAAATCCCCAGACAAATGGCGCCAAGAAGCCCCATGTCATCAGTGTCAGATACCGCTGGTCTAAGATGTGCGACAACGCGGGGCTTCCACCCTGTAGGGCCAGATAGGTACAAGCGATCAAATTTGCGATGAGCACCAGCATCAGCCCCACACTTGCACTAATTACGACCCATACCCACGGCTCGAGTCGATTCTTGCCGGACTTCTCCGGTCTGTGCTGCGACACCATTCTGAAGAAAATCAGGAAGGCGAAGAGTTCTAGTGCGCCCGACAGCGGCAGCATGATGCGCCATTGCACCAAATAGATATTCGCCACCCATCGTGCCGCCACGCCAAGTGTCCACATTGCCCAACATGCCCAAGCCGCTCCGAAGGGCGGCTTCCTTGCTCCACGGAACTTCGGAATCGAATAGAAACCAATCCCAAAAATGAAGCTGCCGATCCAGCCGAACACCTGCGCATGGCCGTGAGCCTGCAGCCATGCTGGCGAAACCAACGCCACGCTTTCGCGCCCGCTGATCTGGAGGAGATTCCACACTCCGAGGAATGTGCCCGGGAGCAACATGAACACGAGGCCCGTCGAGACATAGGCCATGAGAAGCCGCGAAAGAGAAGCCTCGCGCGTCTGAGCCATCCGCATCGCTTCCGCAGGCATCGCAGCGGCTGCTGACTGTGATTCAGGCCAGATTGCTTGTCGCATTTCCATCGTCGTTTGGTCCTGTTCGGTTCACAATTTGCGATTGTGCGGAATGGCAAGCACCAGTTCCGTTTTTCTCCTTGCCGAGTAGTATTAGTTCACCGCCCGCTTTTTGCGCACTTTGTTTCAGGCGGGCCCAAAGGTTCTGAAATTCGTGAACAAGTTGCTCGTCTACGAGACGCGACCAATGTAGAGGCGGGCACTCTCGTACGTCGGAAACAGGACAGCCTTCGTGCAGCATCTGATGGGAAAGTAGCGCTTGATTCAACGTCACCTGATATTCGCCGGAACAGGCGCCGCAATGAATGTTGACCCCAACTTCTTCCAGAATGTTCATAGTCCTCCTTTCAGCGTGCCGCCGGTTCCATTTCCACGGCGCGGGGAAAGAGAATGTTGTTCTCCAGATGCACGTGCTGATGGAGGTCGGATTCGAATTCTCGCAACTCTTGATATAACGCTCGGTAACTTGTGCACGCATCGGCCGGAGGCGTGTAATCGGTGCTCGCTTTGCGAATTTGCTTCACCAAGTCCCCAGCGGAGTCGTGCTCGCTCATCATGGCCTGAATCGGATTCCGCACCGCCTGAAAGAAGGGCCGTTCCAACGTACCTTTCCCGCCGGCAGCCTGTTCCATGCGCTCGATATACGGAAACAAAATCTGCTCCTCTTTCTGCATGTGCATGATCATCTCCTGGCCGACTCGCGCGAAGAGTGTTTCGATGTCCACGATTTCGGTATGAGCCGATCCGTGCTTGGCCTTCACTTTGTTCAGTAGCCCTTGAATCCGAGGAACGGCGGCACGGACGTACTCATGATGCTTCTCGCGGATATGACGGGTGAGATCGCTCAGTGGCGCAGACGTCCAGTTCGTTGCCTCCGGGCTTATGTTTCTGCCGTTTTCGTGCAGCCGCTTCACGATTTCTTCAGCGGACACATCCGTACTTAGGCATGCATCATGTAACGATTTGCCACCACCGCAACAGTAGTCGAGACCGGCAGCTTCAAGAACCTGTTGGGCCTGTGGATTTGAAAGCGCGATATCTTTCACCTTGGTTTCACTGGTAAAGCTCATGAGTACCTCCTCAATAATCTCAATTCTGGTCGGCTGAGATGACTGAGGCAGTGACTAAAGTCACTATGTCGCATAGGCTTAGAAGGACGGAGATTACTCGGACGAGGATTGCTCGCGCTTGAGACCGGCGAGGTCCTTCACGGTGATCCTGCGGCCATCCACTTCTAGAAAACCCTCTGCCTGAAGGCGGCTCAAATTGCGCGAGACTAGCTCTCGGACTGTCCCTAGTTCAGCCGCTAGGTCTTGATGGGTCTTCGTTAATTCCACACAAACGCCTTCTCTGGAAGCCGTTCCACCAGCCTGAGTTAGCCGCAGGATGAGGCCGATCAGCCGATGCCTAACAGTCGTGAACGACAAGTCTTCGATGATTCCGACTAAACGCCTTAGTCGCGAACCTACAACGGCAATCACTTTGAGTGCCACGTCTGGATGTTCGCGGCAGAAGTTCTGAAACTCTTTGCGCGAGATGAACAAAACTTCTGTTTCCTCTAGGGCTGATGCAGAGGCAGGATATTTGCCACCGTCGAAAACGGGGATCTCGGCGAAGGAACTGCCCGGGCCTTCGACCGCTAGCACCTGTTCGCGACCGCCAGCGGACATTTTGAAGATGCAAACCTTTCCCGATGCTACGAGAAAGAGTCCGGCGCAAGCGTCACCCTCGTTGAATAGCAATTCGTTTCGGCCAAAGTGCCTGTTGCTCACACGGGCGCACAGGGCGTGCATCTCAGCTTCACTGAGGCTAGCGAACAGCGGCGTTCTTCGTAGGACCGTTTCGTTGTTCTGACGCATCGCTTTGACGGTTCAAGAACCCGCCTCCATCATATTTCAGATCGGAACGTTTAGCCGAGACGCATCTAGCCTCTACGGCCCTTCTCGAAATCTCCGATGCGCACCGGCACTCGAACTGGTGCGGAATAGCCTGTTGGTCGCCTGATACGGTGTACGTAGAGTATGGCATCTGGCGCGTCGGGCATCTGATTCCGCAGGAGCACGCGCTTAGGTGTTGTCAGAATTGAAGGAAGCGATGGGTTTACGTAACTGGTAGCCAAGTTACTTGCCACGTACATTGCGATTGGATTACGGGCAGCTGGGAAGTAATTCAATGTGTGGATTGATCAAACCGAGCGCCGAGTGTGGTTAATTTCGGAAATCGTGCAGGGCCTGCGCGCTTGGTTTCGCATCGCGATGAATGTAGGCCTCACAAAAGGGCCAGCGGTATTGATGAAATCGAGGCCGCAAATTGCTGATGGGCTCGCCAGTTTCCATAGAACATTTTCAGCGCTGAATCTTTGAACTCTCCGTGAAGGCAGACGGGATGTTGCACCCATTGCACCCAAAGATCGGTTGGAGGAATCAGAACGAAAAGCTGCGTATTATGCTCAATCTAGGAAAGATCCCCCTACTCTGCCATACAGGTCAGGACAAACACCCTTCGGCCAGCGACCGAATGCTAATTGACCAAAATTCACAGCTTGAAAAAAAGCAAACAATTGAAAAAGAAAGATTTGGCTCCCCGGGCTAGATTCGAACTAGCAACCCTTCGGTTAACAGCCGAACGACCAACTTCATCAGAACTTGCCGGAGTTGGCCCTAATCGAAGGAAATCAGCGAGTTGCGACTAAACCGGACGAATCTATTTCTCCTTCTTTGTTCACGTTTCGCTCGCATTTTGCCGCGGTTCGTCGCAATTAGTATTACGTTTTTATGACGGCGCACGTAGCACCACATTTCCTCGAAGCGGCATTTGGTTGGTGACTCGGGGATTTACCAATAGCTAGCCCGGGAGCGGTGATTTCGCATTCTTTCCTGTCGCTACCAACATAGTCACGCTCTTGCCGTGAGCGTGAGGGGAAAAGAACCGGATCACCTCATCATCGTAAAACGTCAAACCCGTGGCACTCACGTGTTGCGCGTAAGCGCCAAGATACAGCTTGCCGCTTAAGATGCCCGCCTCGAGTTGCACCGCGCGGTATCCGCGATTGCCGAAGCGCTCCAATATCATTTGTAAGTCCGCCAGGAAGAAGATGTCCGCGGCGGCTTCGGCTGGCAACTGTTGGTCCAGCCCCAGATGACCAGCCTGAGCGCGGAAGTTTCCTGTTTTTAGGCATTCGAGCACATGCCCGTCAGGGTGGAATACGTAGCCTCCAGGATCGAGACCTTCGACTGCGTTCACGATTAAGTAGAGGTCGTTCAGATGAGTCCCTTGTGGATCCAGGAAGTCTGCTGGGATACCACGTGTAGCTCGGTCCAGCATGGTAGAGAGCTGTGGCAGCTCGATCGGTACTTGCGCGAACTTGCGTGCGGAGCCACGTCGAAGGATGACCTGTTCGATCGGATCACGAGGCATTTCGGCATCCGAATAAGGGTGGACCTGAACGATCGGTCCCGTTGGCGGCGGCAGTTTAGCGAGCCCCGCGTTACCACGCCAAATCTCAACCTCCTCAGCCGCATTGAGCGAAGAAGCAATGTGAATTTCGCGCAGGGCTGGATCGACAGTCTCGTTTCGAGAGAGCGGAACGGTTTCCAAATGGAGAGCAGAGAGCTTGGTAGGTAGTCGCTGCGCCCAAGCTTCCACATGGCCCAGGGCTACGAGAGAAAAGGCGACCTCACGCTCGGGATCGACATCAAGCAATCGGTTCACATCTGCGTCAACGAATCCGCAGATCACCTTGGCAGGCATTCCAAGAGCCGTGGCGACGGCCAGCAGATTGGCTAGGAGAGTGCCATTATCCCAGCCAAAGTGGCGATAGGTACGGGCCTGATATTTCCATGCATTGCGCCAGTAGGTGCAGGTGCAAATGATGGTGAGCGGCGCATGGACAATTGCTGTTTCACCCCCGGTAGCCTCACTCAGAACACTGCGATAGTCTCCAGCTCGCAGTCTGCGCAGGGCGAACTCTGCCGGCGCAAAGTGGTACACGCCTGCTTCCAAATCGACAAGATTGCCACAAACAACGTAGACCTCGACTTCGTAGAGTGCTCCGGTGCAAGCTGCGGCGCGAAAATAAATATCACCGCCAGAATGCTTCCGATGCCGAGTGATACCGGCGGTTAGGTACAGCAATTGGGCCAGCGCCTCCAGGTCTGGCACGGCACTCCCCTCCGAGTGGATGCTCTCAGCGATAGCGGAAAGAGCGGCGACGCCGGTTTGGCGTACCTCTCGGGGCAACAGCAATGGCTCTAGTGCGGTGTAAGCCTTGAATGGCAAGGGCTGATTGGCCCAATCCAAGAAATGCAGATTGTTATGGACGCTGGCGTAGGAATGCTTAGTAGTGTTGTGGTACCTCCAAGCAGCTTCAAGATTGCTGTTAACGGTCATTGGTGAGAGAGGGCCAGCCTGCCACCAGCATATTACCGCCATGTAGAGAGCAGGTCGCGAATAACGGCGCGAGCATCTGTTCACGCTCGGCCAGTCGCTCGAAGCATTTCGTCATTACCAAGAGTTGATCGGGGCCTGTGATCGCGAAATTGCGCAGCTTCTGGAGACGTTCGAATCGAAAGTGGATCCGCCGGAAGGTTCCCTCCTGGAATCGCAAAACGGGCGAAAACCGAGTGGTGGCGAGCCCCGCTTCGACCTGAAGAATCACCTCTATCGAATCTTCGGGGTGGACCTGACACTGATTCCAGGGATCAACGTCCTCACGACGCAAACTCTTTTGGCGGAGATCGGCCCGGACCTCTCGTGCTTCGCCTGCGCACCCGCGTTTACCTCCTGGCTCGGACTTTGTCCGGACAATCGGGTTAGCGGGGGAAAAGTGCTGTCGGTCAAAACACGCAAGGTCAAGAATCGTGCGGCCACGGCACTGCGTATGGCCGCTCAATCGCTTCATCGGAGCCGATCCTATCTGGGGCACTTCTATCGCCGCATGCGCGCTAAACTCGGGGCTCCGAAAGCGATCACCGCCACGGCGCACAAACTAGCACGCATCATCTATCACATGGTGACAACCAGGCATGCCTACGATGAAACCATTTGTGTGCAAAACGAAGTGCAGAATCGCCAGCGTCTCGAAGCTCGGCTCCGTAAACAAGCCCGAGACCTTGGACTAGAAATCATTCCACTAAAAACCGGAGTCGCGTGATGACGACAGTTCCTCAGAAGAAGGTGCGCAGTACAAAATTCTAAGTGCCGCTTCTGAAGTCGCTTACGAGGGAACGAGTCATTTATCTCGCGCTTGAATTGGACCGACGTTGGACTTTCGCACCGAACATGCGCCGTGCTGGCCGGCGTCCTGGTCATCCCATGGCCTCCTTCCAACCAACCCTTATGAGCCACCAATTCAAGGGATAAGACGTGAAGAACCCCAGAACCATGCCGATCTGCATCATGAACCAGTAGCCTGGTTCCGTTGGCTGAAGGTGCGGTCGGGGGAAAAAGACAAAGAAGGTCAGCGCCATCCACGCAAAGAGGCCGATCTCGAAGGTGAGGATCGAAAGTGTATCTGACTTGATGGCGGCGATCAGCGCTTTCGCCGGCGACAGGTTGCGCATGGGCTTAATCACGAAATACTGAAACGCAATTCCCAGCAGCCATGCGAGCAGCAAATCGCCGGCATATTCCGCATAGAGTGTTTTGCCGAGGATGGTCCAGCCGAGAGCAAACAGGCTGAACTCTGCGATGATGTCGCCCAGCGTGCAACCGGCACCACAGTACGAGTCGGAAATCGCGGCTTGGGCAATCGTGGGCACGCTCCGCGCCTGATGCGTCATTTGCATGTGTTCATGCTCTCTTCTACCTGCCGTAGCCGCCTTCGTCATTTTGCGGCCCGCGCGGAAGTAGCCCCAGAGTCCGAATATGCTGAAGTAGAGCGCCGTGACCGGCCAGACGACGTTCATGATCCACATCTTCTGAGGGTGGCGAATCTCATCAATTGAAATCAGAATCGCGCAAAGGAATGCGATAGCGAGCGACGTCCAGGCGATCGCGTTAAACATAGTTGCGTTGTCTCCATAAGCCAGTTTCACTCGAAACGCGATAACGCGTCCAAAGCGTCGTCGTTGTGAGAATCGAGCCTTTCTGGGTCGAGGTCGCGACGCGGGCTACACGGCCGCATCGGTGGCGGCAGTTGGTTATTTGTGCATTTCCATTCTGGACATTTCTTTCTGTATTTCCATCATGCGATCCTGCATTTTCTTCATCTCTTTCGTCGAGACTTTGCCACTACCCATTGCCGTGGACATGTCCATCATCTGATGTGACATATCTCGCATGACATTGGACATCATTTTCATGTTGCCTGCCGGGATGTCCTTCATCATGCCGGACATCTTGCCCATCATTTCAGACATCTGATTCGACATGTCCATCATGCCGCCCATCATCTTGCCATGCTCCATCATTTCACCATGACCCATACCGCTTTTCTGGCCTTCCTTCATGCCGCCCATCTGGGCAAAAACAACGGAACCACCGAGTAGAAAAACAATAAAGCTGATTCCAATTATCATCTTCTTCATGATGTATAACCTCCTAGATTTCACGAGTTACTCCGACATTTCCCAACCTGAACTTCGCCGCACCGCCATCCTAGACGATCGCAAAACCCAGCCGATCAGCTTGACGCCGCCTCCTGCATGATTTTCACAATCGTGTCTTCCACTTCTTGCGCCACGCCTTTCAGTTGCGGCGAGTTGAACATGGCCAGAAGGATCGTTGGCTTTAAAGTGGTCAAAACGGTCTTGCCGCCCTCCTCGTAAATGGAGATCCGGCATGGCAGTGCGGTGGAGACGCTCATGTTTTGGTCGAGAACCTTCTTCGCCTGTTGCGGCTGACAGACCTCGAAAATCAGACATTCCCGTTCGAAATCCACACCCTTCTTCACCATGGTCTCTTTGAGGTTGTGAACCTGCATGACGCCAAAGTGATTGGCCTGGACGGCAACCTGCAAGGCAGCGGCAGTCTCGCTTACGGTTTTGTTCGTAGATAGTTTGACCAGCATAGGTTCCCTTTCATGCGTAACAGGTCGATTCAGAGGCGGATCGTGAGCGCAGCGTTATTTCTTGGACATCTTGCTAATCAGGACAACCAGCAGGACCACCACCACAATGCCGATCAACGTCCAAGTCCACATCCCTCCGCCCATCCAACCGCCGCCCATGTGTCCCTGTTGTATATAGTTCATCATAAAGGTCCTTTCGTCGCGTTCCGACCAACCCACCACTTGATAATCCAGACCAGGTACGGAGGCAGGAGTGTCAGTTGAAATAGCAGATCGGGCGACAACAGCGTGCCCGTTTTACTTATCTTCCTACATTTCCACAGCCCATGAGGCGAACTACAATAATTCGATCTAACTGCAGCAGCCATGCCCGCTCTTCGGTGTTCCCGCAGACTTGCCCAGATATTGCTCCGGACTAAGGTCGAACTTCTCTTTGCACTTGGAGCCGCAGAAGTAATACGCCTGCCCTTTGTACTCGCTTCGCCCAGCAGCGGTAGTCGTATCTACGTCCATGCCACAAACAAAATCTTTCACAGCTGTTGTGTTTGTCATGATCATCTCTCCTGTGCGCCGGTTAAACCGGCGAGGTGTAGTGAATGCAAAAGTCATACGAAAGTGGTTTAGGTGCAGCGATGCTAGTTGACGTTCCAATGGGTGAAAGCCCCATCGGTGGAGGTTGCTCAGTTGCCACCGTAGTTATACCCGACGGCGGGAAGGGTGACCGGCTCGACGAAAGCTCGGGAGTAAAAGCCTCTGACGGCTGGGGTAAATACCCGGTCGGATCCGCCAAGGGGGCGAGCAACTCGGCAGGCCGCAGCGCATAGCGAACCAGTGAAGCCGCGAAAATTCGTCCCATCGGAAGCGGATGATGGGGAAACTTGGGAGTGCCGAGCCGTTCTAATCCCGGTGAAGGCCAGTATCGTTGGCGAAGGAACTGAGCGCAAGCAGCCAACGGACTCCCCGCGGTCGTAGAGGGCAGCATGTCGAGAAGGAACGCGCAGCGAAAGCACGGAACCACTCGCGGGTCGCCTAGGCGCACCAGTACAGCGAAGGCATTCCGTATAAACCGCCCTGCGGCGAAAACGGAATGTGCTCGTGAGTGGGACGGATGAGGCCGATTAAGCGTAGATGGACTGGGACAATAGAACCCAGACCGGAGCGAGGGCCTCTGGGGTAGAGGAGAAGACTCCTCGCATGGCAGTGCACTACCGATCTCACTGTTCCGACACAGTGCGGAATGTAATGTGGGGCAGCGGTGTGCACGAAGGGCGGACGCAAACCTACGTGATGCACAGGGAATGCTTGGTGCAGGCTTAACCTGAGCAACATGAGGGAAGGCGCTACCTGAAAGGCCAACCTTCCAGCCGTACTGGGGAAAACTCGCCGTACGGAATGATAGGGGAGGTGGTGGAAACGTCGGCATCATTCGAAGCCCGCTTCCGCGCCACCACCTTACCCGACCGACCCACATCGGCCCCGAGTCATGCGGAGCCGCTCGCAAGGGCGGCGTCGAAGCGTTGACAGGGGAGCGTGCGGGCCGGGTATTGAGCCGCGTAAGAACCTTCCTCCGGGACGCCGACGCTGTAGGAGAAAGCGGAAGGCCCCATCGGCATCGGGTGCACCGATATCGCGAGGTGTGCCAGAGTCCCGCGCGGTCAGAGACCCCGTGCACGTACGGAAGCGCCTCGCAAGGGAACCGGGAGATCCCAGGTTCGCCCAAGGCTGCAGTTGCCCTGGGACGCATCGGGAAGTCTAAGGACGTACGCCGATGACGAACGGACCTGGGAAGTCGGACAGACTGGCAGTACCTGAGAAGTCCCCGAACAATGCCAGGCCATTGGCGGCGGAGGGGATGGAGGGAAGCGGTCTGACCAAAGGGAACCCGCGACAGCAAAACGCGTCCCGGATACAGAGCCGGACCGACGCGCCCAGTGCGTTGGAGCGGGTACGTCAAGCAGCAGCAAAGGATAAGAAGTTGCGGTTCACGGCGCTCCTGCACCACATCTACAACCTGGACACGCTGCGCGTGGCTTACTTCTCGTTGAAGAAGGAAGCCGCGCCGGGCGTGGACGGGGAGACGTGGCGGCACTATGGGGAGGAACTGGAAACGAATCTCCAAGACCTCTCCGAACGACTGAAGCGAGGAGCGTACCGGGCAAAGCCGGTGCGTAGAGTGTTTATACCGAAGGCCGACGGGCGGCAGAGACCGCTCGGAGTAACGGCGCTGGAAGACAAGATCGTCCAGCGCGCGGCGGTCGAGGTGCTGAACGCCATTTACGAAACGGACTTTCTCGGCTTCTCGTATGGGTTCCGACCAGGGCGCAGCCAGCATCAGGCGCTGGACGCGCTCTACACGGGACTGCTGACGAGAAAAGTGAACTGGGTGCTCGATCTGGATATCCAAGGCTTTTTCGATGGGCTTTCTCACGAATGGCTTGTGAAATTCGTCGAGCACCGGGTTGCAGATCGGCGCGTCGTGCGGTTGATCCAGAAATGGCTCAACGCCGGTGTGCTGGAGGATGGGAAACGAATACGCGTGGAAGAAGGGACGCCCCAGGGCGGAAGTGCTTCGCCGCTTTTGGCCAACGTCTACCTTCACTACGTGTTCGACCTGTGGGTCCAAGCATGGCGACGGAAGCGGGCGCACGGAGACGTCATCGTCGTGCGTTTCGCGGACGATATCGTGCTGGGATTTCAGAGGAAAGCGGATGCCGATCAGTTTCGGGCGGAACTCACCGAACGAATGAGAAGGTTCAACCTGGAACTGCATCCCGAGAAAACGCGACTGCTGGAATTCGGTCCGTTCGCGATCGACAACCGGCAGAAACGTGGACAAGGGAAACCGGAGACGTTCAACTTCTTGGGTTTTACGCATATCTGCGTCAAGAAGAGAAGCAATGGACGGTTTACGGTGTTGCGGCAGACGATCCGCAAGAGGTTGCAGACGAAGCTGAACGAGGTGAAAGCCGAACTTCAGCGACGGATGCATGAACCCATCCCCGAAGTGGGCAAGTGGCTGCGAGCGGTGGTGCGTGGACACATCCGATACTACGGGGTGCCCATGAACACTCCGGCGCTGTGGCTGTTTCGGTTCCAAGTAGGACGGCTCTGGTATCGCGCGCTGTCGCGGCGCAGCCAGAACGGTCGCCTTCTTTGGGAACGCATGCGGCGTCTCCTCACTCGCTGGCTGCCTGTGCCTACCGTCTGTCATCCCTATCCCCTGCGTCGCATCGGCGTCCTCACCTAAGGTAAGAGCCGGATGCGGGAAAGCCGC
>Ga0307373_10008765_pt1 | contig 15303 bp, 12 predicted proteins | sample OX2MG_FD_202534 | JGI IMG/M metagenome (GOLD analysis project Ga0307373, IMG submission 202534) | Soil microbial communities from Risofladan, Vaasa, Finland - OX-2 | ecosystem: Environmental > Terrestrial > Soil > Coastal area > Acid sulfate soil | place: Finland: Risofladan, Vaasa | collected... | reverse complement strand
GGCATACGAGCATTGCGCGTTCGCAGCGATTCTGAATTGCTGGTAAGGCAGATGCAAGGCCGCTACAAAGTTAAAAACGCGGCGTTGAAGACGCTGCACGAACGCGCGCAAAAACTGGCGCGAGCCCTTGATTACTTTGTGATTGAACACGTGATGCGCGAACAAAATCGCGACGCGGACGCGCTGGCGAATGTTGCGCTCGACCGCGGCGAAAGTATTGGCGGTTCAGCGCGAACAGGACCCGGATCGGGTGCAGCGGCATCGACAAGCACTGCTGCTACGCGGATACGAGCTATCTATAGGGGCGGAGTGTTCATTCCCGCGGAAGAAATCGAACTTCCCGAAGGTGCCACAATGGAGCTAGAATTCCGTATCTCTCGTAAATCCTGATACTTATACCTGGTATTCCGATTTTACTCCTGGCTCAAATATTAGTACTGATGGTGGATTGTAGCCCACTGATTCGCGGTGCTACCTTCGCAGAGCCTTTCGGAACAAAAGCGACCTGTGACTTCATTGCTCGACAAGCTGCCGACGATACTCATCCTCGCCGTTCTAGTGGGGATTTTCGTCTCCCTGCGCAAACATTCGCCTTCGGCGCGAACAAGGCTATGGATTTTCGCGTGGGCACTGGTTTTCGTGCATTTCTTCGTCCAGATTTTCGAAACGCACATCGGAGTGCTCGAAAACATCTTTGAATCGATCGATCTGGGCGCGCTGGAGCTTGCCGGCGTCTTGTTCCTCGTTTCGCTGGCGCGATCGGCGGAAGACTATGTACGCAGGAATATTCTGCTCGCGATTCTCGCTCCCGCGGCCGCATTTCATGCTACCGCCATCACTTTCGGGTGGCCCAATCGATGGGCGCTTTGCGGAGCGCTGGCAATTTTCTTTTTTGGCATGGCGGGATTCGCGCTCTTCGCGCACCGCACAATATCTCGATTCAATCTCATTTTGGCCGTGTCGCTCATGGCAGTCGGCGTCTGGGTAGTGCGCGCGCAGTGGCATGGCAATCCCGTCCCCGCCGTGAACGCCATATTGACTTTGGCATTTGCGATTTCCGGCTTTTTGTTCTGGAAGCGATTCCCCAGATTTTCGCCGGGCATCATCACCGTCACAATTGGGTTCGTGTGTTGGGGCGCTGTGTTTCCAACCGGTTGGCTGACGGATCATTTCCTGCCGCATTTGCAGATCAATCCGGAAATATGGAATGTGCCGAAGTTCTTCGTCGCTTTCGGAATGATCCTTTCTGTCCTTGAGGAGAAATCGCTAATTGTCGAAGCGAGCGGCGAGCGCGAACACGCAGAGAACGCGCTCCTGTCCCGCTTTTCCAAAGTCACTTCCCGATTGCTGAGCGAATCGAACCCCGCGGCTCTCTGTGACGAGCTTGCTGAAGCAATCACGGAAAATGTGAGCTTCCGCCGCGCAGCGGTGATGCTGGCGCGCGAGGACGGTTCGCTGGCGCTCGCTGGATCGAGCGGATTTTCAGCTGCGGATCGCAAGGTGCTCGAAAAAATGGCGGCTGGATGGACCCTCGGGCGAATGGGTGAACTTTGTGCGGTGGGTGAGTTGGTGGGCAATAATTCGTTCCGCTTGCCGGCCGCAGGCGCTTCCTCATTGAGTGGGAAGACATATCCGGAAGTGATTGTTCCTTTGGTGTCGTCGCGAGGCACATGTTTGGGCTGGATCGCCCTGTCGTCGCTACGAGATGCGGCCCGACTGTATGCGCCCGAAATCATGAAAGTGGAAATGCTGGCGGCGGATCTTGCGGTGACTATCGAAAATACGCGTCTCCATCTTCAGCTTGTGCGATCGGAGAAACTCGCCGCCCTGGGGCAACTCGTCGCGGGTGTGGCCCATGAGCTGAATAATCCGCTCACGGGCATCATTGGCTACACGGAATTGCTTTCGGACGAAGTAACCGGCGAGAGCGCTACGAAGAAAGTAGTCAAGCTCGGGAACGAGGCTCGGCGGATGCACCGCATTGTGAGTGGGCTGCTGCGTTTCGCGCGCCAGAACAACTCGACAGAGCGAGCCGCTGACTTCGAAGCCCAGCTGCGAGACGCGCTGCAGCTTCGGGAATTTCATCTGCGGAAACTAAAGATTGAAGTGCGTACGGATATCGAGCCCTCTTTGCCGCCGCTGGCCATTGGTGAGGATGAGTTGAAACAGATTCTGCTGAACCTGCTGAACAATTCCTGTGACGCGCTCGAGGAAAGTCGCGAGAAATCTATTCACATCTATGCCAGGGAGCGCAGCGGCCGGATCGTTTTTGGCTTCGAGGATAGCGGGCCGGGATTCCTGGAACTCAACCGCGCATTCGACCCGTTCTACACAACGAAGCCTGTCGGCAAAGGAACGGGCCTGGGTCTGAGTATCTGCTACGGCATGGTTCGCGAATGCGGAGGCGATATCCAACTCGCCAACCGCGAGCCTTATGGAGCCAGTGTTATGGTCGAGGTTCCTGTTGCAACTGTCACCATTGTGATTCCCACACCGGCTTAATCCCCGAATTCGCCACGCTTGTAGAGTACAGAAAATTATTTCAGAACATAGGAGCGGTAGAGCGTGTCGCGCTGCGCGGGCATGTAACCCGCGTCGGTGATGATGCGGCGAAGCTCGGACTCATTCGTGCGGTTGCGGACGCCCGCGGCATAGACAACATTTTCCTCGATCAAAATACTGCCCACATCGTCGGCGCCAAACTGCAAACCCACCTGGCACACTTTGATTCCCGGTGTGAGCCAGCTTGATTGAATGTGGTCAATGTTGTCGAGGTAGAGGCGGCTGATCGCGAGCGTCTTCAAATACTCGACAGCCGTGGCCTCCGGAACTTTCTTGCCAAGCGGCGTATTTTCCGGCGCAAACATCCAGGGAATAAAAGACGTGAAACCGCCGGTATCTTCCTGAATGCGGCGGAGGCGTTCAAAATGATTCACGCGGTGGCGATATTCCTCGCCGCAGCCGAACATCATGGTTGCGGTGGTGCGCATGCCGAGCGAGTGCGCCGTGCGATGCATCAGCTCCCATTCATCCGCCGAGCATTTCAAGCGCGAAATACGCGAGCGAATTTCATCGTCCAGGATTTCCGCGCCTCCTCCGGGAATCGAATCGAGCCCTGCGTCAGCCAGGCGCGCGATTGTGTCGCGAATCGAAAGACCGGAAACTTCGGCGATGCAGGTGATCTCCGGCGCGGAAAAGCAATGCAGATGGATCTGCGGGTAACGCTGCTTGAGCGAGCTGAGCAGATTTTCGAAATATTCAATGCGCAAATCGGGATGCAAGCCGCCCTGCAGCAGAATGCCGGTGCCGCCGAGTTCGATCATCTCTTCAATTTTTTGATAAATTTCCTCGAAGGACAAAATGTAACCGTCTTTCGCTCCCAGCGGACGGTAGAAAGCGCAAAACGAGCAGTATTCGGTGCAGAAATTCGTGTAGTTAATATTGCGATCGATCTGATAGGTGGCGACGCGCGGGTCGTTCTTCTTGCGGCGTACTTCATTTGCCGCCATGCCGATTCCGACGACGTCATCGGAATGGAAGAGATCGAGCGCTTCCTGCTGGGTGAGGCCCATGGTTGTCTATTCGTTTCTTTTTCGTCAGATTCAGATCGCGTATATCGGGTCGCCCGCCCGCACAATCCCTTCGCGAAGAACCGATGCGTAAACGCCTAAGCAACTGGCGTGATTTTTGGCGACTACTTCGAACACTTTGGGTGAGGCCTCGGCGGTCGAAGGATCAAGAGTAATGATAACGCAGCGCGAGTCTTTTTTCACGACCATCACTGTAAGCCTCTCGCCGATGCGCAGCTCCGCGCCCACCAACCCGTTTTCATATAACGGCTCGCGGTTTTCCCACCGCGCGTAGAAGTTCGCGCGAAATCGTCGATGATCGAGCTCCATGCCCGTTTCCTTCGAAAGAGATTGCACGGAATCGAGGCCCAACAACGAAAGAGGGCAAGCGTCATGCATGGCGCGTTCGGAAAAGCGCAGCTCGAGTTTCCGCCCGAAGCGTTCCTCGAAAAACGGCGTGAACGCCGGATCATCGATGGAGAGCATTCGACCCTCTGGCGTCGCCACTTCCGCGCGAAAGCGATTTGGCGACGGGTGCTCGTCAGTAGGATCAGGAGGTGCCAGAAAACGCGGGCGAAACAGGATCATTTCGCGTTTCAGCCGGCCGGTCATCCACGGAAAGCTGGAAGGATTCATGGGGTCGACGAAGGCATATGCCCGATCCCCCGCGACGCCGGCATAGGTGACGAACACTTCGTCCAGATCCTCGCCGGCCATTCCTTTGAAAGGGTACCGGCGGAGAATCTCGATCGTCCCGAGCCTTACAGGAACTGTGGACGGTTCCGAAGCCTCAGGCACCGCGCCCCGCCACCGTTCCAGTCGGCACGGCCGCGAATTCTATTGGCCGTGCGCGCGGAATCAAACCTGCGGCCGCGCATTTCTCGAAATACAAATTCAAGCCAGCCAGATTTTCTTCGTCGAGGGAAAAATCGATGTTGTCGCGCAGATAGCTTTCGAGAGAACTCGCTGGAAGGTCGAGCTTGACCGAAGCTGCTTCCGCGATGTCTTCGATGTGCGCAAGCCCAAATTCCTTCGACGCTTGAAAATCAGCGACCACTTCCGGAGTGATCTTGTCGCGGCGTCCGGCCCAAATAGCCAGCACGCACGGCTTGCCCGTCATTTCATGCCACTGATACGCCACGTCGTACACAAACACCGACGGATAGCCCGGTACTGGCAAATCTTCAGCATCGCCCTGGCAACACACGCCCGGAGGGCCCGTGCGCGGCTTTTTCGCAAACAGGAATTCCATCTTCAACGCGATGCGCAGGGCCGGATCACCAATCACCAGCGCCGCGTCAGCGTCGGCGAGCATGGCGGAAGCGTCGGGCGCGGCGTCCACGAACTCGGGATCAATATCCCAGTAGCCCGCCGCCAGCAGGCGCACCAGAGCAGACGAGCTGCGCGAACTCGTGTCCAGCGCAATGCGCTTGGCGCGGTCGATCGGTTTTTTCGACACGACCAAAATGCTGCGAACTTCGCCCTTCGCCGCCACGGACATTCCAGGAAGAATAACAACGTCATCCATGCGCTGATATTCGATGGCCGGCATTATGGCGACGTCCACGTCGCCGCGCCGCAAAGCCTCCGCGCATTGCGAAGGCACCGTGAACGATAAATCGTATTTGCCGGCGAGAGGACCTTCGGTGAAGCCCCACACCAACGGCGCCGTGTTCAGATATTCGACGACAGAGATGCGCAATTTAGCCATGGGCGACTCGCAAAAAAAAACGAATGCTCAATATAACACAAACGCCGCGAGCAGCGCCGCCAGTGGCCGAGCGCGAAAACCCAATCTTAGACGGCGAATTCTGGTATAAACGCGGGCGGTAAATCAGTTTCGTAACGGAGGAAGGTTCATGAAGCGCGTCCCGATTTTAACTTTGCTATTTTTTATCGCAACGGCACTGCCGGCCGCCACTCAGAATGGCGCGGCTAAGACGGAGGAGAAGCCGCTCCCCAGCATCGAGCAGAAGGTCGCGGGCATGGAAAAGCTGCCAGGATTTTTTACGTATTACTGGGACGCGCACGAAGGAAAAATCTGGCTGCGGGTCGACAAATGGAACACGGAGTTTCTCTACGTCGAATCGTTGCCGAATGGCGTGGGCTCGAACGATATCGGGCTTGACCGCGGACAGCCGGGCGAGACACAGGTTGTGCATTTCGAGCGCAGCGGGCCGCGCGTGCTGCTGGTGGCGGAAAACGAGCGCTACCGCGCGGTAACGGATGATGCCGCGCAGCGGCAGGCGGTCAAGCAGGCATTCGCGCAATCCGTGCTGTGGGGATTCGATGTCGCCGCCGAAAGCGGCGACGCTGTGCTGGTGGACGCGACACCGTTTTTTCTGCACGACGCTCACAACGTAGTGGCCAAGCTGAAGGCAACAAAGCAGGGAACGTTTCACCTGGATCCGTCACGATCGGCCATCTATTTGCCGCGTACGAAAAATTTCCCCGAGAACTCCGATGTGGAATCAACCCTGACATTCACAAGCGATGACCCGGGACGCTGGGTCCGGGAAGTAACGCCGGACCCGCAAAGCGTCACCGTTCGCGAGCACTTTTCCTTTGTGCAGGCGCCTCCGCCGGGATTCCATGTGCGCGAATACGACCCGCGCTCAGGATATTTCGGCATCCAGTACATGGACTTCGCAACGCCTGTCGACGAATCCATCCACAAACGATTCATCGTGCATTTCCGGCTCGAAAAGAAAGACCCAACCGCGGCGGTCAGCGAGCCCGTGAAGCCGATTATTTATTACGTCGACCGCGCCGCGCCGGAGCCAATTCGCTCGGCATTGGTCGAAGGCGCGAGTTGGTGGAACCAAGCCTTCACGGCAGCGGGTTATAAGGACGCATTTCAGGTGAAGGTGCTGCCCAAGGGCGTTGACCCAATGGACGTGCGCTACAACGTGATCGAATGGGTTCCACGGGCAACGCGCGGATGGTCATACGGAACGCCCATCGTCGATCCCCGGACGGGCGAAATCATCAATGGCCACGTCAATATGGATGCGCTGCGCATCCGCCAAGTATTTTTGATCGCGCGCGGCTTGCTTGATCCGTTCGGCAAAGACCCGACGGCGCTGCACGCGGCGAATGAAATGGCGCTGGCGCGGATTCGCCAGCTTGCCGCCCATGAGACGGGCCATACGATTGGCTTGATGCACAACTTCGCGGGAAGCACCGTAAACCGCAGTTCGGTGATGGATTATCCCGCGCCGCTCGTTACGGTTGGCGCGAATGGCGTGCCCGACGTTTCGAATGCTTACGCGGTCGGCATCGGCACGTGGGACAAAGTTGCCATCAACTACGGCTATCGCGAATTTCCGGCTGGCACAAACGAAAAGCAGGCGCTCAATAAAATTCTCGATGACGCCTTTTCGAGCGGCCAGGTTTATCTTTCGGATCAAGACGCGCGGCCGCTCGGCTCCGCAAGCCCTGTCACGCATTTGTGGGACGTCGGCAGCAACGATCTAGACGGCTTGAAACAGGTGATGGCCGTGCGCGCTGCGGCGCTAAAGCGCTTCTCGGAAGATACCATCCCGCAAAACGCGCCGATGGCCACGCTCGAAGACGTGCTGGTTCCGATTTATCTGTACCATCGCTATCAAGTAACCGCCGTGGCGAAAAGTATTGGCGGCCTCGACTATTCGTTCAATGTGCGCGGCGGCGTGCAGAAAGACCCGGAGATTGTTTCGCCCCAGCAGCAGCGCGCGGCCATTCATGCCGTGCTCGCCACGTTGCAGCCCGGCGTCCTCGCTCTGCCGGAATCGCTGCTCAAGCGAATCCCGCCGCGTCCACCGGAATATCCAAGTTCCAATGAGAATTTCGCAAGGCGCACTTCGCCTGCCTTCGATTCCCTCGCGCCGGCGGAGGCGGCTGCGGAAATCGTCGCCAGCCTGCTGCTCGAGCCGAATCGCGACGAGCGCATGGTGGAATATCACGCGCGTGACGCGAATTATCCTGGATTCGCGGAACTGGTCGATGACTTGGTTGCGGCCACGTGGAAAGCCACACCGGAAAACGGCTACGACGGTGCAGTTCAGCAAACAGTCGACTCCGTCGTGCTCGACCATTTGATGGCGCTCGCCGCGGACGATCACGCCGCGGCGCAAACGCGCGCGATTGCCTCGCTGAAACTCGATGAACTGAAAAGCTGGCTCGCGGCGCAGTTGAAATCGACTGCGAACGAAAGCCGTCGCGCGCAATTATTCTTCGCCGCGCAGGAAATCGAGCGCTTCGAAAAGAATCCGGCGGCGTTGCATTTGACGCAGCCCGCTCCGCCGCCCGCCGGCGACCCCATCGGCAATGACGGCTGGCAATAGCTTTTACATACCAATATTTTAATAGTCATACTTGACAACAGTACGACGCGCTGCGTAGGCTCACGCGCGTACGTCATGGAGCCTGACCAATACTTGGGATGGTTGGCGCTCGCGCTCACGCCGGGACTGGGCGCGCGCATGGCCGGGAAGCTACTGCGCGCATTCGGCAGCCCGGGCGCAGTCTTCAACGCTTCGCTCACTTCTCTCGAAGCTCACCAACTCCCTGCCGCCGTAGCGCAAGCGATTCACTCGCGACAGCCGCTCAGTGCTGCGGCCAAGGAACTGGCTCAGATCGAAGCAGCGAAATGCCTCCTGCTCACCTGGGACGAGCCCCAGTATCCCCAACTGCTCCGCGAAATTTACGATCCCCCGCCCCTTCTCTATGTAAAAGGAAACGCGGAGCTTCTGAACCGCCATGCAATTTCGATCGTCGGCACGCGTCGTCCGACGCCTTACGGCAATCAAATGGCGGAGAGGCTGGCGCGCGACTTGGCTGATCGCGGGTTGGTGATCGTCAGCGGGCTGGCCCGCGGAATCGATGCTTGCGCCCACAAAGGAGCGCTTAGTTCGGCGAGCGGCGCCACCATAGGCATTCTGGGCTGTGGCATCGATGTTATCTATCCGAAGGAGAACCGAAAGATTTTTGCGGAAATCGAGCAGCGAGGGGCGATTATATCTGAGTTCCCCATGGGAGCGTTTCCCGCGCCACAGAATTTCCCGATTCGTAACCGGCTGATCGCCGGAATGGCTCGGGGCGTGGTGGTGGTTGAGGGAGCGCAGTATTCTGGGTCGCTGATCACCGCGCGGCTGGCGATGGAATCCAGTCGCGAAGTTTTCGCGGTGCCGGGGAACGTGACGCAGCCGGTGGCCTTTGGGCCGAATCAGTTGATCAAGCAGGGCGCGAAGCTCGTAGCGTCCTGGGAAGACGTGATCGAGGAGCTGCCGACGCCCATCCGCGCCGAGCTTCTGCCCATCGAGACAACGGATGGAGCAGCGCGCGCATCGTTGGTGGAGCAAAGTTTGGGCCCGGCCGGGAAGACGCTCTACGCTATGCTCGAAGTCGACAGTGCGCGGCACGTGGACGATTTGGTCGAGCATTCAGGGCTGAGCTCTTCGGAAGTTCTCTCGTCGCTCTTTGAGCTCGAGATGAAAGGCCTGGTGCAGCAACTGCCGGGAAAGCAATTCTTGAAGGTATTGTTGTAACGGTTCAAGCAGGAAAGGAATCTCGAAAAGTTATGGGACGTTCTCTCGTGATCGTCGAATCGCCGGCCAAGGCTAAGACGATCAACAAATATCTAGGGCGCAATTACACAGTGCGCGCGTCGTACGGCCACGTGATGGACCTGCCGAAGAAAGAACTCGGCATAGACATCAAGGACGATTTTGAGCCGACGTACACGGTAATCCCGGGAAAATCGAAAATACTGAACGAGCTCAAAAAGTTGGGCGCTGACGCTGACGCAATTTACGTCGCGACCGACCCGGACCGCGAAGGCGAAGCTATCGGCGCGCATCTGGTGCACTTCCTCACCGGTACGCAGATCGCCGTCGAGCCCGAGGAGAATGGCGCGAAGGGCGCCGAGAAAAACGGCGACAAAGCCGCCAAGACCGGCGCGCCAAAAAAGAAGAAAGAAAAAAAGAGCAAGGTTGACCGAAAGAAAATCTTTCGCGTGATGTTCCACGAAATCACGCCAAAGGCCATCAAGGCCGCTTTCGACCACGCCGGCGCGCTGAATACAAATCTGGTGGACGCGCAGCAGGCGCGTCGTGTTCTCGACCGCCTAGTCGGCTACAAAATTTCGCCGCTCCTCTGGGACAAAGTGCGCCGTGGCCTCTCCGCCGGTCGCGTCCAAACTGTTGCGTTGCGCCTGATCGTGGATCGCGAACGCGATATACGCGCGTTCACTCCCAAGGAATACTGGACCATCCACGCGATGGTCGCGGCAGGCGAGCCGCCTGCGTTTGAAGCGAAGCTGTGGCGCTACAAGGGCGAAGAAATCGAAGTCCCCAATTCCGAGAAGGCGCAGGAAATCGTCAGCGCCGTCGAGAACGCCGAGTGGCAAGTCGCAAGCGTTACACAGAAGGAAAAACGCCGCTGGGCCCCGCCGCCGTTTACTACTTCCAAGCTCCAACAGGCCGCCTACAATCGTCTCCGCTTTTCCGCCAAGCGCACCATGATGCTCGCGCAGCGCCTTTACGAAGGCGTCGAGCTCGGTGACGAAGGTTCCGTCGCGCTGATTACTTATATGCGCACCGATTCGGTCCACGTATCGGCGGACGCCATCGCGCAGGTTCGGGATTTCGTCGGCTCCAGTTACGGCGCGGGCTATGTCCCTGAGAAGCCGAATTTCTTCAAGTCGAAAAAACAGGCGCAGGAAGCGCACGAAGCCATTCGCCCCACCGACGTCGTGCGCTCGCCCGATGAAGTCAAGCGCTACCTCGACGAAGATATGTTCAAACTCTACCAGCTCATCTGGCAGCGATTCGTCGCTTCACAGATGGTGCCCGCCGTGTTCGACCAGACCACAATTGACATTTCGACGGGCGATTACATTTTCCGTGCCAGCGGCTCCGTGATGAAGTTCGACGGCTACCTCGCTGCTTATTCCGCCTCGCGCGATGACGAAGACAAAGGCGAAGCCGCCGATCAAGTCCCCGGCGCAGCCCCTGCCGTCGAGGAAGATGCCGACGCGGAGGGCCGAACGCTCCCGCGCGTTACGGAAGGCGAACGCCTGCGTCTCGAAAAAATTCGTCCCGACCAGCATTTCACCGAACCGCCCCCGCGCTACACGGAAGCCACGCTCGTGAAAGAGCTTGAAGACAAAGGCATCGGTCGCCCCTCCACTTACGCGTCGATTATTTCCACGATTGTCGAACGCGAATACGTCAACAAGGATCAGGGCCGCTTCACTCCAACGCTGCTCGGCGAAAAAGTAAGCGATTTGCTGGTAAAAAGCTTTGAGGACATTTTTGATGTGGGCTTCACGGCGCGTCTGGAAGACGAGCTCGACGATATCGAAGAGGGTAAGTTGCCGTGGCGAAAATCGGTGAAAGAGTTCTGGAAGCACTTCGAGGACGATTTGGAGAAGGCCGAAGGTGAAATGGAATCGTACAAGGCCGGAATCCCCACGGATGAGAAGTGCCCCAAATGCGAAAAAGGAATGCTCCTCGAACGCATCAGCCGCCACGGATTCTTTCTCGGCTGCGAGCGCTATCCCGATTGCGACTACATTCGCGATATTTCAGACACCGGCAGCGAGGAAGTCGAAGGCGACAACACTGTCGAGTATTGCCACAATTGCGGACGCGAAATGGTGATGAAGCGCGGCCGCTTCGGGGCGTTTTTGGCGTGTTCGGGGTATCCGGATTGCAAAACGACGCGTCGCCTCGCCGCCGGAACCAGAAAAGCGCGCCAGCCGGACGTTCCGCTCGACGAGAAATGCCCCACCTGCGGCGAACAGCTTCTAAAGCGGCACGGCCGCTTCGGCGAATTCATCGGTTGCTCGAAATATCCGAAATGCAAATACACGCGGCCCATCACTCTCGGAATCAAATGTCCCAAATGCGGCGAAGGTGAATTCGTCCGCCGCGGCACGGCCAAGGGACGCGGGCGTGGCAGAATTTTTTATGGTTGCAGCCGCTATCCCGATTGCGATTTCACGTCGCCGCACGAGCCGCTTCCTGAACCATGTCCGAAATGCGGCGCGCCCTTCATCGTGCTCAAACGTTCCAAGCACGGCGCATTCCGTGCGTGCTCCAGGGAAGATTGCGACTGGGAGGTCCCGGAGGGCGAAGGCGCGGTCGCTCAGCCCGTGGAAACATCCGCGGCCGAGCCCGTCAAGTCCTAATCGTACGCCGTGTGAAACGGCTGGCCGCGCGCCACCGCGCATATAAACGCCGACCAATAAAAATGGCTACAGCGAGCACGATTCAGGCATCCATCGAAAAGTTCTTACATTACCTCCAGTACGTGCGGAATGCTTCGCCGCGCACGATCGAAAACTACAAGGTAGATCTGGAGCAGTTCGTCGCTTATGTTACTCCTCCCGGCGAGGACGCGATGGCCCTCACGGCCGTGGATCACCTCGTCATCCGCGAATTCATCGGCCACCTTTACGAGCGGCGCCTGCAGAAGAGTTCTGTTGCTCGAAAACTGGCGGCGTTACGTTCGTTTTTCCGTTTCTGCGTTCGGGAACACTTCACTGACCAGAATCCCGCACGCCTCGTCGCGTGTCCCAAGTTACCCACGAGGCTTCCCAGCGTGATGACCGCGGAAGAAATGAACCGCCTCCTCGATGACATGAAGCCGGCGCGAACCGGCAAGGCGCGCGGCAAAAAGTCCACAAAAGCCAAGGCCAATAAGAAATCAGCCCTGGTTTTGGCGCGCGACCGCGCTATTCTGGAACTCCTCTACGCCTCCGGCTTGCGGGTCAGCGAATTGACGGGACTCGACATGAACAGCATCGATTCGAGCGAGCGAGTGCTGCACGTGTTCGGCAAAAGGCGCAAGGAACGCGTGGTTCCCTACGGAGAAAAGGCGCACCAGGCGCTGGAAAATTACTGGCCCGTGCGCGACGAAATTCTTGGCCGGGCGAAAGCCGGCGCCACAAAGGCCGTGTTTCTGAATTTTAAGGGAGGACGGCTAACGCCGCGCACAATCTTGAATGTTGTAAAAAAATACGCACGGCTGCTGACCAGCCATTGGGATTTGCATCCGCATTCGCTGCGCCACGCCTTCGCCACGCACCTGCTCGCTGATGGCGCTGACCTCCGCTCGATTCAAGAACTGTTGGGCCATTCGTCCCTTTCGACCACGCAGCGCTACACGAGTGTCACCATTGGTCAGCTTATGGCGATTTACGACAAATCCCATCCGCATGCCTGATGACTTCGACCGTCGCGTTAATGGCGCGTCGCGAAATCCATCGAAAAAATTCTGCAACGGTCGGCGGCTTGGCGCGTCTTAGCTTAGGATAGCCATGCATCTATGGGACAAACTTTCCGGGGAGCGTCATTGAAACCGCTGGTGAAACGCGCGCGCCGCTGCTGGGCTTGCCCGTCGCAAGAATATTGGAGCTCGAAACTGTTCCCATCCTTGATGCCTTTAAGGTCAGAAGGAAAACTCACATCCCGACTATGGATGCGCGTCTTGCTGGTGGTCGCCATTGCCCTGGTTGTGGCGCCTACTGTGGCCTTTGCGCAGACCGACGAGATACAAGTGTACGACGGCTCCATTGCTGCACCGGGTGTGATCAATCTTACGCTGCACAACAATTTCACCCCGGATGGCCTGAAAACTCCTGCTTTTCCTGGCGGCCTCATCCCCGACAAGTCCTGGAACGGCACCGCTGAATGGGCCTACGGCGTCACCGACTGGCTCGAGGCCGGTCTTTACCTGCCGCTTTACAGTATCTACTCCCAGGATCGCGGCCCCTCCATCAATGGCGGCAAGCTGCGCCTGCTCTTTGCAGAGCCGCATGCCGACGACCGCACCTTCGTTTACGCCGTGAATTTCGAATTCAGTTACAACGCCAGGCACTGGGATCCCCGTCGCTATACCTCTGAAATTCGCCCCATCTTCGGCCTGCACCTGCATCCATGGGACATCATCGTCAACCCCATTCTCGACAATTCCTATCTCGGCGGCTTCAAGAACCTCGACTTTGCCCCGTGCGCGCGCATCGCTTACAACCTGTCTCCCAAATGGGCCGTGGCCGTCGAGGAGTATTCCGATGCCGGCCCTCTCAAGGACTTCTTACCCACCGGCGAAGAGTCGCATGAGCTCTGGGGAGTCTTCGATCACACCGCCAAGTTTGCGAGTATCGAGGCGGGCATCGGCTTCGGTTTGACCAGCGCGTCGGACAAAGTAACTTTGAAGTTGATGCTCTCGCGCGACCTTTATACGCCACACAAACACTGAGCACGCGATTTCTATCGCGACATTGCGCCGGAAACACTCGCCTAAGTTAACGTAGGCTGCTTGATGACGGCGGCCATGGCGAGGCCGGCGAAGAACCAATCGAGCACGCCGGTCACGATGTACGCGCATGTGTAGTTCATGGGGAAGTTGTACCAGTTCCAATATTCGAGGCCCAAAAAGATTGTCGCGAAAAGGCCGGCGAGCGTCACGGCGAACACGCGCTTCCAATACGAACTGACGCCGCCCGCGCCCATCGCGAGGATGCAGGCAAGGAAAAACGCGCTGACCACATCGATAATGAATTCGCCTCCGAGCAGTTTGCCGTAATTCAACTGCGTGCCGCCGGGGTTATAGACCAGAATTCCCGACGGTCCTTGTTGATACTTTGCCGCATACGCAGCCGTATCGGATTGCACCTGCTGTTTCGTGCGGCCCGGCGTCATATTCGGCGCGGGGAAGATGTAAAACCCCGGCGCCGAGATCGAGGAGCGCATCGCCGAAAGCACTGTGTTCTCTTGCGGTAAGGCTTTGACTCCAACCTCTCCGAGTCCCAACACCGTGTGCAAAAGAGCTCCGACGACAAATACAACTACTCCCCCCACCAACGCGCCGAGAAGAATTTTCTTTGTCATGGGTTGAAACCTCCGATTGGCGCGGCACTATAGCTTTCAAAGAGGTTTTAGACAAAAGAATTTACGGTACCCTAGGGTCGCCATTGACGGCATTGCGCCAAAGCCCGTATAATTGGGGATTCGCGCAAGCCTCAGGAGGCTGTATGTACGCCGTGATTCGCAGTGGAGGTAAACAGTACCGCGTCGCCCCGGGTGAGACCATCCGGGTCGAGAAGCTGGAAGGCAAGGTCGGCGGCAAAATCACTTTCGACGAAGTGCTCGCCGTCCACAACGACGACAAAAAGCTCGTCCACGGTACGCATACCTCAAAAGCCAAGGTCACCGGAAAGATCGTCGAGCAGGGTCGCGGTGTAAAGCACTTGGTGATGAAGTACAAGACGGGCGGCCAGTACAAAATTACGCGCGGACACCGGCAGGCATACACGGCCGTCGAAGTCAGCGACATCAAGATGGAATAGGGGTTTCGACCATGGCACACAAAAAAGGCGGCGGTTCGTCAGTTAACGGGCGCGATTCGCACGGACAGCGGCTCGGCATTAAGCGCTTCGGTGGACAACTTGTCACTGGCGGCAGCATTCTGGTGCGCCAGCGCGGCACGCCATATAAAGCCGGCAGAAACGTCAGCCGCGGCAAGGACGACACCCTTTTCGCGCGCATCACCGGTATTGTCCTGTTCGAGGATAAGGGCGGAAAAGGCCGCTTCATCAGCGTGCTGCCGCCGGAAGAAGTCGAAGCTGCCTCCGAAAAGGTTTCCGCCGAGGCTTAGAGATCTTTGCGGATTCGCCCTAGGATTTAGCCTCTGAAGTGCTAGATTTTCCCGTACCTCCGCTTGGGCTGCCGTTCCCTTTGTCTTTCCG
>Ga0307373_10008761_pt1 | contig 15306 bp, 16 predicted proteins | sample OX2MG_FD_202534 | JGI IMG/M metagenome (GOLD analysis project Ga0307373, IMG submission 202534) | Soil microbial communities from Risofladan, Vaasa, Finland - OX-2 | ecosystem: Environmental > Terrestrial > Soil > Coastal area > Acid sulfate soil | place: Finland: Risofladan, Vaasa | collected... | reverse complement strand
ACCACATCCTGGTGAAAGAGGGCGGCACCCGGCAGCGCACGCCCTGGCACCAGGACCAGCCCTACTACAACGTCGACGGCCGGGGCGTCAGTGCCTGGATCCCGGTTGACCCGGTTCCGGAGGCCGGCTGCCTGGAGCTGCTGGCCGGGTCGCACCGCGGTCCGTGGCTCATGCCGCGCACCTTCCTCAAGGGCGAGGCCAGATGGTTCCCCGAGGGCAGCCTGGCGGAACTGCCCGACGTCGAGGCCGACCGGGCCGGCTTCGACATCCGGAGGTTCGAGCTGGCGCCCGGCGATGCGATCTTCTTCGACTTCCTGACCGTCCACGGCGCGCCGGGCTTCCCGTTCAGTGGCCGTCGCCGCGTTGTGTCCCTGCGCTACCTGTCGGCCGACGCCCGGCACGCGCCGCGAAGGTGGCGGACCTCGCCGCCGTTCGAGGGCCTCGCCGCCGAGCTAGCCGACGGCGCCGTCCTCGATCACCCGCTGTTCCCCGTCGTCTGGCCCCGGACCGGCGTGCCCGCGACGGGAACCGCCTAGCTACGGGTCACGCCTCGAGCATGACCCGCGCTCTCAGACGGCGCCGTCTGGCAGGTCGGCAGGGTAGGTGACCTGCACTTCCGTGATCGTCGGCGGGAAGTCACGACGATTGTTGGTGATAAACCGGTCAGCGCCCAGGCTCACGGCGGTGGCCAGATGGGCGGCGTCGGCCGCATGTAGCCGGTACCTGCTGGCCAGCGCGGTCGCGAGTTCTGCGGTAGCCCGGTCGACCGGGCGGAGGTCAAGCCGCGCCAGGAAACCGGCCAGGACCCGGACCTCGCCAACGGCCCCGTCGCGAAGGGGCTTGCCGAGTACCTCCGGTAGCAGCAGGACCGAGCCAGCACCTGCCTTGGCCTCACCCCTGCCCGGCGGCCCGGCGCTAAACAGCGCAGCAACCCGCCGACCGAGCGGATGTCCGGGAACGGCCGCGTAGATAACTACATCGGCGTCGAAGGAATCCATCAGCGGGCCTCGCGCCCGGCCCTGATCTCGCGAATAAGCTCATCGGCGCGCTCGGCGGTCAGCCCGTCGTGTTCCGGTATCGCGACAGTCGCAGCCCCGGCCAGTAGCTCATGGACTCGCTCAGCGTCAGCGACCGCTCCCACCCTGCGGCTCCTGAGCGCAGCGGGAGACACGAGGACGGCCACCGGCCGGCCGTGCCGGGTTATCGTGACTTCGCCGCCCTGCTCGACACGGGTCAGCAACTCAGGCAGAGCGGCTCGCGCCTCCGAGGCTGTCATGGACGTCATAGCAGAATTGTACGTTACTGTACATAGAAGTACAACTATTAACGGGAGGCCTGATGCTGGTCGCGTTCTCAGTGACGCCGCTGGGGGTGGGCGATGCCGTGGCCGAGTATGTCCGGACGCGGTTCGAGTGGTGCGCGACAGCGGGCTGCCGAACCAGACCGACGCGATGTTCACCACCATCGAGGGCGAGTGGGTAGGGGTTAAATAGACTATTTTTGGCTGGACGAAGCATCGCTACACAAGGATGGCCTCGGAGCAGCAGGAACGCCGCCTTCGCCGCGATGGCTCTGTTCGGGCGTCGGCTAGGGTTCGGCGCCGACCTGGTCGGCGACGGCGAGTGATGCCGCCACGGTGTGCTCCGGCGCGGGGAGCCAAGCGGTTGCGGCGGCGATAGCCAGCCAGCACATCTCTTCTTTGCTCGTTACCTGGGTGGTCTCCGCGATGGCCTGGATATGGATCTTGATGAGCTTCCGCGCGCCGTGGAACCCCTCGGGGAGGTGGTGCCACCGGGCTTCGATCTCAGCCATCTGCCCGGCTGCCTCAAGCCGCTGGATGTACCGTTCGCCCGACTGGCCCTCTCCGGCCGTGTAAGTCTTGTTGGCCTGATCCCAGTCGATGATGTCGCTAATGATGTCGTGCATCGTCCGACCCTGCCTCTTCCCTGTTTGATCTGACAGTCTGCCTGTTCGGTCTGACAGCGTTGTGATGTGAAGGCCCCCGAGCGTTCGCGCTCGGGGGCCGCTTGGGTTACCTGCTGGCCTAAAGGCCGTCGTTGGAGCAGCCGTGGATCACGGTCCCTTTCGGGAGCGATCGCACGAGCTTCATAAAGTCGTCGCCGTCGTAGGGGGCGTGGCTGAGCCTGCCTGGGTGGTGGACGATCATGTACTGTCCTTCGCGGATCTGGCGCGCTGTGCTCTCAAGGATGAACTGCGCTGAGCGCCTGCACTCGGCGCGGTCCAGCTCGGGATTCTGGGCGGCGATGGCACTGGCGATGTCCTCGAACGCGGCGGTGGCCGAGGCCAGGACGCACTTGTAGGTGGTCCAGGTGTCGACCAGGTCCTCGAACGACCGCGTTAACGCGGCCTTCTGCCCGTCGCCCCAGCCCCCGGCCCCGAGTTCGGCGTGGGCGGAGTCACGGCACCAGCGGGCGAGGGTTAACGGGCGCCCGGCCTCGCCGTCCAGGTCCGTGCCCGGGAAGAACGGGCCGGGGCCGACCGTCCCGGCGCCGGTGTCGCCGCTGCCGGCGGGGAGAGCCTCGGGCCGGGTGTAGCCGCAGGTGCGGCAGTAATGGCACAGGTACTCCAGGCCGTAGTCTTCCCTGTCGAACCACGTGCACGGCCACCCCTCGCCGTGCGGTGTCTCCTTCGTGGCGCGGCTGCCGTAGTGATAGTTCGTGGTGAGGTTCCCGGTCCTGCACTTCGGGCACCCTGCGTGCGGGCCGCTGTAGGCGGGAAGGTCGATCACCGTCCGGCCTCTTTCCGGACGGCCCCGCCGGGGTTGCCGCTGGTCCTGCGGGATGAGCTGTACCTGGCAGCGCACCTCACCAGAGCGGAGTCATAGCCAAGTCCCGCAAGGGCGCACACCACGACAAGGACGAAGATCCAGACCGCGAAGGAGGCCGCCCCGGAAACGGTGGAACTCAGGGCTGTCGCCGCAGTTGTCGCGATCACGCCGGACGCGTGGCAGTAGGCACCACGGGAGGCCGGTATCGCGTGCTCACAGGTCTCTTGAGCCCGTTGGGGATGCCGTGTCGGCCGCCCAGGCATTTGGGGCACTCGGCGTCCTCGTTGAACGGCGGCAGATCCCGGGCGGCTGAGCCGGCGTCGGTCGTCACGCTGCATGCCCTTCCAGCGGGCCGGGCGCGGTGAGCCCGGCGAGGGCGCGGGTGATGTCCGCGAGCCGGTACCTGACCCGCTTGCGGTCGTCGCCGGCAGCCGCGACGCGGTGCCGGGCGATGCCGTCCGCGGCCAGGAACGCGCCCAGGTCGTGGAAGTCCCAGCCGCCGTACCGGCCGGGATCGGCGGCGGTGAGCCGCGCCGGCAGGTCCGCGCTCGCGATCGCCGCGTGCCCGCCGAACGCGTCCCGGATGCCGGACAGCGACCGGGCCGCGTCGGCGCGGTCAGCGGGCTCGCTGCGGGGGGCGCGGCGGTACAGCCGCCTGTCGGTCCGCCACCGCCCCGGTACCGCCTCGTGCTCGTGCCACAGCGCCAGGAACGCCGCCCGGCCCCGCCGCACATGGCTGTTGAACGTGGACTGGTTCAGCCCCAGCGCCGCAGCGGCGGCCTCGTAATCGCCATAGGGTGCAGCTCTTTTGAAGGGACCTCTGACGTGGAGCTTTGCCTGATTTCCGAATGACCGGCGTCGTGGTCTTCTACCGTCGTATGCGGGGGAACGAGGCCGTGGATGGGGTCGCTGATCGAGGAACTCAGGCGGCGGGAGGCGGCTGCACGGGCCGAGGCGGAGCGGCTGCGCTGCCGGATGGAGGAGCTTGCGGGGGACCTGGCCAGGGCGGAGGAGCAGGTCTCGCGGCTGGCAATCGCCCGGGAGGAGGTCACCCGGGTTCTGGAAGAGCCTGCCGCCGCGGAGCCGCAGGCCAGTCCGGCAGGCGGGCTCGCGGGGGAACCGCGGCCTGCCTCGCGCGTCGGGGTGGTGACGGTGCCGCCGTGGCGGGAAGGCGCCGGGGCGTCGGTGCTGCCGCGGTCGTACCAGGATCTGCTGGAGGTGGCCGCTGACGCGGGGCGCCCGCTGCGGGCGGCGGAGTTCGCTGCGGCGGCGGGGCTGAGCACGGAGAAGGCGAAGGTGGAGGGCCTGCGGTCGAAGCTGAAGCTGCTGGCCGCGCGGGGCTGGCTGGCCGTGGCACCCGGCGGCCTGTTCACCCTGAATGACCACGCGGGGGAAACGTATCCGTTCACGGGGCCTGATTTACGTTCCGGGCACCTCCAGGCGGCCGGCGGTGACGAACTCGCCCATCCGTGCACGGCCGGGATCATCGGAGTGACGCGTCCAGCTGACGGATCAGTTCTCCGACCCGCCCACCGCCGCGCGGGGCGGCTGGATAGCGCACCAGGACCTCGACCACGACCGGAGGCGCAAGGGCCCGCGCCTGCGCGATGTGGCCGGCTCCGGCGGCGGGATCGTCTCCGGCGGCGAGTTCGAACGCTCGCGCGGCATGAGCGGCCGATCCGAGGATGTGCTTGACCTGGGTAGCCCTTGCCAGGGGGTGGAGGAACGCCGCGCCGGCTGCGGCGAGGGCCGCGCGCGCAGCGTCGCTCGCCGCGGCCTGTCCCGCGTCGCGGGCCTCCTGAGCCGCCCGCTGGGCCGCCCAGGCGCTGTCACGCAGCGCCCTGGTCCGCTCGGCTCCCTCCGCGAACGCCCGCGCGGCGTCGATCGCGGCTCGTGGCCGCCGGTCGTCAGGGCGTTCACGTTCGAAGATCGCCAGTGCGGGCTGCGCGCAGGCCACCGCGTAGCCGGCGACCTCGCGGAGTTCCCGCAGGCTGAGTTCGGTCGCCGTGGAGTCATCCGGCATGGCGTCATCCTTCTGCACCGGGGCCGGGTCTTCAACGAGACCCGCATCCGCCGGGGTCGCGGATGCGACAGTCATAATCCCCCGCTCCCTTCCGTCGCCTGATCTCAATCACCAGGCTGCGAGCCCGTGAATGGACCCGGGGAAACAGTAAAACCCGGACGGTAACGGGTTCTTCTTCCTAAGTTCGGAGGTGCTTACCCGATCCGGACCTCAAGGAAGAAGTCGGGACGCCGGGAACTGTCTTTATCTACAACAGTCTCGCCAGACTCCAGCAATGCCAGGTGCCTGTCCCCGCCCCCGTACCCAGGGAGCTTTCGCGACCCCGGTTCGGCGGCCTGGTCCGCCGCTTCCCTGGCAATCTTCCGCCTTCCCTCGTGTTCGGTCAGGGGGTCAAGGCGGGCTTTGGCATGCGTAAGGACCGGCACGGTCCACGCGCGGAAAGGCGATTTCCGGCATGACTTCGCTTGTCAGCCAACGTTCCACCCGGCAAACCCGTCGGACGGTTACCCGGCAGATGACCCGGCCCCCCAGACCTGCCGACACACTTGCCGACCCTGGCCGGGCTGTAGGCGCTGGTCAGCGGCTGAATATACCTGCGAGCCCGGACCGGGGCTGATGACCTATGCCATCTAAGAATCATTCGCGCCGCGCGGGCACAGGGGCAGGGATAGGCACATCAGCACCAAGAGCCGAGGCCGCGGTGCTCGCTGCGTCCGCTCACCTGACCGACCGCGACCGCGAGCTGACCCGTCTCGTGGGACGGCACCGCGTCCTGACCACCGATCAGCTCGCCGCGCTGAGGTTCAGCAACCTCACGACGGCCAGGCACCGGCTCGCCGTGCTCGTGCGCCTGGGCGTGCTGCGCCGGTTCCGGCCACACCGCGAGACCGGCTCTGCCCCCTGGCACTACGTCCTCGGGCCGGTCGGCGCGGCCATGCTGGGCCAGGAGGACCGCGACGAGAAGAAATGGGCGCCGCTGGTCCGCGCGGACCGGCAGCTCGCCCTGGAACGCTCCCAGCGGCTCGGCCACATGACCGGCGCGAACTGGTTCTTCGCCGCCCTCACCAGGCACGCCCGCGAGCACGGCGACGGGGAACTCCTCCAGTGGGACGGCGAAGGCGAAGCCTCCGATTACCTGTACGCCCGCCAACGCGAACTCGGCCCGCGCCCCGACGGGCTCAGCGTCTGGGCGCAAGACGGCACCGACATCGCGTTCCTGCTCGAATACGACGCCGGCACCGAGCACCTGCCCCAGCTCACCGGCTACGCCGAGCACGCCCGGACCAACATCGCGCTCACGATGCCGCTCCTGTTCTGCTTCCCCACCCCGCGCCGTGAGCAGACCGCACGCAAGGCCCTCGCCGCCACCGCCGCGTCCCTCGACCTCCAGACCGCGACCGCCGCCCTCGACCCGCGCCTCACCTGCCCGGCCTGCGACCCGGTATGGCTGCCGCTGCACGGCGGCCACCCGCCGATGCGGCTCATCGACCTGGGCGGCGTACTCCCCGACCCCTGGCGCACCGAACCCGAACACGACGAGCAAGACCAGCACGAGCTAGACCCCGCCGAGACCGGGTGGGATGAAGTGGAGTGGGACCGCTTATGACCAACCCCGTCACCCCCAGCTCACCGACCGGCGATTCTCCCAGCATCCCGCACCCCTCGAACGAAACGTCACCGGCTGGGCCGCCGGCACCGCAAGCACCCAGTAAAGCAGACCCGCCGGGGAGGAAGCCGGATGACGTTTGCCCCCCCGACCAGGACCTTGGGCGGGTGTCACGAGAGCAGGGCCTCAGAGCGTGGGCTGCGGCGCTGGCGGCCACGCTGCCGCCGCTGACCAGCTCGCAGGCGGCGGCGGTGGCCAGGATCGCCGCGCGGCTCGACGCCCGCAACGGTCAGGAGCCAGCGGCGTAACGCTCTCCCGGCCCTGGTACCGTCACCCATCTTCCTGACACCGGCGGCACCAGGAAGATGAAGGCTGCCCCCGCCGCGCGGACGTGCTCCCCCGGCGGCCGACCTGACCGGCGGAAAATCCCAGGCCACCACAAGCTCGTGCTGACAATAGAAGCTGCGCGGGCCGCAAGACCGGCCTCCGCCATGACCTAGACATCTAACAGGCGGGTCACGAGTGGGCTTGGTCGTCCTGCTTCTCGATCGCTGCCTCCAGCCGCTCAAGCTTCGAGTCGATCTGGCCCTCGTAGCCTGGCCGGATGTCCGCCTTCAGTACCAGCGAGACCCGCGACCCGAACGGGAGCATGGCCTCGCTGGCGCGCTTCACCACCTCGAAGCACTCGTCCCAGGTACCTTCAAGTTCAGTGAACATCGACGACGTCCGCTGCGGCAGGCCGGAGTCTCGTACGATCTTCACCGCTGCGGCAACCGCATCGGAGACGGAGCCGTCGGCGCGTCCGGTACCGGACGGAGCGACCGAGAACGCGACGATCATGACGGAGGGACCTCCTGTAGGTGTCCTGAGCTGCGGCGATGCTGTTCAGTGCTAATAGTGCGTTAAGCACACGATGTTGGTGAACATGGCGTCGGTCCGGTTGGGCAGCCCGCTCTCGCGGACGACCCGGACCGCCTCGGCGACGATCTCGCCGACACCTTCACCCGTGCCGAGCGGCGTAATTGAGGAAGCGACAAGCATGCTGCCAGCGTAGCCCCGGGATGCCCGGCTTCACTGGTGACCTCAACGTCGACCTGGAGCGCGGGCTGGCAGAATGAGGTTTTCTCAGCGACTTTACGTGATCATCTTGTACGGGTATTGGACTAGGGCGGAGGCGCGCTGTCGTCGGCCGGCAGGTCCGGGTGCTGCCGATTACGTCCTCGCGGATGGGCTGCCTGCTGGATTCCCTGGACCGCGGCTACCGGGTGCTGGGGATTTGCTCCTCCAGTTACTGGAGGAGCAAGACTGACGCCATGGAGAACGACGGACCTCTTCTGACAATCGGTGAGCTGGCCAGACGTGCCGGTGCGCACTATCCGGTTCTGGTCGGATAGCGGGCTGGTGCCGCCGGCCTCGCGGACTGACGGCGATCGCAGGCTGTACGACGCGGCGTGCGTGGCCCGGCTGGAACTGGTGACGACCTTGCGAGAGCTGGGCGTGAGCCTGGCCAATGTCCAGCGCGTACTGGACGGCCAGGTCACCGCCGCGGAGGTGGCCGCTATCCACCTAGAGGCGCTGGACACCGAGATCCGGACCCTGCGGCTGCGCCGGGCAGTCGTGGCCGCCGTGGTGAAGCGCTCCGCTGACGGCCAGGAGATGGGCATGATCAACAAACTGGCGCGCCTGTCCGCGGCCGAGCGGCGCCAGATCATCGATGACTTCACGGCGGAGGTTTTCCGCGGACTGGATCCCAGCCCGGCGAGGGCAGCGCGCTGGGCCGCGGCGCCGGATCTGCCGGACGATCCTTCGGCCGAGCAGGTCGAGGCCCGCCGGGGGCTCGTGGCCGTTGCTGGTGATGTGGGTGGTGAGCTGGCGTCATCGGCCGTGCTGATCGTGGTGCCGTTCTTCTCGGCGTTCAGCCGCTGGCGTTCCTTCCAGGCCGATGCACGGGTGTGGCCCCGTCCGGCGCAGTACTCTGGCGGTCGTCCGGGCTTCTCGGCCGGGGCGGCGAGCTGGTCACATCCGGGGTAACCGCACGTCGGCCGCGCCGTGGTGCCGCCGGCCGTGGTGGTCTTCTTGCTGGTCATCGGCCCTCCCGTGATCGTGGTGTCCCGTGATCTCGGGCCTTTCGTTTTCGTATCTGGTGACGTAACGAATAAACGAAACGAAACGATTACTGGCCTGTCTAGGCGGAAATGCGGCGCTCCTCGATCGTGATGCGGCGCACGATGTCGGCCTGGTCGGCGCTGCCCCTGCCCCGTTGGGCTGGCTGTATCACCAGGTGCTTGCCCCGCAGCGCCATCTTGAGCAGGTCTCGCTTTCCCTTGTAGTCGGCGGTGTCCCACCGCTGCCGCCACTGCGCACGGCTTCTTCCCAGTGACTGCTGTGCTGCAGGGACGGGGCCGGGATCGGGGACTGCGGCGCGTTCGGCCCGGAGGCTAGCGATGCGTTCATCGACTGGCTTGATGACCAGGTCGTAGCGGGCGAGGGTGATCTCGCCTCGTCCTAGGCGATCGGTGAGAGCTTCCGCCACCGCCTCAGCTTCAGCGATCTTGATGTCTAGTTGGACGGCTTCGCTGGCTGCCTCGTAGGCGGCGTGCTCGATCTCGTCGGTGTTGCGCGTGTCCGACAAGATCTCAACCACGAGCGCGCGTGCCGCTGAATCCAGTGCCCGCTGATCCACTTCGGTCTTTCCGCACCCTCCCGAAGTGGGGTTGCACCAGTACGAACGGCTTACCGATCCATCCGAGTACGGCTTGAGGCCGTTGCGGGGCCGACCGTGGAGGATATGGCCGCAGCCGGGCTGCCCGCAGACGGCGAAGGACGAGCAGAGGTAGTGCGGTGAACTCGGGCGTCCTCTCCGGCGTGCGGCGTAGATCGCGGTTGCCCGGTCGAAGTCTTCCTCGGAAACGATCGGAGCGCCTGGCAGGCGGCCAACGACGGACGTCAGGCCCGACGCGGGGTCGGTGTAGATGATCCTGCCGCAGTTCCGCTGGCGGGTGAGCAGCGTCTTTAGCGCCGGGCGCGTCCACGGCCTGCCCTGAGCCGTGGGAATCCCCCGCGCGTTCAGGTCCGCGACCAGCGCGTCTTGCAGTTCGCCCGCCAGAAAACGGGCGGTCAGTTCCCGCAGGACGGCGGCCTCGTTCTCGCGCTGGGTGACGCGGTCGTCCTCGAAGCCGAATGGCCGCGCCGAGCCGTTCGGCTCGCCCGCCATCGCCTTGAGCTTCTTCCCGCAGGCGCTCCGGGTTGACAGGCGATCGGAGTAGTAGGCGGCGGCGTTGATCGCATCGCGAAACGCCTTCTTCCCATTCGGGGTCCGCAGGTCATACTCGCTCTCGCTATCCAGCACCAGAAGGCCGCGAGCGGCCGCCCCGATCATCCGCTCGCCGTCCTTCGGCTGCCGGGTGAACCGCTCTAGGTCGAACACGATGAAACCGCCAGACACGCCGCCCTCCAGTCGCTCCATCAGCTCGTCCCACCCCGGACGCTCGATAGCTGGGTTCCACGCCGAGCGCCCGGGGTCAACCAGAACCTTGCCCTCCGCAAGACCGAGGTCTGCAAGGCGGACCCGGCATACCGACACCTGGCCGTCGGTCGACGGTTCGCGCTTCTCGTTGCGCTTGAGCTGACTGACACGGGCGTAGATATCAATCGGGCGGTCTGAGCGAACAAGTTCGGCGGCCACGGTCTACCCGACCCTCTTGCGGCGCCAAGAGGAGATATTCGTGTAGTGCAGGCCCTCCCTGCGCAGCAGAGCACCACGCTCTCCCGGTCCCGCGTTCTCGTACTCATCAAGGATGCGGTTCTTGTACTCCTCGGTGAAAGTCCGGCGCTTCGACCATCTGGTGTCCGGAGCGCTAGGGGTGGACACCAGCCCGCCATGTGCGGCACGGGCCGCGATCACGTCAGCGATCGTCATCGTCGTGTCTGGCAGGTCTTCGCCTTCCGCTGAGACGATCCTGAGCCGACGGGTGACATCAGACCGCTCAGCGCGCTTAAGGCTAGCCGGGTCGACGACGAGGCGTCGGCCGCGCAAGGCCATTTTCAACAGCTCGCGTTTTTCCGCCGTGTCGGCTTCGTCCCACCGCTTTTGCCAGTGCTCCCGGCTTGGCTGCCGTGAAGCGCCTGGAGCTGTGTCGCCCAGCGCTTCGCGTTCGGCCTTGAGCTTGGCTATGCGCTCATCCAGTGGCCGATTGGCGATGTCATAGCGCGAGAGAGTGAGTTCTCCGCGCCCAAGGCGGTCAGCCAGCGCTTCTGCGACACGTTCAGCCTCGGCGATGGCCAGGTCCAGCCGCGCGGCTTCGCTCTCAAGTTCCCGGGTGACGGATTCGATCGCCTCGGCATGGCGAGAGTCAGACAGAATCTCCACAGCGATGGCTCCGGCCGCCTCATCCAAGCCACGCTGATCAACGCTGATCTTGGCACAGCCCTTGCCGCTAGAAGACGGGCCGCACCTGTATTCCCGGCGTACCGAACCGTCCTCGTACCGCTTCAGAGCGTCTACTGGGTGACCTGTGAGCGGTTTGCCACAGTCCGGACGGCCGCAGAAGGCTATCCCCGTGCACAGGTAGATCTCCGAGGGCGCCTCGCTGCCCCGGCGCGCGGCGTATATCGCGCATACCCGGTCGAAGTCGTCTTCGGTAATGATCGGCTTCCCCGGCAGATGCCCGGCAATGGACTTAACGTTTGTTTCCGTGTCGGTGTAGAGGATTCTCCCGCAGTTGCGCTCTCTGAGCAGAAGAAGTTGCAGGGATCTGACAGTCCAAGGCTTGCCCTTGCTGCTGAGGACGCCGCGTGCGTTGAGGTCACGTACCAGCGCGTGCTGCGTTTCTCCCGCCAAGAACCGCCTCGTCAGTTCCCGGATGATCTCGGCTTCGGCTTCGCGCACGGTCACGAAATCGTCTTCGAAGCCGAATGGACGGGTTGTGGTGTTCGGCTCCCCCGACAGTGCCTTGAGCCGCTTGCCGCGCCGGGCTCTGCTGGACAGGCGGTCGGAGTAGTAGGCGGCGGCGTTGATCGCGTCGCGGAACGCCTTCTTGCCGTTCGGGGTCCGCAGGTCGTACTCGCTCTCGCTGTCCAGCACGCCCAGGCCGCGGGCGGCCAGCTCGATCATCCGCTCGCCGTCCTTCGGCTGCCGGGTGAACCGCTCCAGGTCGAACACAATGAACCCGCCGGACACGCCGCGCTCAAGCCGGTCCATCAGCTCGTCCCACGCCGGACGCCGGACAGTCGGGTCCCATGCCGAACGCCCCGGATCAACCAGAACCTTGCCCTCCGGCAGGTCAAGGTCGGCGAGCCTCAGGCGGCAGATCGCGACCTGCCCGCCCGTGGACGGCTCGTTCTTCTTCTTGCTCTTGACTCGGCTGACTCTGGCGTAGATGTCGTAGGGCTTGGCTGTCTGATCTGTGCCGTTCAGCATGGCTAAATAGTAGCAAATTACATATCAACCTGGGACGAGGTCATGGCCGTCGTCAAGGGGGCCGTGGACGCGGTGGCCGCGCGCGCCCCGCGAGTGAGCGTGACGCTGAAGGCCGACTTCCGGCCTGGGGTGACCAGCGCGCTCCAGTCCAAGGTGGAGGCCCTGGAGCAGCACCTCGGCTCCTGACGCGGGCGAGCCCCGGCCCTCCGCCCGGCGCGTGACGGCGTGACTCCTCAGGACGCCGCCTGCGCCACGGCGGCATCCACCGTCTGCGCGAGCAGTACCGCGATCGTCATCGGCCCGACGCCGCCAGGCGCCCCTGCCGGGACCGGTTCTGCTTCATCCGCACGTAGGTGACCGAGGCCGGGTCGTCGCCGACCAGCACCGTCGCCAGGCACGGCGGGGCGCCCCGCCTGCTCGGTGAACCGCGCCGCGCGGCTGGCCGTGTCGGCGGCGACCTGCCGGGCCAGCTCGGTTCCCTGCATCGGCTCCGCTCGCGACATGTCTCTCCCTTCACATCCCCTCGCCAGAACGAGCCCGGCGGATCAGCCGTCCCGATGACCGGCGGCCGCGCCGGCGATCGGGATGGCGTCAATCAGCGCGGCCAGGCCGACCTCGTCCAGCAGGTCGGCGGGCCGGACGGTCAGGTCACCGCGCACGTAGTAGAACGCCGCGCGCACGTCCGCGACCGGCACCCCGGCCAGGGCCGCCCAGGCGAGCCGGTAGGCCGCGAGCTGGACCGCGACCGCGCGACGCTCGGCGGCCGAGGCCGGCGGCCGGCCGGTCTTCCAGTCCACGACGTCGAACCGGCCATCGGGGGCATCGGCGAACACGGCGTCGATGCGGCCGCGGACCAGCCGGTCACCGATCAGCGACTCGAACGGCACCTCGACCTCGGCCGGCTGCCTGTCCGCCCATTCGCTGGCCTCGAAGGCCGACTTGAGGTCGGCCAGGTCCGCGTCCGGGCCGGCGCCCCCCGGATCGTCCGCGGCGCCCGGCAGCTCGTCGGCGTCGATCAGCTGCGGCTGGCCGAAACGCCCCTCCAGCCAGCGGTGGAACTCGGTGCCGCGCAGGGCGTGCGGTGCGGGCGGGCGCGGCATCGGCCGGCGTACCTGCTGGGCCAGCTCGGCCGGGTCTCTCGCGACGGTCACCAGGGCCGACACCGGAATCTGCCGGGGCAGCGCGACCTGGGCGTGGCCTCCGGCCCGGCGGCGGGCCCGCTCGGCGAGCAGCAGGTCGGCCTCGCTGGCCCACGAGTCCATCAGCTCCTGATGGGGGTCCCGGACGGCACCGTGCTCCGGCTCCGGCTCCGGCACCGGCACCGGCTCCGGCTCCGGGCGCTCGGGGCGCTGCTTGCGGCGCTCCAGGTCGGTCATGGCGCGGGTGACCAGGCCGGCGGCCGCGCGGACAGCGTCGTAGCGCGCGCCGGCCGCCTGCGCGGCCGGCCAGGCCGCGGTGGCGGGCTCGGCCAGGGCCGGATTGGTGGCGTCGGGCTCGGGCTCGGGCTCCCACACGTCGACGACTCCCTGGCCGGCCTCACACTCGGCGCGGACCTCCTCCAGGAACTCCGACGGGCCGAGCCGGGACACGCCGGCGCCCCACCAGTAACCCGTGCACCCCAGCCAGAACGCGGCCCTGGTCGCGGCCACGTAGGCCAGGCGGCGCTCCTCCGCGAGCTCCCGGTCGGTGCAGGCCTGCGTGAAGATAGCCAGGTCGCTAGCCGCCAGGCCGGCCAGCGCCGGCAGGTCAGCCGCGTCGCCGCGCAGGCTGAACGGCAGCAGGCGGGGGTTCTCCGTCCATCGCGTCGCGATTTTGGGCCTGGCCGGGAAGATGCGCGACGCCGTGCCGCCGGCCAGGCCGGGCACGATGACCGCCGGCCACTGCAGGCCCTTGCTGGCGTGCACGGTCGCGAGCTTCACCGAGTCGCTCTCGCCGACCCGGCCGCCCTCCAGGCCGAACTCCTCTTCCTCGGCGGCCCGCAGGTAGGCCAGGAACGCGCCGAGCGTGGACTCCTCCCGGTCTCCGGCGAACGCGGCCGCGGCGTCGGTGAAGGCGTCCAGGTCGGCCCGCGCGCTCGCCGGGTCCGCGCCCGGCCGGGAGGCCACCTCGATGTCGAGGCAGAGGGTCCGCTCGACCTCGGAAACCAGGTCGGGCAGCGGCCTGGCCACATGCGTTCGCAGCACCCGCAGCTCGCTCGCCAGCGCGGCCAGGCGGGCGTGCCCGGCCGCTGAGTAGGCAGCCGGGCCGTCCAGGTCATCGAGGGCCTCCACGAGGCTGCCCATTTCCTTGGTCAGGTCGGTCACCGCCTGGGCCAGCAGGCCGCCGCTGGCACCAGGTTCCCCGCCGCCGCTGGCCTGGCTGGCCAGGGCCCGGGCCCGGCGGCCCAGCGCGACCAGGTCGGCCGGGCCGATCCGCCAGCGCGGCGAGGTCAGCAGGCGGGCGAGCGCGTCGGAGGCCGTCGGATCGTGCAGCACCCGCAGGGTGGCGACAATGTCGGCGACCTCGGGGACGGTCAGCAGCCCGCCGAGGCCGACCACCTCCACCGGGATGCCGCGCGCTTCCAGCGCCGCGCGCAGCCCCGGGAACTGGGCGCGCTTACGGCACAGCACCGCGATGTCGGAGGGACGAACGGCGTCCTGCCTGCCGTCCGGCCACGGGCCGCCGTCCGGCGCGATACCGGGGTCCAGGCTCAGCAGGCCGCTGATCTGGCCGGCTATCCAGGCGGCCTCGGCCGCCGAGGATTCCAGCAGCGCGCAGACCACCCGGCCCCGGTCCGCGCGGCCGGGCGGGGCGACCAGGAGGGGCACCTCCGGCGCCGCCGCGCGCAGTCCGGCCTGGATGGCACCGGCCGCGGCCAGCACCCGGCCGGTGTTGCGGAAGCTGGTGGACAGCAGCAGCACCGGGGCCGGCCGATCCTGCGCGACGGGAAAGTCCGCGCTGAACCGGCGCAAGTTCCCCGCGCTCGCGCCGCGCCACCCGTAGATGGACTGGCAGGGGTCGCCCACCGCCGTGACCGGGTGGCCGCCGCCGAACAGCGAGCGGAGCAGCACGAGCTGCGCATGGCTGGTGTCCTGATACTCGTCGAGCAGTACTACCTGATAACGACCGCGCTCCCCCGCGCCCACCTCGGGATGCCGGCCAGCGATTCGCGCGGCGATCGCCATCTGGTCGCCGTAGTCGATGACCTCACGGACGGTCTTGGCGGCGTGATAAGCGGCCACGAGCGGGAGCAGCTGCTCGCGAGTGCGCTGGCAGCGCACGACCTTGAGGGCGAGGGCGGGAACCCGGCCGGGCAGCTCAGCCAGGCGGCGATCCAGCCACCGGCCGGCGGCGACCACGTCGTCGGCGACGCGCAGGTGCTCGGCGAGCTCGCCGGCCAGGTCGATGACCGCCGCGGTCGCCGCGGCCGGGGACCAGCCGACGGCATCCATGGGACCGTCGTAGGCGGCCACGACCAGGGCGGCGATCTG
>Ga0307373_10008759_pt1 | contig 15308 bp, 14 predicted proteins | sample OX2MG_FD_202534 | JGI IMG/M metagenome (GOLD analysis project Ga0307373, IMG submission 202534) | Soil microbial communities from Risofladan, Vaasa, Finland - OX-2 | ecosystem: Environmental > Terrestrial > Soil > Coastal area > Acid sulfate soil | place: Finland: Risofladan, Vaasa | collected... | reverse complement strand
GGGGGACGGACAACCTCAAGACCGATGGCGAGGCTATCGGCCAGGTGCTGTGGCTGCTCGGCGTCGAGCCCCTGGTGGACGACCTGGGCCGGGTGCACGATGTCCGCCTCATGCCGCTGGCAGAGCTAGGCCGGCCGCGCATCGACGTGGTGGTGACGGCCTCGGGTATCTTTCGCGACATTTTCGCCAACCACCTCGATTTGCTCGACCGCGCGTTTCACCTGGCCGCGCTGGCCGAGGAGCCAGCGGACCAGAACTTCGTCCGCAAGCACACCCTGGCGCTGGCCGCCGAGCTGGAGCTTTCGTGGGAAGAGGCCGCCCAGCGCATCTTCAGCAACGCTCCCGGCGCCTACGGCAGCAACGTCAACTTCGCCATCGAGAACCAGGCCTGGCGCGAAGAGGAAGACCTGGGGCGGATGTTCTTGAGCCGCAAGTCATTTGCCTACGGACGAGGCTTCGAGGGGCGGCAGGCGGAGCAGCTGTTCGAACGTGCGCTGGCTACGGTCGAGGTGACCTTCCAGAACGTGGATAGCCTCGAGTTCGGCGTCACCGACATCGACCATTACGCCGAGTACCTGGGCGGCATGACCAAGGCCGTGGAATGCGTCCGGGGCAGCCAGCCGGCGGCCTACCTTGGCGACTTCGTGATGCCTGAGGGCAAGGTCCGGTCGGTGGGCGAGATGGTTGCCCTGGAAACGCGGACCAAGACCCTGAACCCGCGCTGGTACGAAGGCATGCTCGCGCACGGCTACGAGGGTGCCCGCGAGATCGAGAGCCATGTCACCAACACCTTCGGCTGGAGCGCCACCTGTCGCGCCGTCCCCGGCTGGGTGTACGACAGCATCGCCCAAACGTACGCGCTCGACCCGGCCATGCTGGCTCGTCTGCGAGAGGCCAACCCTCACGCCGCGGCTGGGCTTGTGGGACGTTTGCTGGAAGCGAACACCCGAGGCTATTGGCAACCCCCAGAGCCGGTGCTGGCCAGCCTTCGCGAGCGCTTCCTGGACCTGGAAGCCGCTGCCGAAGGCCCGGCTTAATCCTTCACAGGTGTGCCTCGCCGCTCGCGGGAAAGGAACTTGCCCGCCGGGTCACCATACGGCCGCCGGCGACATACGTCCGCGAGTTGCCGATGACCACCAGCGTGAACATATCCACTTCGGCAAGGGGTAGGTCGCCGAGCGTGTGGATGCGGACGCTCTGGCCAGGGCGGTAGGCGTTCCGCACCAGTCCCACGGGAGTGGCGCGCGAGCGGTGTCGCAGGAAGATGTCACGCGCCTCGGCCAGCAGCTGGCGGCGGCGCTGGCTGGCTGGGTTGTAGAGCGCCGCCACCAGGTCCGCTTCAGCGGAAGCCGCCAGCCGGTGTCGGATGACGCCGGCTGGGACGTGCAGGTCGCTGAGGCTTATGGCGGCGGTGATGCCGGGAATCGCCTCGACCTCCAGCGCGACATCGTCGCCAAGCTCCTCGTAGACGAGGCCGGCCAGGGCGTAGATGCCGGCATCGCCGCTGGATACGAGAGCCACCCGCCGTCCGCCCCGGGCGAGCTCAATGGCGCGGCGGGCGCGTTCGACCTCCTCGCCCAACGGCAGCGCTTCGCAGTTGGCCAGCGGCAGCCACTCGGAGACCATGTCGGTGTACAGCGCGTAGCCGACCACAATCTCGGCCCCTCGGAGCGCGTCGAGCGCCTGGTAGGTGAGCTGATCGCGGCCTCCGGGACCGATGCCTACCACCGCCAGCCGGCCGGCCCGCGCCCGCCGGGCCACCGCCACGGTCACGTTGGCCGATTTTCGCTTGGGAACGACCAACCGCCCACCGGACGCCAGCAGCGCCGCGGCTTCAGCCACGCTGGGCGTGCCAACCGCCTCGGCTACATTGGCCGATGGATTGGGCGTCTCGACGGCGCGCAGCTCCGAGGAGGAGAACCAACGTAGCGGCTGGTGCCAGCGGGCCGCGAAATCGAGCAGTCCCAGCTCCTCGCGCTTCGCATCAATGCTGGCGATTTCAACTACCGACTCGAAGGAGGCGCCAGTCTCAGCCAGGGCTTCGCGGGCGAGCTTCTGGATGTCGTCCGCTGAGGCGCCGGACGAGCAGCCGATGCCCATCACCAGATCGCGATCCAGGAGGGATTCGCCGGCCGTGGTGATCACGGGCTCAGCCCCGATCTGCCGGGCGACGCTGCGCGCCAGTTCGTTGGCCCCGCCCTCATGGCCCGATACCAGGCTCACGGCGAAGCGACCGGCATCGTCCACCACCACCACTGCCGGATCGCTCGCCTTGCCGGTCAGCAACGGCGCCGCCAAGCGCACGGCGATGCCGGCTGCCCCGAAGAACACGATCTCGCGACTGGTGCGCCAGGCTTCCGCCAGCGCCTCTCGCGGGGAGCCTTCCAGCAGGCGGCCGTGGACATGGTCCGCCAGCCGCCGGCCGTGGGCGCTGACGGCTACCAGAGCGGGGGATGAACCTGTCTCGGGCAAGGTCCCTCCAACTGTAAAGGCTGCGCGCTGGCTGCTGGCTGTCGAAAAAGCTACTCTTGTGCCAGATAGTGGAATATCTGGACCAGCTGCGGAATCTGGGTCACCGTCTGGCCGACGCCAACGCGGGCCTGATGGCGTGGGACAGCATTGAGGCGCAGAAGCACGTGTCCAAGGCCGAACGCGGCGATCCGGCCACGCCGCCAAGCCTCAGCCGCCAGGCGCTCAAGCTGCAGCTGATCCTGCTGATGGCCGATATGAGCCGCCTGGAGCAGGAAATCGGCATGGCCTCGGTGCTCAGCGCCAACTGATTCGCTTGGTGCTTGCATGAATCGCCGGGGAGGCGCAAAGAAACAAACGCCCACCAAGCGGCAGAAGAAGCCCGCCACGAGGAAATCGCCAGGCGTCATCAAGGCTTCGTCAGCCAAAGCCGTCGAGCTGACCGCCGAGAGCACAGACTACGTTTCGAAGCTGGCGGTGGCCTTGTCCGACGTCTCTGCCGCCCAGGACAACTGGGTGCAGGAGGTCGAGGCAGCTTCGCGGAATCCATCGTTGCTGCGGGATCCTGTTTGTCAGGCCAGGCTCAGCTCGGCCATGAGCTCCGTGGTCTCGGCGGCCGGCCGGTTGCGGATTGAGCCGGTGCCGGACGGGATGCAGCCCGCGGACGAGGTGTTGGGTCGGGCTTGCGCTCAAGCCGAGCTGGCGGCCGCTGCCAAGGGTAACGGCTCCGGCATCCTCAGCACCGCCGCCATCGTGGCCTCGATCCGGCACCTCGACGAAATGAGCCAGCTCCTGCAGCAGGCGTACGGGCTTATTCGCGGTTAGCCCCGCGCTCGCTGAAGCCTGGCGACGGTCCTACAACCGGAACAGCTCGATGGCGTTCTTGCCGGCGATAGCCTGCTTGCTCTCCCGTGCCAGCCGCATGGCGCCAAGCACGTCCACCAGCTCGCGCACCGTTTCCCCTGAATACGACTCCAGCGGGTAGTCCGAGCCGAACAGCAGCCGCTGCGCGCCGACCACCTCGACGGCCCACTTGACGAGTGGCGCCCATCCGCCGTTGCCGGCTGTGTCGAAGTAGAACTTGCCCCAACGCTCCTCGAACACATCGGCAATACCCATCGCCTGCTGGTCGCGCTGAGTCTTGGCCAGGTCCGGCGTGGGGTTGGGCACCTCCGGCGGCGCGAAGAACATGGAGATGCGCCCGCGCAGGAAGATGGACGTGCCGCCGGTGTGCGGCAGCACGAACTTCAGGTTCGGGAATTCCGGGAAGACGCCATTCATAATCCGGACCGCGGCCAGGGTGGTGTCGAACGGCCGCGAGCAGGACCGCTCCATGCCCCAGTCGGTCGAGGCGCCTTGCGGCAGCAGCGCCGGGTGCAGGATGATCGGCACATCCAGCTCGGTGATCTTGCGCCACAACGGCGCCAGCTCGCGCATGTCCAGCGTGGCTGTGCCGTCCGATGTCGGCAGCCCCACGGCCACCAGGCCCAGCTCACGGATCGCGCGCTCCAGCTCCTCCGGAGCCTCGTCCGGACTCGTGAGCTGCACGTGCGCGGCGCCGTACAGCCGGCCCGGGTTGTCGCGCTGGATGGCGGCGAAGCCGTCGTTCAGCTGGCGGCATACGGCCATGCCCAGCGTGCTCACGCCGGAGTAGGTCAGGATCGCGGTGTCCACGCCACCCTGGTCCATCGCCTGCAGGTGCGTCTCCACGCTGTGCAAGGACTCGCTCAGGGTGATGCTGATGCGGTCGTTCACCAGCCGTTTAGCGCCGTCAGCCTGGGCCTTGAGGTCGTCGAACACGACCTTCGGCAGGAAGTGATGGTGAACGTCGATAACGCGCGTGTCTTCCAGCATGGTCCTATTCCAGCCTTACGTTCTTGCCGAAGTCATAGTCCTGTCCGATATCGCTTTGGAGCTCCCAGGCCACGCGGCCGGGGCCGGGCCAGCGCTTGCTGAAGGTGTCGTCGAGGAACGTCAGCAGCAGCTGCCATGCGTCCTTGGCCTCGGCCGGTCGGTAGCGGCCCGGCATGGTGTCGTTGAGCCAGCCGTGCGGCATGTGCGGGTAGACCCTCATGCGGTAGCTCTTGCGTGCCTCCTCCAAGGCGCCCTTGATGCGCAGGATGTCGTCCATCGAGATGACGTGATCGCTTTCGCCGAAGACGTACAGCGAGGGCGCGGTCGTTGCGCCGATCATGTCCGGCATGCTTCGCGGCTGGAGCTCCGTGACCTGCCAGTCCGAATCCTGGGCCGCGCCGTAGAAGATCACCAGCGCCGCCAGGTCGTGCCGCTGGCTGCCGATGGAGATGGGATAGCGCCCGCTCTGGCAGACGCCCATCACCGCCAGCTTGCCGCCATCCACCCGCGGGTGGGCCTTGAGGTACTCCAGGCCGCCGTTGACCACGGCGCCGATCTCCCCGTCGGGCAGCTTGGCGTGCACGTCGCCGCGCTTGAGCGCTTCTTTATCGCCTTGCCAGCGCGAGAACAGGTCGGGCGCGAGCGCAACATAGCCGTCGCCGGCGAGCTTCTCGGCCAAGTCCAGCGTATGCTGCACCAGGCCATAGCGCTCGTGGAGGATCACCACGGCCCCTGTGCGGCCGCCACCGCTGGGCAGATACAAATGGCCGCTGAGGCCGTCGCCAAACGTTACTGCTTCAGACACGGGGCCTAGTGTAAGGCTTACAATACTCCCGGCATGTCTTTTGAAGGCAAGGTTGCCATCGTGACCGGCGGTGGCAGCGGTATCGGTCGGGGCGTAGGCCTGAGGCTGGCGCGCGACGGCGCATCGGTCGTCGTGGCGGATGTGAATGACGCCGCTGCGCAGAAGGTGGCGGAGGAAGTCGATGGGTTGGGCATCCAAACCGACGTTGCCAGCGAACAGCAGGTGGCCGGCATGGTGGACCAAGCCATCAGCCGCTTCGGCCGGCTCGATTTCCTGGTGAACTGTGCGGGGAATGCCGCTTTTGCCCCGGTGGCTGAGCTGTCGCTGGCCGATTGGCAGGCCGTCATCGATGTGCACCTGACCGGCGCCTTCCTGTGCTGCCGCGCGGCATTGGACCACCTGGTGGCCGCCAAGGGCCGGATCGTGAGCGTCAGCTCCAACTACGGTTTCAAGGGCCGGCCGGGAGGTTCCAACTATTCGGCGGCCAAGGCCGGGATCGTCGGCCTCACCAAGGTGCTGGCTTACGAGCTGGCGCCGGACGTGACGGTCAACGCCATCGCGCCGGGGCCCACCGACACCCCGCGCTGGCGCCGGAGCATGGAGGATGGGGGCGCTGGCTTCGAAGCCAAGCGTGCGCAGCGGGTGAAGGACATCCCGCTCGGCCGCCTGGGCGAGCCCGACGATATCGCAGGCGGCGTGGCCTTCCTGCTGGGCGCGGATGCGAGGTGGATCACCGGCTCGGTCCTCCACGTCAACGGCGGCGAGTTCATGCTGTGAAGCCCAACGCGGATGTCGAGTGCTGGGTGAGGGCACTGTGAGCGGGCGGTTGGAGGGCCGGGTAGCCCTGGTTACCGGCGCCGGCCAGGGCATTGGCCGGGCTATGGCGCGGCGCTTCGCCGCCGAAGGCGCGGCCGTCGGCGTGCTCGACATGAACGACGACAATGCCGAGGCGACCGCCAGTGAGCTCGTCAACGCCGGCGCTCGGGCAGTCTTCGTCCAGGCCGACGTGTCCAAGGCCGGCCAGGTGGAGCGTGCCGTGGAGGCCATATCGGCCAAGCTGGGGACCATTACCGTGCTGGCCAACATTGCCGGCATCTACGGCCGCCACGATCCGGTCCGCGATCAGGACCTGGCCAACTGGAACCGCGTCCTGAGCATCAACCTGACGGGACCGTTCCTGTGCTCCAAGGCAGTCCTGCCCGGTATGCTGAGCGCCGGTTGGGGCCGGATTATCAACATCGCCTCAGGCCAGGCCATCCGGCCCCGGGCCCGTGTGGGGCCCTACGCGGCCTCGAAGGCGGCGGTCATCGGCTTTACCAAGGCCTTCGCCCTGGAAGTGGCCCGCAATGGCATCACCGTGAACGCCATCCTGCCGGCTGTGACCGACACAGCCATGCCCCGCGAGAACAGCTCCGAGGAGCGCCTGAGGGAACAGGCACAGGGCATTCCGGTTGGCCGCATCGGCCGGCCGGAGGATATGGCGGCGCTTGCCGCCTTTTTGGCCAGCGACGATGCTGCCTTCATCACCGGGCAGGGCATCGCCTGCAACGGCGGAGTGAACCAGCTTCCTTAGCCGCGGCTCAGGGTTATCTCAGGTTGGTCCCATGTGCGTCCCGTAGCGTGGGGCTATGGAACAGACCATGGCCGCCCCCGCCGGCAGTATCCTGCGCCGGGCTGAATTGATGCTCGAGCTGTGGCGGATGGGCGCCGACTTGTCGCGCCTCGGCTTCCTGCAGTGGCTCGTCGACAATGAGCGCGATCCCGAGTGGCAGCTCCAAGCAGCGGCGTTAGGCTTACGGCGTGGCACGGCACATCGTCGCGATCGGCGGCGCCGGACTGTCGGAGCGACTGCTGCGACGCTTCGTGCTGGATCTGACGGGTAAGCCACACCCGCGCATCCTCTACATCCCCACCGCCAATGGCGACGCGCCGGATGGCATCGTGCGGTTCTACGAAGCCTTCAGCGCCGATGGCTGCCAGCCTTCGCACTTGCCGTTGTTCATGCGCAAACACGAGAATCTCGCGCCGGTGATTCTCGAGCAGGATGCGATCTACATCGGCGGCGGCAACACCGCCAACATGCTGGCCGTCTGGCGTGTGCAGGGCGTTGACACGCTGCTGCGCCAAACCTGGGACAACGGCACAGTGCTGTGCGGCTCGAGCGCCGGCTCGATCTGCTGGTTCGAGGCTGGCATCACCGACTCGTTCGGCGTCCAGCTGGCCGAGCTGCACGACGGCCTTGGCTTCCTGCCCGGCAGCAACTGCCCCCATTACGACAGTGAGCCCCTGCGCCGGCCGGTCTACACGCGGGCGGTGGCCAATGGCTTCACGCCTGGTTTTGCCGCCGAGGATGCCGTGGCCCTGCACTTTGTGGACCGCGAGCTGGCCGAGGCCGTCAGCGCCAGACCGAACGGCCGGGCCTTCCGCGTCGAGGCACACGACGGCCAAGCCGTCGAGACGCCGCTGCCGGTGCGCTATCTGGGTGGCTAACAGCCAACCAGCGACGCCTGAAATCCGTGCTGCCATCCTGCAGTTGGTCGGGCAGCCGATCTATCCGTACCTGATCACCACCACCGCGGAGGGCTATCCCTACAGCCGGCCGTTGATCTGCGTCAACGACGGCTTCACCGTTCGCATGGTGACGCGCGCGGGCTCGCGCAAGATGGGGCACCTGGCCCGGAATCCGCACGCCACGATGCTTTGGGTGGAGGGGACGCGCAGCGTGATGCTGCAAGGAGAGGTCGGCGTGCTGCGCGGGGAGGACGTTGTCGCCGACTTTTACTGCCGCTACCTGGTGAAGAACCCCGCTCGCACACGGGAGCTGTCGGAGGGCGTTGAACGCGTAGTGCTGGAGCTCACGCCGAGCTTGTGCCGGGCTGATTGGTTCGCTGGATTCACGCCCGTTATCGTGCGCTTCTAGAAGGTCCGGCCGAGCGCTTGGTCCCAGGGCTGGGGGGCGGCCACGCGCACGACCTCTCGCTCGCTATCCCGGACGTAGAGGTAGAGGTGGGCGAAGAACTCCTCCTCCGGGAGTGGGTAGGTGGGATTGATGCACAGGTAGCGCTCGGACCAGGGCGAGTAGACACCCTTGGCGCAGCGCACTTCGATGCGGCGGCCCACCCGTAGGCGGTAGGTCAGGCCGGGGTAGACCTCCGATGGCAGGTCCAGGAAGCCATGGCGCTGCAGATCGGCCCACAGCTCCTCGCCCAGGGTGCCGCGGGCGACCTCGCGGGCGCGCATCCGCGCCTCGCGGTAATCCTGCGCCGAAAAGTCGAAGCCGGCTGAGCGCTTGGGGATGTGTCCCCAACGCTGCAGCCATGGGCGCTCGATAGCCGCCTCGCCGGCGGCAAACTCCTCCGCGGAGGGCGCACCGCCGAAGAGGCGCCGGAAGAAGGCGCTAGCAGCCGCCAGCAATGGGCGCGATGATCTGGTACTCCTCCACCCGCGGATCGAACGGCTCGGTGTCGATCACGTGCTGGCCGTCAACCTTCTTGGAGATAGCGCAGCCACGGTCGCGCGCTTCGCGCAGGATGCGCTCGGCCTCCTTGACGGCCGCGGCGTTGTCCATCTCCCATTCGACGATCTGGTGGCCTCTTCGATTCGCGACGATAATCCGGCCCATCTGCTTACTCCTGTGCAGTTGCTGGAGGTCAGCATACACCCGCGAAGTTAAGGGCGGCGGCTCACCGCCGCGAGGCCCCGATATTCCGCTGCTTCGCCCAAATCGGCCTCGATGCGCAGCAGCTGGTTGTACTTGGCAACACGTTCGGAGCGCGAGGGCGCCCCGGCCTTGATCTGGCCGGCATTCGTGGCCACGGCGATGTCGGCGATGGTCGTGTCCTCGGTCTCGCCCGAGCGATGCGACACGACTGCTGTGTAGCCGTTGCGGCGGGCCAGCTCGATGGCGTCCAGCGTCTCCGTGAGGGTGCCGATTTGGTTGACCTTGATCAGGATGGAGTTGGCCACGCCGCTATCGATGCCGCGGCGGAGGCGCTCGGTGTTGGTGACAAACAGGTCGTCGCCCACGAGCTGGATGCGGCTTCCAAGGCGCTTGGTGAGCTCCAGCCAGCCGTCCCAATCGTCCTCGGCCATGCCGTCCTCGAGGGACAGGATGGGGTAGCGGGCGGCCCAGTCCTCCCAGAGGTCAACCATCTGGCTGGCAGTCAGCGTCTTGCCCTCACTCTTAAGCTCGTACTTGCCGTTCTGGAACAGCTCCGAGGAGGCTGGATCGAGGGCGATGGCGATCTGCTCGCCAGGCTTGTAGCCGGCCGCCTGGATGGCCTCGACGACGAGCTCGACGGCCTCCTGGTTGGACTTCAGGTCGGGGGCAAAGCCACCTTCGTCTCCTTGGCCGCCCGATAGGCCACGTTTGTGCAGCGCGGCCTTCAGCGCATGGAACACCTCGCTGCCCATTCGAAGCGCTTCGGCGAACGTTTCCGCGCCGACCGGGACGACCATGAATTCCTGGAAGTCGACGTTGTTGTCGGCGTGGACTCCGCCGTTGAGGATGTTCATCAGCGGCACTGGCAGCACCTTGCCGTTCACGCCGCCGAGATAGCGGTACAGGGGCATGTCCAACGACGAGGCCGCTGCGTGGGCCACCGCCAGCGACACGCCCAAAATAGCGTTGGCGCCCAGCCGGGCTTTGTTGGGCGTGCCGTCGAGATCGATCAGCGTGCGATCGATCGCCACCTGGTCCGTGGCCTCGAGGCCCTCGATTTCGGGCGTGATGGTTTCCAGGACGTTCTTGACTGCCTTCTGCACACCCTTGCCGCCGAAGCGCTTCTTATCGCCGTCGCGCAGCTCGACTGCCTCGTGCGCACCGGTGGAGGCGCCCGAAGGCACAGCAGCCCGGCCCATCGCCCCGTCGTCCAGCGTGATCTCGACTTCCAGCGTGGGGTTGCCGCGCGAGTCCAATATCTCGCGCGCCCTGACACTCTCAATGGCCGCCATTGTTGCCTCCAGCTTGGTTCAATGGTCTCGGCGGCGGCGATGCGCGCAGCTGCTGCCAGACACGCAGAACCTCCGCCACGCTCCACGCCTGAGCGATGCAACCCCGCGGCGCGTGCGGCTCGTCGCCGTCGAAAACCTCACTAATCGTACCGATGCCGGCTTCCTGTTCCATGTGCCGCAGCAGCCCCCGCAGCAGCGTCTCGGCACGCTGCTTGTCCTGGAACACGCGCAGGTGGGCGTCGACGAATGGCCCGATGAGCCAGCTCCAAACCGTCCCCTGGTGATAGGAGGCGTCGCGCTGCCAGCGATCGCCGGTGTGCATGCCGGTGTACTTGGGGTCGCTCGGCGCTAGGCTGCGCAAGCCGACGGGCGTCAGCAGCGCTCGCTCCACGGCCTCGACTATGGCCTTGGCTCGTGGGCCGTACACAGCGGCGAAGGGTAGGGAGACGGCGAAGATCTGGTTCGGACGCAAGCTGGCGTCGTCGCCTTCGGGGCCGTCGATCACGTCGTAGAGGTAGCCTCCGGCCTCGTACCAAAAGCGCTGGCGGAAGCTGTTGCCTATCTGGGTCGCAAGCTGCTGGTAATCGGTCGCCTCCTGCTGCAGCTCGCGCGCCCAGGCGGCCATGAGGCAGATGGCGTTGAACCACAGCGCGTTGACTTCGACGGGTTTGCCGATCCGCGTGGTGACGATCCAGTCGCCGATCTTGGCGTCCATCCAGGTGAGCTGCACGCCCGGCTCGCCAGACCGAAGCAAGCCGTCGGCGGCGTCGACCTTGATGCCGTAGCGGGTGCCCTTGACGTGCCAGTCGACGATGCCTGCCAGCGTGGGGAATATCTCGCGTAGGAACGGCGCGTCGTCGGTAGCGCGCAGGTAGCGGTCGACAGCCTGGAAGAACCACAAGGTGCCATCGACGTTGTTGTACTCGGCGCCACCCTGCTCGCCGAAGACGTTGGGGATCATGCCGCGGTCCACGAATCCGGCAAACGTGCGCAGCACGTCTCGCGCCAACTCCGGCTGGCCAGTGCTCAGCGCCAGACCCGGCAGCGCGATCATCGTGTCGCGCCCCCAATCGCCAAACCAGTGGTAGCCCGCGATGACGCTCGTGCCCGCCGGGCGGCGCTGCACCAGGAACTGGCTGGCGGCAAACTTCAGGCCGCCCTCGGCGCCGCCGCTGCCGAAAAACCGCCGCCCGTGGTCCTCGGCGCGCTCGAGCGCGCCTTCAAAGGGAGCGGGATCTGGTTCGCACGTCAAACGGAAGGTGATTGGCTTGCCGGGCACGACGGCTACGCTGAAAGTGCCCGGAACGAACAGGTCTTCCAGCATGTCCAGCCCGCGCTCGCGCTCGACCCGATGCAGGAAGCGCCACCACCAGGCGGGCGCCGGCGCGAAGCCGGCGGGCTGGTCGCAGGCCAGCCAGTAGGGCTCCGCGCCGGGAGCGGCCTCGATGCCGACAGCACCGTCGCGTTCGACGATCCGGAAGTCCCGCCCAGCCTGCTGCTCGGCGTGGAAGTCGCGGTACGCGCACAGCGGCCGCACTTCGATCCGGCTGGCGGACGGCGCCTCCTGCAACGTGTAGCGGACGAAGCTGGTGTTTTGGCTCTGCTCCAGCCAGACTTTCTTCTCCAGCCGCCAACCCTGAAAGCCGAAGGTGAAGCTTGGGATGCCGAGCGGGCGCTCGAAGCGGGCCAAGTATTGCTGGCCCTGGGGTTGGATCGTGCCGTCGTGGAACTCGTTGGTGCCGAGCTCGAAGGGAATTTGGCCGATCCACAGGGTCTCGTCCAGCTTCGAAACGAGCACCGTGCGCTTGACTGGCGGCGCCAGGGCGGCCACCAGCAGCCCGTGGTAGCGGCGGGTGTTGCAGCCGCACAGCGTGCTGGACGCGTAGCCGCCTAGGCCGTTGGTGTACAGCCACTCATCCGCCAGTGCCTGTTCCAGGGTGCGAGGTGTCATCCAAGCCATTGTCCCTCCCCTACGGTGGAGGGCGAGTTACCGGCGAACCGCTGTCGCGGTAACTCGCGGTTGGATCGTCGGGGATGCGCTGGCGGCCGGGCGGGCCAGCCCCGCCGCCCGCACTGGCGCCCGCACACTTGCGGCAGGCGTGGCAGTGGCAATGGCCGCGATCGAGGCGGCAGGTGTGCCGGAGGCGCCCGGCTTGACCGTTGGCTTGGGCGTTTCGACCACCGGTGGCGCATAGCCGAGCGGGCGGACGCCCGTATCCAGCGTGTCGACCATCAGCGCCGGCTGCTCGTAGCTGCGCCCCAGAATGACCTTGATGTCGGCGCGGTCGGCAGGCGTGGGCGTGTCGTTGATCACCTTGGCGCCAAACAGGCTGGCCAGGTAGTTCACCGTCGAAGCATCCTTGCCCTGGCTGAAGTCGTGGATCTCGTTCTGCTGGATGGCGCCGGAATCCACGTTTTGGGGTGGCAGCGTTTGGAGGCCGATGTCGTGCAGCATCGACGTCGCTGTGCCGGCCGCACCGGACAGGCCGCTGGCGTTCCAGAGTTGGACGGTGGCGTTTTCGGTCTTGATGGCGGGGTCGAGCAGCAGGCCGGCGATGTAGCTGCGCAGCGGCAGCCAGCTCTTGGCCTGCGCCACCAACACCGCCTGGCCGTCGCCGGATTCAGCGTCCACCAGGAAATTGGTGTTGTCAATCGACACGCGCTGGAGGGCCGCCGGATCGACCGTCTTGGCCAGGTCCGCCAGGGCGCGAATTTGGCCGATGTTCATGTTCGTCTTGAAGTCCGACGAGAGGGCGTCCATCAGACCGAAGACTTTTGTTGCTCCTTCAGGGGTGAGCGCCTTGTTCTTGATTGCCAGCAGCAGCAGTTGCTGCCGGCGCGAGCGCCCAAAGTCCGTCCCATCCTGGAGGGAATGGCGTGAGCGGGCGTACTCGATGGCCCGCTCGCCTGTCATATGCTGCAGGCCGGCGTTGAAATGGACCGTCATCCAGCCGGCGTCGATGGTCGGGTCGTCGTTGCGCGGATAGAGCGGATCGGTGAACGTCTTCTCGACGTTGACGTCGACACCACCCAGCGAATCCACCACGCTGCGGAAGGCGTGGAAGTCGACCGCCACCCAGTAATCGATCTTGATGCCCAGGATGCCGCCCACCACGGTCGAGGCTAAGGCGCCGCCGCCGGCCGCTCCCTTGTATTCCGGGGCCTTGTTGGGAAACCCCTGATCGTCTACGCCAATGGCGTAGGCGGCGTTCAGCTTGGAAAAGGCGCCGGTCGTGCTGGAGTAGGGGATTTTGACCCATATGTCCCGCGGGACCGAAATCATAGCCGCTTTTTTGGTCTGCTGATCCAAGGTGAGGACCATCATCGAGTCCGTCAAATAGGCGCCGTCGTGGCCGCCGCCACCGTAGCCCATCAGCAGGACGTTGATTCGGCCCGCCATTTGCGCCTGCGTGGCCGGGTTGTCTGGAGAAGACGGAGATGGGGCAGCGTTGGTGACAATGCTGCGAATGTTGTCGCCGAGGCCCGCGGTGGACACTTTGCTCGCGAACGTGAGCGTCTTGAAAGCCGTGACGCCAGCCCCCAGGAGCAGCGCGAAGAACACGGCCAGCAGGATGAGGCTGAGCCTGTTTGGGCCCCGCCGGCGAGGGGGACGTGGCATTTGGGTCGGTGCGTATTTCTAACAGAGGGAGCTTCCCGTCGCAAGAAATTCGGACCATCCTCCGGAACGGCTCGGACGCAGGCTCGTCATGACTTCGACAGCTCGTGACGTGTGGCTTTCGCTCGCGGGGCCTACCTAAGCGGCGACGGACGCAACCTCTGGCTGGTCGTCCAGCACCATTGGGCGAAGAGCCTCGTTCAGCACTTGGACCACGCGATCGACGGGTACGAAGCGGATCGCTTGCCGCACTTCTGGTGGCAGTTCGTCCAGGTCCTTGGCGTTTTCCCGCGGCAAGCAGATCACCTTCACCCCGGCACGATGCGCGGCCAGCATCTTCTCCTTGATGCCGCCAACCGGCAGCACGCGGCCACGCAAGGTGATCTCGCCGGTCATGGCCACATCTTTGTTCACCGGGCGCTTGGTCATGGCGGAGATGATGGCGGTGGCCATGGTGACACCGGCGGACGGTCCATCCTTGGGCACAGCGCCGGCCGGCACGTGCACGTGGAGGTCGGACTTGTCCCAGAAGCCGGGGTCCACTTGCAGCGCCGCGGCTCGGGATCGGGCGTAAGTGAGGGCGGCGCGGGCCGACTCCTGCATGACCTCGCCCAACTGTCCGGTGAGCGTGAGGCTGCCGTGGCCGGGCACCAGGCTGGCCTCGACAAACAGCACGTCCCCGCCCGCCTCGGTCCACGCCAGTCCGGTGGCGACGCCAACCTCGTCTTGCTCCTCGGCGATCTCGTTGCGGAATTGACGGTGGCCCAGGTATTCCTCCAGGTCGTCCGGCAAGATGACCGTCCTACCCTCGACGGCGCCCTCAATCTTGCGCCGCGCCAGCTTGCGGAACACGGTGCTGATGCTGCGCTCCAGGTTTCGGACGCCTGCCTCTCGGGTATAGCGCTCGGTGAGCGCTCGGATAGTGTCGTCGGGCAGTTCGAAATCCTCGGAAGACAGGCCGTTTTCCTGGGCTTGCTTGGGCGCCAGGTAGCGGCGAGCGATCTGCAGCTTGTCGTACTCCGAGTAGCCCGGCAGCGGGATGACTTCCATGCGGTCCCGCAGCGGCCCAGGGACAGGGTCGAGCATGTTGGCTGTCGTGAGGAACATGACCCTCGAAAGATCGAACGGCACGTCGAGATAGTGATCGGTGAAGGTGGAGTTTTGCTCCGGGTCCAGCACTTCGAGCAGCGCCGAGGCGGGATCACCGCGGAAATCCGCCCCCAGCTTGTCCACCTCGTCCAGCATCATCACCGGGTTGTTGGCGCCGGCCCGTTTCAGCTCCTGGATGATGCGGCCCGGCATAGAGCCGAGGTAGGTCCGCCGGAAACCGCGAATCTCGGCTTCGTCGCGCACGCCGCCCAGCGACAGGCGCACGAACTTGCGCCCCGTCGCCTTGGCGATGGACATGCCGAGCGACGTTTTGCCCACTCCTGGCGGACCCACCAGGCACAGGATCGGGCCGCGCATGTCCTGTTTGATGGCACGGACGGCAAGATAGTCGAGGATGCGGTCCTTCACCTTGTCCAGGTCGTAGTGGTCTTCGTCCAAGATCGCCTTTGCCTGCTTGATGTCGAGCGAATCGGCTGAGCTGACGCTCCAGGGTAGGGACAC
>Ga0307373_10008758_pt1 | contig 15308 bp, 14 predicted proteins | sample OX2MG_FD_202534 | JGI IMG/M metagenome (GOLD analysis project Ga0307373, IMG submission 202534) | Soil microbial communities from Risofladan, Vaasa, Finland - OX-2 | ecosystem: Environmental > Terrestrial > Soil > Coastal area > Acid sulfate soil | place: Finland: Risofladan, Vaasa | collected... | reverse complement strand
GCGCGTGCCGCAGCAGGCCGGCAACGATCATCCGACCGCGATTCCCACCGGAGTATTCGCGGCCAGTGACGGCCTGATCAATATCGCAGCGGTCGGCCAGGAGATGTTCGCGAGCTTGGCGCGGATGATGGACTGCTCGCGATGGATCGACGATCCGCGCTTCGCCGATCCCGGCAGCCGCTCGAGAAATCGCGCGCAACTCAACGCCGAGATCGCCGCCGTCGCCAAAACCAAACCGTCGGAATACTGGATCAGAGTGCTCAACGACGCCGGCGTCCCGTGCGGGCCGATCAACACGATCGATCAGGTATTCGCCGACCCCCAGGTGCGGCATTTGGGAATTGCGCAGAGCGTCGAGCACCCCAAACTCGGCAGCATCAAGCTGGTCGGGCAGCCGTTCACACTCTCGCGCACCGATAGCGCACTTACGACCGCGACCCCCGAGGCGGGGCAGCATACCGATGAGATTCTTCGCGAGCTTGGCTACGACGACGCGGCGATCGGCGAGCTTCGCAACCAGCACGCGATTTGATGGATGAAAAACATGAACGCGGAAACGCAAAAGCTGATCGGAAAGAAAGATGCGCCAATCGGATGGATGATCTTTAACCATCCCGAACGGCGCAACGCCGTCTCGAGCGAGATGTGGGAGGCGATTCCGAACGTGCTTGGCGCTTTCGACGCAGACCCCGAGGTCCGCGTGGTGGTGATGACGGGCGCGGGCGACAAGGCGTTTGTCTCGGGCGCGGACATCTCGCAGTTCGAGGATCAGCGCGCCAACCGCGAGGCGAATGATCGCTACAGCGAGCGCAGCGCGCTGGGAACCGCGGCGCTCGCGAGCCTGAAGAAGCCCTCGATCGCGATGATTCGAGGCTTCTGCCTGGGCGGCGGTCTGGCGGTGGCGCTGTCGTGCGATCTCCGGATTTGTGCCGACGACGCGCGCTTTGGAATTCCGGCGGCGCGTCTGGGCCTGGGCTACGGATTCGACGGAGTTAGACGCCTGGTCGATATCGTGGGTCCCGCCTATACCAATGAGATTCTGTTCACCGCCCGCCAGTTCGACGCTCAGGAAGCGCTCAGGATGGGACTGGTAAATCGCGTCGTGGCCGCGGCCGAGCTTGAAGATACGGTGCGCGGCTATGCGCGGACGATCGGAGAGAACGCGCCGCTGACTGTGCGTGCCAGCAAGATGGCGGTGCGCGAGGCATTGAAAGATCCCGCGCGGCGCAAGCTCGAAGTGCTCGCGGCCGCGGTGGCGGCATGTTTTGACAGCGCGGACTACGCGGAGGGACGCCGCGCCTTTATGGAAAAACGCAAACCGAATTTCCAGGGACGGTAGAAAACGGCTAGTCCACGCTCCGCGCCCGCGCGTGCGGAAAATCCCGCAGCGCCTCCCAGGCGAGCGCCGCCGCTGCCACGCGCGAACCGACCCTCAACTTCTCGTACATCCGCTCCAAATGCTTATCCACCGTGCGCCTGCTGATCGAGAGGATCTGCGCCGTTTCCGCGCTGGTCTTGCCTTGCGCGGTCCAGAGCAGAACCGAAGCTTCCCGTTGACTGATCCCCAGGCGATCCTTCAGGTGCCGGGGTTGATCGCATGGCACCGTCTGCGCGAGGCACGAGCTGATCTCGCCGGTAGCGCACCCGTGCGCAAAGGGCGTACGCCGGCTCTGCGCCTGCGCGTTGCGATACGCCTGCGCAAAGTGGGGCAGCAGCAGATCGAGCATCTCCTGGTCGTGGTCGTCAAAGTCCGCGGATTCCCGGGCCAGCGAAATGGCGATGTGGTCGTCGGTGGCGGGGTCGAGAAAAGGCGCGGCGATCAAATACTCGATACGAAGCGGCCGCAGCGTTGTCTGGTAGAAGTTTCGCCGATGCAGTTGCCTGCGAGTAACGAAATCCGACAGCCGCATCGCGCGCGATTCGCGGGTCCGCGCGAAATGCGCGATCAACGGATGCTCGTCCAGCACGGGGCCCGCCATCGACTCAAAATCGCCGGAGCCGAACTCAGTGATGGCGGGATCCATCTCGAGCGCGATTTGCTGCCGCGCGAGGTTGACCACGTTGAACCCCACGCTATCCGCGTCGATCAGATAGCGCATCCAGTTTATGACGTGCCGGGGAAATTGCTCCAAACTCTGCGGGGCATACAGAGCAGGCAGCAGCGTCAGCAATCTCCGAATTGACCGCTCAGGGATCGCCATAGCATCAAGGTAGGTGGATTTGCGCGCAACTCGCAAGAGGCGCCGATCGCGCTGTGTTTACGGTCATTTGCGCATGCGCCGGCCAAGCCATCCGGTGATTGCCCGATTCACCTCTTGCGGAAATTCCTGCTGCACCCAATGTCCCGCACGATCGATCTGGATCATCTCCAGATCGGAACACAGCGTGGGCATCCCTTCGGCCAGCCGCGGGGGCAGCGCGGCGTCCCACTGCGCGGTGATCATCAGCGCGGGGATCGAGAGCTTCGCCGTTCCGATCGCGGGAAGTTCGCGCGCGTTGCGATCTATATTCCGGTACCAGTTGATACCACCGCGAAAGCCGCTCTTCTCGAACGCCGAGGCGTACTCGTCAAGCTCCTCCGGCGTCACGATTAGCGCAGTGTCGGGCGCGAGTTCCTCGATCCGCCGAAACGGATTCATGTCGAACTCGCCCGAGGCCATGAAACGCTTCGCCGATTCCTCGGGACTCTGCGGCGCTCTCATCAGGCGATCGAATATCAGCCGCGCTTTGCTGTCCATCACGCTTTCGGCGCGGCCCGGCTCCTGGAACCATAGGATGTAGTGGCGTTCGTCCTTTCCGCCGACCATCGTGCGCATTACCGAGGTCGGCGGTATCGCCATGTACGGCGTGCATACTCCTATAACGCCCGCGGTGCGCTCCGGATGCAGCACAGGCATCGCCCACGCCACAAAGCCGCCCCAGTCGTGTCCGACAAAAACCGCGCGTTCGATCTCCAGTGCGTCGAGCAGGCCGACCAGGTCGCCAGTCAGCTCGGTGAGTCCGTAGTCGGTGATTGCGGCGGGCGCGCTGGAGTCTCCATAGCCGCGCTGATCGGGTGCGATCGCGCGAAACCCCGCTGCCGCAACCGCGGGAAGCTGATGCCGCCACGAGTATGCGAGCTCCGGAAAGCCATGACAGAAGACCACCGCGGGTCCGGCGCCGGCTTCATGAACGACCAGGTTGATCGACGGCTGATTCCCGCGCGGAGCGATCGGTACGATGCGGCCCTTGGGCCACGCTTGGGTTGGCATTGCGAACTCCTTGAGCTTCCCGAAACTTCCAGAGCGCGATTAGTGGCTCTTCTTGGCGGCTTGTTCTGCCATGAACTTCTGCACGGTGTCGGCTGCCGCCTGCATCGCCTTGCCGATCAGCTCGTGATTGTTGTCGGTGTACCATTGCAGCGACGCGGTGCGGCCCAGGTTGGAGCCGTTGAAGCGCGGCAACACGTGACGCGCAAACAGTTCATACGAGTTCTTGGTCGCCTCGAAGTTCGCCCAGTTGTGCGCGAGCATCAGCAGACATCCGAATCCGCCCGACTGTTTCTCGAGCTTTTCGACCATCGCGATCGCGTCCTCGGGGGTGCCGATCACCGCGCGCCCCGATTTGACCATGCCCTCGGCCGGATCGGCCGCGCCCAGATCGTCGCCGCTCGCGGTCGGATTGATCCGGCTGAAATAATCGACCCACTGGGTCAGTCCAAACTTGACCTCGCGCATCGCCTGCTCGCGGCTCTCGGCGATATGCATCGGAACCACCAGGCGCAAAAGCGCCCGGTCCATCTCGCGGCCGTGCTCGCGCGCGATATCGCAGGCAACCTGCCAGTTGGTCCCGAGCACGTCGTACGCACCCGCCTGCGACGCCGCCACGCACAGCATACCGATTCCATAACGGCCCGCGAGCTTCCCGCCCGACGGAGTAAAGGTGCTCGCGACGGCGAACTCGGGCCGCGGGCGCGTGTAGGGCAGCAATTGGCAGCGCGCTTCCTTGAGCGTGTACCATTCGGTTTTCTCGGTGATTACTTCGCCCGCCAGCAGGCGCATGATCACGTCGAGCGATTCCGCCATCCGATCGCGCTGCTTGGGCACCGGCACCCCCAGCATCTCCGCGTCCGACGGCAGCAGGCCCGGCCCGACTCCGAACATCGCGCGGCCCCGCGTCATATGATCGAGCTGGATGATCCGGTTCGCGACCATCAGCGGATGATGATACGGCAGCGAGATCACGCCGGTGCCGATTCGGATGCGCTCGGTGCGCTCGGCCGCGGCGGCGATCATCAGTTCCGGCGACGCGATAATTTCGTAGCCCGCCGAGTGATGCTCGCCGATCCAGGCTTCGTCGAAGCCGATTCGATCCAGATGGGCGATCAGATCGATATCGCGTCTGAGCGCGAGGGTCGGATCCTCGTCGGTCGGATGAAACGGCGCGAGAAAAATTCCCGAGCGCATGCGGTTAGGCCGAATCGTGTTCATTGCGTAGCTCCTCAATTGGCGATGTTTGCTGGCGGATAAGGTGCGATGTCCAGGTCCGGAGTGGCCGGGCGCGCAGGCCGCGCCATGACCTCGCTCACCGCGGCGACAAACTCCGAATCACCGGTCAACGACTCCGGCGGCCGGTTCAAATTTATTACGTCGAAGATCGCCTCGGCGATCACCGGAACGCCGGCGCCCTCGCGCATGATGCGTTCCCACATTTCATTGCTGATCTCGCCCTCGGATTTGACGCCGCCCTGTCCGCGCTCGAGCGCCTGACGGTCGCGCGCGACCGACAGCGACCACGGCTGTCTTACGAATTCAGCTTGCAGCTTGAAGAACCGGTCCGGGAAACCGGGGTCGGCCGGGTCGAACTCGGTGATGGCGTTGCCAAGAATCTGCGAGCATACCGACGCGCTCGTCATCCCCTGGGCGTAAACCGGATTAAACGCGCAGGCCGCGTCGGCGACACACACGAACCCCGCCGGGCCGCTCCATCGCTCGTAATGGTTCCAGATGTTCTGCATGCCGCGGCGATGGAAGATTGCGGAGATTGGTTTCGAGATCGCCAGCGCCTCGGCCACAATCGGCGAGCGCAACTTCGCGCACAGCGCCGCGAACGATCCGTGATCGGCTGGAAGCTCGCGTCCGCCCCAGGAGGCCAGCGTCAGCAGAAAGCGGTCGCCCTCGATCGGCAGGGTCAGCGCGAAATAATAATCCTCGGGCGCGGTCGGATGCGCCGACGGGTTGAGAAAAATTCCCTTCCACCACCAGCTCGGCGGACGTTCGCCCGCCGGAGGCGCCTGGTACCAGCAGGTGCTGTAGCCCGCTTCGGCATCCACAACTTCCCGCTCGGCGGGCGCAAAACCGATCTGCTCGAGCCACGCCGGCGCGCGCGAGCTGCGTCCGCTGCAATCGACGATCAGGTCCGCGTCGAGGTGGCCGGCGGAACTATCGCCGACCCTGCGTGTGTCGATTCCACTGACGCGGCGCGAATCGCCGGCGGCAAGAGTCAGACGCGTGACCTCGGTCCCTTCGAGGAAATCCACGTTCTTGATCGCCTTCACCCGGTCGCGAATCACCGCCTCGATCAGCAAGCGGCTTGCGAACAGCATCTGATGGCCGGTGCGCCTGCGCTGCGCCCAGCCCTCGGGCTGAAGCGTGGCGAGGTCGAGTCCGGCGTCGAGGTCGAGTCCGCCGCGCCCGTGCAGGTCGTCGTCGAGGCCCGGGAACAAGGCGTTGAGCTCGCGGCGTCCGCGATCGAGCAGGCCGTGCGGATGACGGCTTTGAGGAACGCCTTTGCGATGAATCGGCGCGCCGGCAAGCTCATCGCGTTCAACAATCGTGACCCGCTCGAAATGATCGGACAGCACTCGTGCGGCGCACATTCCGCCGATTCCAGCCCCGATAACAACCACCCGCCGTGCGCTCATGCGTAATTCGCTCCTTGTCCCGAATCTGTTTTATTGCAGAAATTCCCGCTCGATTCGAGGGCGCCGGACCGCGCGGACTTCTGGCGCGTTCTGCTGTACTTTACGCACAACGCCTTGTAGCCTTAGCTCGCCAGTGACTCAGAGCACCATATCGTCCTCGAAGAGCCAAGAGGTTCTTTTCTCGAAGCTTCTGGCGAACCTGCCGGCCCGGGTTTGGATCAAAGACGCCCAGGGGCGTTACATATTTGTGAATCAGACGCTTGCGGCGGCCCTCAACCTCGAGCATGACCGGTGGATCGGCGCCCGGGACGAGGAGCTTTTTCCGGCCAATGGCCAGGTTTATTGGCGCAAGGACCAGCAAGTTCTAACCAGTGGACAGACCCTGGTTTCCACCGACCAGGTCGAGGACGGCAAGTTTCTCACGGTTCTACGGTTTTTGCTGGAGGTTGACGGTTCGCCGCATGTGGCCGGGGTCGGGGTGGAATCCACGCAGCAAATAATTGCCTTGCTGGGGATGTTTCAATTAAGGGACGAGCTGTTCCGAAACGAGCGTCTGCGCTCGATCGGCGAAATGGCGACCGGACTGGCGCACGACCTTAACAACAGCCTCAACGCCGCCGTCCTGCGGCTGCATCTGATAGAGGGTAAGGTGAATGAAGGGCTGATACCCGAGGTTGACGCACTGAAGCGTTCAATCAACGCCGCATCCGACCGCGTTAGGGCGCTGCGCGATTTTGTGAATGCGGACCAGCAAGAGAAAATCAGACCGGTGGACCTGCAACGGCTGGTTCACGATTCAGTCGAGATGGTGACGATCCTGATCGAAAAGACTCCGACCGCGCGGGGTGGCATCATCAAGATTGACAACCGGCTCGCGGAGCCGCTGCCCAGGGTCGCGGCTCCGCCCAATCAGCTCAAGCACGTGATCGCGAACCTTCTGATCAACGCGCGCGACGCGATGGCCGACGGCGGCGTCATTTCGGTCGAAGCGCGAAAAGCGAATTCGGCGGTCGAGCTAACCGTCTCGGATGAAGGCGCCGGCATAGCTCCGGATATTCTGACGAGGATCTTCGACCCGTTTTTTACGACCAAGGCATTCGGAAGCGGCCTCGGTCTTTCGATGGCGCGCGACGTCGTGACGCGAGCCGGCGGAAAAATTCACGCACTGAACCGGACGCCCACAGGCGCGTCGTTCGTTCTGAGTCTCCCGCATTACAATGAGCCGGACGCCTGACCCGAGCTAGCCGTGCGGGAGAGTCTCGGCGGATTGCCGGATCACCGTCAGATCATTGATCGCGATCAGCAGGCGCTGCAAATTGACCGGCTTGGTCAAATGCAGGTTGAAGCCGGCTTCTCTGAAGCTCGCGACGTTCTGATCCATTCCGAACCCGGTCAATGCAATCGCCGGAACCGAGCTGTGCAGCCTGATCGCCCGGATCAGATCGACTCCGCTGCCATCGGGCAATCCCACATCGCTCAAAACCAGATCGAAGTTATTCTCGCGGGCGAGTCTGATCGCCTCGGCCACCGTGGCGCAGGTTTGAACCTCATACCCCTGTGCGCGCAGGATTCCGCTCATCACCTCAGCGGTATCCTGATGGTCTTCGACGAACAGGATACTGATCCCCTTCCGGGTTCCGCCGTGGCCGGCCCTATTCGTCCGCACACGGGTTGCGGTTGCGTCGGCAGCGGACTCCAGCGACGGCAGCATCACGGTGAAAGTCGATCCCCGGTCATGGCCCGCGCTGGTTGCTGAGAGATTGCCGCCATGAGCCTCCACCAGAGATTTAGAAACCGCCAAACCGAGGCCCAGACCTCCATAGCGGCGAGTAATTGCGTCCGTACCCTGCTCAAACGGAGTAAATATACGGTCCAGAACTTCCGCGGCGATCCCAATACCATCATCGACGAATGAGATTAGCAGATTTCCCGCCGGATCGTTCGCAGTGACTATCCGAATATGTCCGTTTGACCCGGCGAACTTGATTGCGTTGTTGAGGATGTTTCCAAATACCTGTTGCAGGCGCGCCGAATCAGCATTCACATAGTACCGTTTCGCTTCCAGCTCTCGATACATAGTCAGATGCTTGGCGTTGATCTCGCTGCGATGCATCGCGATCACATTTTCAACCAGTTCATGCGCATCGACGGCTTCCGGATTGAGCGACAGCTTGCCCTTGGTGATGCGCGTCAGATCGAGGAGATCGTCGATGATCCGCGCTTCCAGCTCGACGTTCCTGCGCAGCATCTCGACCCCCGAATGCATCGCGGGCGGCAATTCGTCGCTGACTTCCCAGGTCATGAGCGTGGCGAGCACCGGGGTCAGTGGAGTTCTCAGCTCATGGGACAAGGCGGCCATGAATTGATCTTTCGCCCGATTTGCCGCTTGCAGCGCGTCGTTGGTTTCACGCAATTTAGCTTCCGCGGCCCGATGCGCCGTGAAGTCGCGAAAGGTCAAAACCACCCCCCGCACCGAGCCGCCGGAATCTCTGATCGGAGAACCGCTGTCGTCGATCGGCACTTCGCTGCCGTCTTTGCGAATCAGCAAAGTATGATTGGCCAGCCCCACGATCGACCCCAGGCGGAAGACTGTTTCCACCGGACTCTCGACCGTCGCGCGGGTGCCTTCCTGAACGATCTTGAAGACGCTCCCGCACGGCTGGTTCAGCGCATCCGACCGGCTCCAACCGGTCACCTCTTCGGCGGTACTGTTCATGAAAGTTATTTGCGCGTTAGTGTCAGTAACTATTACCGCGTCTCCGATACTCGCGAGCGTAACCTCGAACAAGTCTTTTTGCCGCCGGGCGTCGAGCAACGCGGCTTCCCGCCGCATGATCTCCTCGCGGATCTGGCTATACGCCCAGACAAGAATCGCCAGGATGAGAATGCTGAGGACCGCAAATATAATATCGCGGTAATCCTCCAATGATTCGGCTCGAGCGCCGGAGGCGGCCAGCGCGGAATCTTCGCGCGAGATCGTCGCCGCGATCTGGAGCCGGATGGCATCCATCAGATGCTTTCCGCCATTGGTCCTTACGAACGCCAGCGCGGCATCGAGCCCTTGCGTACGCCGCAGCTCGATAGCCTGTTTCAATTCGTCCAGTTTTTCATCGGTCAGGCGAATCAGGCGGGCGGCATCATCGGAAGAGAGCCCTTCCGCTTTGCTATTCTCGGTAATGTATTGGAGGTTGCTTTTAATTTCAGCCAATCCGCGTTCGTAAGGCGCGAGATAGTTTTCGTTTCCAGTCAGCAAATAGCCGCGCTGTCCGGTCTCGAGGTCTTTCATAGTGGACAGTGCGTCCTGGAAACGCTCGATCCGCGCGTGATCCCGGATGACCTCGTGATTGGCGGTTATCGCGATCGAGCCAAGGAAGTAGGTTGCCGCGACGCCTATCAGAACGACTATGGCGGTGGTGACAAAGATCGCTGAGGTTTTGAATTGCTGTGTCAGCGGCGTCTGCTCGATTTCGGCGCGGGGCGCGCCCTCATATCACACTGTGTCAACGCGCTTGCGCGATCGGTTGCGCGGTGGAATCCAGCCGTCGTGAGGTCATCCCGCGCGCAATGCTATGCGAAGCCGGCGGGGTTTTCCAGTGAATTCCCGTCTCGAGCAGCGCCTCGCGCTGCTCAGCTTCGGCGGCCGGCAAGCGGACGCGGTCCGAGGAATTTGCCCGCGGCCGGAGCGATCTCGCGCAGCTTGATAACCGCGTCGGCGAGGTCTTTCAGATCCCGCTTCGCGCTATCGGACAATTCGCCATCAACAAAATCGGCCGAGACCAGATAGACGCTGGCCGGCGCCACGAGCGCGCCAAACCACGCAAGGACATCGCGCAGATGCCAATCGACGCCGAGGAAATGATGCTGCGTCGCGCCCATCGCGATAATTCCCACCGGCTTTCCGCCGAGCGATTCGAGCGGCAGATGATCGAGCAGATTCTTGAGCGCGCCGGTGAACGAGCCGCGGTAAACCGGACTCGCGAAGACCACGCCAGCGGCCGACCGCACGCTCGCAATAATTCGCGCGGTGTCATCGCGGTATTGTTCCGGCGGCCGGCCGTCCGCGAAGGCAATCTTCTGATCGGCCAGGTTGATCAGTTCAACTTCAAGCTCCCGGTGATCCGCGCGCGCGGAGTCGAGCAGCCATCGGGTCGCGTTCAGCAGACGCCCCGGAGGAGTGACGCTTCCCACAATCGCCAATAATCGGGACGCCATCGGCGCGCTATCCTGCCGCGCTCCATGGGGCTGCGACCGCGCGCGCCTGGCGCCGCGCGATCGCATCGCGCACCAGCGGAATCAGTTCGCGGCCGTATTCGATCGCATCCTCGAGCGGGTCGAAGCCGCGAATCAGAAAAGTCGTCACGCCAAGATCGTAATACGCAAGCATCGACTCGCCAACTTGCTCCGGGGTTCCGACCAGCGCGGTGGTATTGCCGCGAGCACCGGTCGCCGCCGCCACCGCGGTCCACAGGCGCGTATCGAGCACATCGCCCTGCGCGGCAGCGGCCAGCAGCCGCTGCGAACCGATCGCCTGCGGCTCCTTCTTCGGAGTTGCGAAAGTCGTCGGTCCGCGGAGCTCGCGGATGGTCTCGATAATTTTCTTTGCACGGTCCCACGCCGCGTCTTCGGTTGAGGCCAGGATCGGCCGGGTCGAAAGGCTGAACCTTACTTTGCGTCCGTAGCGCGCCGCCGAGGCGCGCACGCGCGCAATGGTCCGTGCGGCTTCCGCCAACGGTTCGCCCCATAGCGCGTAAACGTCGGCGTGCTTGCCGGCGATTTCGATCGCGGCGTCCGAAGAACCGCCGAAGTAGATCGGAATGTGCGGCTGCTGGACCGGCTTCACGGCGGAAAATGAGTGCTTGAAGGTGTAGTACTTGCCCTCGTGATCGATCGGCTCGTTCGCGGTCCATATGCGGCGAAGAATCTCGACGTATTCGTCGGTGCGGGAGTAGCGCTCGTCGTGCGCAAGGAAATCTCCGTCCTTGCGCTGATCGGCATCGTCGCCGCCTGAGATGACGTGCACCGCAAGCCTGCCGCCGCTGAATTGGTCGAGCGTCGCGAGCTTGCGCGCGGCGAGAGTCGGCGCGACGAAGCCCGGACGATGCGCCAGCATCAGGCCCAGCCTTTGGGTGACGAACGCCGCATACGCGGCGACTACGAATCCGTCGGCGGCGTTCGAGAAGTAGCCAATGAGTATTCGATCGAATCCCGACTGTTCATGGGCCTGCGCGAAGCGGCGCACGTAGTCGATATCAATCGCGGGTCCGCTGGGAGGATGAATCTCGGAGCCGGGCTGCGTGCCGATCATCCCGATGAATTCGACTCCAGTGAATTCGACACTCATGGACAGTCTTCCCTTGCGTCGGGCCGCTTTGACGGCGCCGCGGAATTTCTGAGAAACCCCCGACCTTATTGGGGGTACGTTAGCGCGATTGCGCGCGCAATAAAATCGAGCAAATCCGGGTGGAATTAAGAGTCTTAGGGAAGGGCGCTTGCAGGGCGCGTCAGAAATTGATAATCATTCTCATAATCAAGAGGCCCACACCGATGTACCTTTGCATCTGCAACGCTATCACTGACCGCCAGGCTCGTTCTCAGGGCACCGCCTCCGGATGCTCCGTGGCCGCGTTCTATCGCACCCTGGGCGTCACGCTCAAGTGCGGCAAATGCGTGCCGGTTCTTCGCGAGATCCTGGGCGCACAGTCCACCGCTTCGGAAACTCGGGGCGACGCCTATGGTCAGGACACCTGCGGCGGATAGCCGCGCCGCGGATGGTTAACTTCGGTTTCCCTCGGCATCGTTTGCCCCTACAATAGAGTGATTCATCGACGCGCTTTCTGGGAGAGATTCCGTGAAGGGTGATCCTCAGGTACTTCAGTTCCTCAATACGGTCCTGCGCAACGAGTTGACCGCGATCAACCAGTATTTCCTGCACGCCAAGCAGCTCGAACATTGGGGCGTCTCCAGGCTCGGCAAGTACGAGCGCGACGAATCAATCACCGAGATGAAGCATGCCGACCGGATCATCGAGCGCATCCTGTTTCTCGAGGGGCTGCCGAATCTGCAGGATCTGGATCGCCTGCTGATTGGCGAGAACGTCAAGGAAGCGCTCGAGTGCGATCTCAAGCTTGAGATGAAGGCGATTGGCGACTTTCGCGCCGCAGTCGCGCACTGCGAATTGGTCAAAGATTACGTCACGCGCGAGCTGCTCGCGGAAATCATGCACGAGGAAGAGAAGAGCATCGATTTCCTTGAGGTCCAGTTCGATCTGATCAACCAGATCGGAATCGAGAACTACATCCAGTTGCAATCCGCGAGCGCGAGTTGAAGCGGGCCTGCGCGCAGCGGTTTCAGGGCCGCTCGAAAAACAACGCCCACAGGGCGCCTTCGCCCATCCGCTCGCTGATCTCCGACCACACGAAATAGATCGCGAACACCAGACTGATTCCCAACACCCAGGCGAACAACCGATATAAATTCATCTGCTCCGTGACGCTTCTGATCGCCGCGTCCAGCGAGCCAGTCCGAAAGAGCGCATCGAGAAATCGTTCCAGGTAACCAAGCATCAGCGTACCGCCGCCGTAGAGCAGAGTCTTGACCGCGACCGCAATCGCCCGGGGATAGCGTTCGAGCTTTCGCGCGAGGGGGGTGGTGTCGAGGATCAGGACCGCCTTGGCTGCGAGTACGGCGCCCAGCAGCGCTTTGGAAATTGCAAACAGTGGGATCGAGAACTCGGCCAGCACCAGCTTGATAATCAAAAGCTGGAGCAGAAATCCGATTAGAAAGAAAAGAAAGATAGACCGCGCCTCCGCGGCTTCGTGCCGCAACCATTTTCCGATTGTGCCTAGTCGATGTAGCACCGCCCCCTCACTCTCGCCCGGAACGTGGGCGCGGAATAGAATCAGCGTACCCGGAACTGAAAGCATCATGCATTTCGCGATAGCATTTCGCCACAACCACAAGAGGTCTATGCGAGTGAAGCATCGAATTAAATTCGCGCCGTTCGCCCTGCTCATTCTGGCTACGGTTGCGCTCTTGCCGATTCTGTCGGCCACCGCAGCACAAAACGACGGGGCAGCAATTCCCGCTCTCAAAGCGGCGATCGACGGACCGCAGCGCTCCGCGGCAAACAAGGCGCGCGACAAATATAGACATCCGCTCGAGACTTTAACTTTCTTCGGGATCAAGCCCGATATGACGGTGGTAGAAATTGCGCCGGGGCAGGGATGGTTCACTGAAATCCTTGCGCCGTTTCTGAAGGATCACGGCAAGCTTTATGAAGCCGTCGGAGGGGGCCGCGGCGCGAAGGCCTTCGAGGACAAGCTCAAGGCTGATCCCGCGCTCTATGGCCACGTCATCGTAACCACGCTCGATCCTCCCACTGAAACCACGATCGCGCCGGCGGGCTCGGCCGATATGGTCTTGACCTTTCGCAACGTTCACGACTGGCTCGCGCACGGCAACACAGAGGACTATTTCAAGGCCTTCTATCGCGCACTCAAACCGGGGGGAATCCTGGGAGTAACCGACCATCGCGCCGACCCGACGCAGCCGCAGGATCCGTTGGCCAAGACCGGTTACGTGCGCCAGGACTACATGGTCAAGTTGGCGGAGCAGGCCGGATTCAAGCTGATGGAGAGCTCGGAAATCAACGCGAATCCCAAGGACGATCGGAACCATCCGGTATGGTATCTCCCGCCAACCCTGCGCCAGGGAGCAACCGATCGCGACAAGTATCTGGCGATCGGCGAGAGCGACCGGATGACGCTAAAGTTCGTCAAGCCAACCACCGTCGTGCAGGCGCACTAGCCGCCGCGATCAGAGGCAGCAGCGCCGCGACGGCAAAGAGACGCTAGCCGGCATGTTATAGGTCTAAATCAGACGACGCGCTCGATTGGTCTCAGAATTTCGTACAGCTTCTCGAGCGTGATAACCGCGCTCTGGTTCGAGAGCCGCGCTTTCCATTCGACACCGCCTGCGGCCAGTGTCTTGCGGCTGACGACAATTCGATCGGCGATGCCGATTAGGTCCGCGTCGGCAAATTTTTCCCCTGCTTGACGCCCCTGACGATCGTCGTAAAGCACGTCGATCCCCTGCGCGGCTAGTCCGTTGTAGATCCGATCGCATTGCTCGATTTCGGCCAGATCGCGCACCAGCGAGACAAGATGCAGCCGGTAGGGCGCAATTTCCGCCGGCCAGACGAGGCCTTTTTCGTCGGCGAGGCACTCGGCGATCGTGCCCATAAGCCGGCTAGGTCCGAGACCGTAGCAGCCCATGACGATTTTCTTCTGCGCTCCCGCGCTGTCCGTGTATTGGGCGGAGAATGCGTCAGTGAAACGCGAACCGAGCTTGAAAATATTGCCGACCTCGATCGCTTTCAGCTCCTCGAGCCTCGATTCATCACCGGCCCTATAGCCGGGAATGATCTCCGCGAGCGCGCCCGAATCGCCTATGATCTCCTTGTTAATCGCGATGTTGCTTCCAGGGATCCGATAGATCACATCCTCGCCGTACGGCGTTACCGTCTGAAATTCGTGCGAATATTTCGAGAAGGTGCCACCCGAAGCGTAGGTCAGAAGCGTTCCCGCGCCGATTCCGCAGCGGCGGTAGATATTCAAGTAACCGGCGATCGTCTTTTCGTAAAATTCGTCGAGCGACGCCTCGTCGGCATGAAACGAATACATATCCTTCATGCGGAATTCGCGGCAGCGCAGAAGCCCGGATTTCGCCCTCGGTTCATCGCGGAACTTCGTCTGAATCTGATACACCGCTCTCGGCAGGTCGCGATAGGAACGGATGAAACTGGTGACGAGCGGAGTCACCACCTCCTCATGCGTCGGCCCGAGCGCGAGATCGCGGTCGCCGGCGCCTTTGAGCTTGAACAGCACATCGACCTTGTCCCAGCGCCCAGTCCGATCCCAAATCTCCCTTGGCTGAAGCGCGGGCATGAGAATCTCCTGAGCGCCGATCCGGTCCATCTCTTCGCGGATGATGGTTTCGATGTGATTGAGGACGCGGAGGCCCAACGGCAGGAAGCTATAGACGCCCGCCATGAGTTGATCGATATAACCCGCGCGCGTCAGAAATCGCGCGTTGCGGCTGGCATCGCTCTGTGCGGATTCCTTCGCGGTGCGCGTAAAGAGATTCGAAAGACGCATCAGGGCCTGGCTCGTCAGTGGACAATTCCTACTTAAACCCGCGTTTCGAATAGTTTACTCCGAATCGAGTGGGGAGTGTTGTGTACCGATAGGTAATTCTATGCACCGCCGCCCGCCGCCGCGGTATCCCGTACCAACGCTACATCCGTCAGGCCCTGGAACTTGCGGTCGGGCACGAGACGCGGTAACCGCGTCTCGGCAAGATCGATCTTCACGGTTGTGCCCCGCCGGAAGCAGTGGGAGGCTGAATT
>Ga0307373_10008757_pt1 | contig 15311 bp, 5 predicted proteins | sample OX2MG_FD_202534 | JGI IMG/M metagenome (GOLD analysis project Ga0307373, IMG submission 202534) | Soil microbial communities from Risofladan, Vaasa, Finland - OX-2 | ecosystem: Environmental > Terrestrial > Soil > Coastal area > Acid sulfate soil | place: Finland: Risofladan, Vaasa | collected... | reverse complement strand
GGTCCCACTGCTTCACGGTCGAGGCCTGGGTCGACCATTTCGCGACCTGGGGCCGCGACCTCGCCAAGCGGGTCGAGGCCGGCCAGGACGTGTCCGTCGAGCTGGAGGTCGGCGCCGGGTTGGTCGAGGCCGCGGCCGGGCGCGCCACCCGGGCCGAGGCGACCGCCCTTCACTCCGCCGCCCGCAGGCTCCGTGCCCCCGGCCCGCGGGCGCGGTCGGCGGCCGTCAAGGCGGCGCTGGCGCCGGAGCTCAAGGCCCTTGTCGGCCGCCACCCCGACCGCTCGGCGGCGACCCGCTACCCGCGCGAGCTGGAGGTGTTCGTCGATCCGGCGCTGGCCCGCTTCAGCGCCTGGTACGAGATGTTCCCGCGCTGCACCGGAAGCGACGGCGTCCACGGCAACTTCAGGACCGCCGCGGAGCGGCTGCCGTACGTGGCGGGGATGGGCTTCGACGTGCTCTACCTGCCGCCCATCCACCCCATCGGGAGGACCTTCCGGAAAGGGCGCAACAACGCCGCCGAGGCCGAGCCTGGCGACGTCGGCAGCCCCTGGGCGATCGGGTCCGAAGAGGGCGGCCACAAGTCCATCCATCCCGAGCTGGGAACGCTCGAGGACTTCCATCACCTGCTCGAGCGAACCCGAGCCGCAGGGCTAGAGCTGGCCCTCGACATCGCCTTCCAGTGCTCGCCCGATCATCCCTACGTCAAAGAGCACCCCGGGTGGTTCAGGCATCGCCCGGACGGCAGCATCCAGTACGCCGAGAACCCTCCCAAAAAGTACCAGGACATCTACCCGTTCGACTTCGATTGCGAGGACTGGCGGGCCCTGTGGGAGGAGTTGCTCAGCGTCTTCCTCTACTGGGCCGAGCAGGGCGTCCGGGTGTTCCGGGTCGACAACCCGCACACCAAGCCGTTCGCCTTCTGGGAGTGGGTCGTGCCGCAGCTCAAAGCTCGCCACCCCGACGCGATCCTGCTGGCGGAGGCGTTCACCCGGCCAAAGGTCATGTATCGCCTGGCCAAGGTCGGCTTCAGCCAGTCCTACACCTACTTCGCCTGGCGGAACCGGAAGGCCGAGCTCCAGGAGTACTTCACCGAGCTCACGACCCATCCGGTCCGCGACTTCTTCCGCCCCAGCCTATGGCCCAACACGCCCGACATCCTGACCGAGGTGCTCCAGCATGGCGGCCGTCCCGCCTTCATGGCCCGGCTGGTGCTGGCGGCGACGCTCGGCGCGAGCTACGGCATCTACGGTCCCGCCTACGAGCACTGCGAATCGCTGGCCGTCGCGCCGGGCGAGGAGGAGTACCACAACTCCGAGAAGTACCAGCTTCGCGACTGGCGGCTGACTCGGCCCGACAGCCTCCACGACTTCATCGCCCGCGTCAACCAGATCCGGCGTGAGAACCCCGCCCTGCAGACCGACCGCGGGCTCCGCTTCGTCGAGGTGGACAACGAGAACCTGCTCGCCTTCTCGAAGGTCGACGCCGACGGAGGCAATCTCCTCCTGGTGGTCGTCAACCTCGATCCGTACCACACCCAGGCCGGAATGGTCGACGTCCCAATCCACCGCTGGGGCATCCTGCCGGAGCAGCATTACCAGGTGCACGACCTGATCGCCGACGCCCGCTACTCCTGGCAGAACTGGCGCAACTACGTCGAGCTGAACCCCTTCGTCCGGCCGGCGCACATCTTCCGCATCCAGCACCGGATCCGCGACGAAACCGACTACGAGCACTCGACTTGACGGGGGCCGCGACCTGGTACCAGGAAGCCGTCGTCTACGAGGTCCATGTGCGCGCCTTCGCCGACTCCAACGCAGATGGGATCGGCGACTTCGCCGGCCTCATCGAGAAGCTCGATTACCTGAAGGACCTCGGGATCACCGCGCTTTGGCTGCTGCCCTTCTACCCGAGCCCTGGCCGCGACGACGGCTATGACATCGCCGGCTACACCGACGTCAACCCAGCCTACGGGACACTGCGCGATGTGCGGAGGCTGATCAGGGAGGCGCATCGCCGCAACCTCCGCGTCATCACCGAGCTGGTCTGCAACCACACCAGCGACCAGCACCCGTGGTTCCAGCGTGCCCGCCACGCCCGGCCGGGCAGCGCAGCACGCGACTTCTACGTCTGGTCGGACACGACCGACCGGTACAACGAGGCTCGCATCATCTTCAAGGACTTCGAGACCTCCAACTGGACCTGGGACCCGGTGGCCGGCGCCTATTACTGGCACCGCTTCTACTCCCACCAGCCGGATCTCAACTACGACAATCCTGCCGTCCTGAAGGCGATCCTCAAGGTGCTCGATTTCTGGTGCGAGATGGGCATCGACGGGTTCCGCCTCGACGCGGTTCCCTATCTGGTCGAGCGGGAGGGCACCAACTGCGAGAACCTGCCCGAGACCCACCAGATCCTCAAGCAGATGCGCAGGCACCTGGACGAGCGCTTCCCGGGCCGGATGTTCCTCAGCGAGGCCAACCAGTGGCCGGAGGACGCCGCGCAGTACTTCGGCGACGGCGACGAATGCAACATGAGCTTCCACTTTCCGCTGATGCCGCGGATGTTCATGTCGATCCAGATGGAGGATCGCTTCCCGATCATCGACATCCTCGCCCAGACCCCGCCCATCCCGGAGGGCACCCAGTGGGCGCTCTTCCTTCGTAACCACGACGAGCTGACCCTGGAGATGGTCACCGACGAGGAGCGGGACTACATGTACCGGGTCTACACCCAGGACCCGAGCGCCCGCATCAACCTCGGCATCCGCCGCCGGCTGGCGCCGCTGCTGAGCAACAACCGGCGTCGGATCGAGCTGATGAACGGGCTCCTCTTCTCGCTGCCGGGTACGCCCGTCCTCTACTACGGCGATGAGATCGGGATGGGCGACAACATCTACCTCGGCGACCGCAACGGCGTGCGCACACCGATGCAGTGGAGCGGCGACCGCAACGCCGGCTTCTCGCGCGCCAACCGCCAGCGCCTCTACCTGCCGGTCATCGTCGACCCGGAGTACCACTACGAGTCGGTCAACGTCGAGGCCCAGCAGTCGAACGCGCACTCGCTTTTGAGCTGGACGCGCCGTCTGATCGAGCTTCGCAAGCGCCACCCGGCGTTCGGCCGGGGCAGCCTCGAGTTCCTGCACCCGGAGAACCGCAAGGTGCTCGCCTTCGTGCGCCGGCTTGATGGCGAGAGCATCCTGGTCGTCGCCAACCTGTCCCGCTTCGTCCAGTACGCGGAGCTCGACCTCTCGGCCTTTCCCGGTCACCGCCCGGTCGAGATGTTCGGAGGCATCGACTTCCCGCCGGTGGGTGACGGCAAGTACTTCATGTCGCTTGGTCCCCATGCCTTCTACTGGTTCACGATGAAACCGGTGAAGGCGCACCTGGGCGCGGCGGCGTTGGAGCCGGCCGACATCCCGGAGCTGATCGCCCGCAGCCGCTGGACGGATCTCTTCGATCTCCCCCCGCGCGCGCTGCTGGAAGAGGTCCTGCCCAGCTACCTCCAGTCCAGACGCTGGTTCGGCGGCAAGGCGCGGCAGCTGAAGTCGGTGGTCATCGAAGAGGTCCTCCCGCTGCCCTACGGGCACGATCTGGCGGTGCTGGTGACGCTGCGCTGCGATTACGCGGACGGGGACCCGGAGGTCTACTCGCTGCCGCTGATCCACGTCGCCGGGGAGCCCGTCCCCGGTGCCCTCTGCCGCGTCGGCGGGCTGGCCGAGCCCGGCTACCTGGTCGACGCGCTGACCGATCCCGAGTTCGCCGAGGGCCTGCTCGAGTCGACCGGCAAGCGCACTCGCTTCCGCGGCCGGCTCGCGAGCGTGGTCGCCCACCCGACCGAGGCCTTCCAGCGCCTCCGGGGACCGGTGGGCACGCGCCTGGACGCGTCGCTGCGCAGCGCCGAGCAGAGCAACAACTCGGTCGCCTTCGGCGAGCGGCTGATCATGAAGTTCTTCCGCCGGCTCGAGGAGGGGATGAACCCGGACCTCGAGGTCGGCGGCTTCCTCAGCGACCGTGGCTTCCCCAACGTGCCGCCGGTCGCGGGCAGCCTCGAATTCCGCTACGACAGCCGGCGCTCGGGGACGCTCGCCATCATCCAGGGCTACGTCCCCAACCAGGGCGACGCCTGGGCCTACACACTGGCCCAACTGGAGCGCTACCTCGAGCATCCCACCGCCCTCGCCCAGTACCTCGAGCGGGCAGCGCTGCTCGGTCAGAGGACCGCCGAGCTGCACCTGGCACTGGCCTCCGATCCCGAGGACCCGGCCTTCGCGCCGGTGCCTTCCACGATGCTCGACCAGCGCTCGGTCTATCAGTCGGTCCGCAGCCAGGCGACCCAGGCCCTGTCCCTCCTTCGGCGCCCGCTGCCCGAGGCGCTCCAGGCCGAGGCCACCCTGGTCCTGGGGCTGGAGGGCGAGCTCCTCGGCCGGCTTCGCGCACTGCTCCAACGCCCGATCACGGCCAGCCGGATCCGCACCCACGGCGATTACCACCTCGGCCAGGTGCTCTGGACCGGCGGCGACTTCGTGATCATCGACTTCGAGGGTGAGCCCGCCCGACCGCTGGCGGAACGGCGCCTCAAGCGCTGGCCCCAGCGCGACGTGGCCGGGATGCTGCGCAGCTTCGACTACGCGGTCAACACGGCGCTGCGCGTCCGGCGTCGGGCCGACCCCGAGCTCGGCAGGAGGTGGCTGCGGGAGGTCTCCTCGACCTACCTGGCGGCTTACTACGAGCGTGCGGCCGGCGCCCGCTTCCTGCCCGCCGACGAGGCCGGCCGCGCGGTGCTGCTGGACACCTTCCTGCTCGAGAAGGCCCTCTACGAGGTCCGTTACGAGCTCAACAACCGCCCAGATTGGGTGGGGATCCCGTTAAGGGGCATCCTTAGCCTCATGGGTGTTGCGGAGTGAGTGTCGCGGCCAGCACCAGCCGACTGACCGAGGACGACCTCTACCTCTTCAACGAGGGCTCGCATTACCGCCTCTACGACAAGCTCGGGAGCCACCTGATGAAGGTGGGGGAGACGGAGGGCTGCTACTTCGCGGTCTGGGCCCCCAACGCCCAGTCGGTCAGCGTCCCCGGCGACTGGAACGGTTGGAATCGCGACGCCGACCAGCTCCGGGCCAAGGGCCAGTCGGGCATCTGGGAAGGCTTCATCCCCGGCGTCCGACAGGGCGCGATCTACAAGTACCACCTGGTCGCCAAGGGGGGCTCCTACCGGGTCGACAAGGCGGATCCCTACGCCGTCCACCAGGAGACGCCGCCCAGGACCGGGTCCATCGTCTGGGACCTCGCCTACAAGTGGCAGGACGACGGGTGGATGGCCGGCCGGCACGTCAGCAACGGGCCCTCGGCACCGTGGTCGATCTACGAGATGCATGCCGGGTCCTGGGCGCGCGACGGCCACGCCCCCAACTACCGGGACCTGGCGCACCGGCTTGCCGAGTACGTCAAGCGCCTCGGCTTCACCCACGTCGAGCTGATGCCGGTCATGGAGCATCCCTTCTATGGCTCCTGGGGGTATCAGACGACCGGCTACTTCGCGCCCTCCAGCCGGCAGGGAACGCCGCAGGACTTCAAGTACCTGGTCGACCACCTGCACCAGAACGGGATCGGGGTAATCCTCGACTGGGTGCCATCGCACTTTCCCGCCGACGAGCACGGGCTCGGCTACTTCGACGGCACCCACCTCTACGAGCACGCCGATCCCCGGCTCGGCTTCCACCCCGACTGGAAGAGCCTGATCTTCAACTACGGCCGGCACGAGGTCCGCAGCTTCCTCATCTCCAGCGCGGTCTATTGGCTGGACGAATACCACGCCGACGGCATCCGGGTGGACGCCGTCGCGTCGATGCTCTACCTGGACTACTCCCGCAAGCAGGGCGAATGGCTGCCCAACGCCTTCGGAGGACGCGAGAACCTGGAGGCGATCGGCTTCCTCCGCCAGCTCAACACCCAGCTCTACGCCGCGCACCCCGATACCGCGACCATGGCCGAGGAGTCGACCGCATGGCCGATGGTCTCACGTCCCACCTATGTCGGCGGTCTCGGCTTCGGCATGAAGTGGGACATGGGGTGGATGCACGACACCCTCGAGTTCATGGCGAAGGAGCCGGTCCACCGCAAGTTCCACCACAACTACCTGACCTTTCGGCCGATGTACGCGTTCAGCGAGAACTTCGTGCTCCCGCTCTCCCACGACGAGGTCGTCTACGGCAAGGGTTCGCTGATCCGCAAGATGCCGGGCGACGATTGGCAGCGGTTCGCCAACCTCCGCCTCCTCTTCGCCTACATGTATGCGACCCCCGGCAAGAAGCTGATCTTCATGGGCGGCGAGTTCGGCCAATGGCGCGAGTGGAACCACGAATCGGGCCTTGACTGGGCGCTCTACGAGTTCCCGCTCCACGCGGGCGTCGCCCGCTGCCTGGAGGACTTGAACCGGCTCTACCGCGAGAACCCGGCCCTCCACGAGATGGACTTCGACCCCGAGGGCTTCCGCTGGGTGGACGCCAACGACTCGGAGCAGTCGGTGATCAGCTTCCTGCGCCGCGCCCGCGACCCGCGCCTGCAGGTGCTGGCCGCCTTCAACTTCACGCCCGTGCCGCGTCACGGCTACCGGCTCGGCGTCCCCGAGCCGGGATACTGGCGCGAGATCCTCAACTCCGACGCGGAGCTCTACGGCGGGGCCGGGCAGGGCAACCTCGGCGGCGTCGAGAGCGAGGCCACGCCCTGGCACGGCATGCCGCACATGCTCTCGGTCACCATCCCGCCGTTGGGAGCGGTCTTCTTCGAAAGGGCGGCGGGCTGACGTCCTTGGCAGCTACCGTGGTGGGCTCGTGAAGCCCATTCGACTGGCGCTGGTCTGGCACATGCACCAGCCCTACTACAAGGACGACCTGACCAACACCTACCTATTGCCGTGGGTGCGGCTGCACGCGGTCAAGGACTACCACAAGATGGTCGCGCTGCTCGACGGCTACCCGCATGTGAAGCAGACCTTCAACCTCGTCCCGTCGCTGCTCGCGCAGGTCGACGAATACGGACGGGGCGAGGCGACCGACCTCTTCCTCAACCTCTGCCGGCGGCCCGCGGACGAGCTGAGCCAAGAGGAGCGCACCTTCCTGATCCGCTGGCTGCGCGAGTCACCGACGGCACTGCGCGTCCAGCAGTCACCCCGCTACCTGGAGTTGGCCGGGCGTGAGCCGGACGCGGGCGCCTTCGACGTCGACGACATGCGCGACCTCCAGGTCTGGTCGAACCTCGCCTGGTGCGACCCTGCCTGGGTCGACCGAGACAGCCGGCTGTCCGCACTCAAGATCAAGGATCGCGACTTCAGCGAGGCGGACAAGGAGATTCTCTTCGCCGCCCAGCTGGAGATGGTCCGGGCGGTCATCCCCAAGTACCGGGCGATGGCCGACTCCGGCCAGATCGAGCTCACCACCTCGCCCTACTACCACCCGATCCTGCCGCTCATCGCGCACGTCGACTCCGCCCGGACGGCGTCGCCAGGCATCGAGCTGCCCCACCGCCACTTCTCCCATCGCGAGGACGCCGAGCAGCAGATCGGGCTGGGGCTGTCGACCTTCGAGCGGCTGCTCGGGCACCGCCCGCGCGGGCTCTGGCCCTCGGAGATGGCGGTCGGCGAGTCGGTCGCCGGGATGGCTATCCAGGCGGGGCTGGAATGGATGATCTCCGACGAGGACGTGCTCGCTCGGTCGCTGGAAGGAGGGCTGCCCCGCGACGGCGAGGGCAGGATGCAGAGCCCGGAGCTTCTCTACGAGCCCTACCGGATCGAGCGCGAGGGCCGCGAGGTAGCGATGGTCTTCCGGGACAAGGTCCTGAGCAACCTCGTCGGCTTCGACTACTACCGGATGTCCGCCCGAGACGCGGTGAGCGATTTCATGGGCCGCCTTCGGTGGATCCAGGAGCAGCAGGGCGACCGCGACTTCCTCGTCACCGTGGCTCTGGACGGCGAGAATGCCTGGGAGTTCTATCCCCGCGACGGGCACGACTTCCTCAATGCGCTCTACACCGAGCTGGACGCCAGCTCCGACGTCGAGTGCACGACGGTGGGCGACTTCCTCCGGACGAGCCACGAGCGGCGCCCCCTGCACAGGCTTTTCACCGGCAGCTGGATCAATGGCAGCCTCGACACCTGGATCGGCGATCCCGAGCACACGGTCGCCTGGGACCTCCTGGCTGAGACCCGCGACTGGCTTGACGAGTACGCGCGCACCCACCCGAAGAACCAGGAGGCGCTGGCCGCCGCCTGGCGGGAGATCCTGATAACCGAGGGCTCCGACTGGTACTGGTGGTTCTCCCGCCGGCACGACTCCGGGATGGACGTCATGTGGGACAACCAGTTCCGGCTCCACCTGCGCAACGTCTACAAGATCCTGGAGGCGAAGCCGCCAAGCCGCCTTTTCGAGCCGATCATCGTCAAGGAGGGCCAGGTCAACCTCCAGCGGCCGGCCAACGAGTTCACGCCGCACGGACCCGACGACGCGGCCTGGGCCCAGGCGGGTCGCTTCGAGGTGTCCAGCGGGTTCGGCGCGCTACATCGGCCGAGCGGCCTCGTCTCCCGCCTCTACTACGGCTCGGATGAGCTGGCGCTCCACCTGAAGATCGAGAGCTCGAGGACCCCGGGTCAGCTGGCGGAGAGCGGGGTCTCCTACTGGCTCTACCTCTCCGGAGCGCCTCTTACCGACGCGGAGAAGGCCCAGGAGAGGACCCGGCTGCCGCTGCCCCCGGTCAGCTCGGCGGACCTCGGTTTCGAGCCCGGCTACGCGGCCGAGATTCGTTTCGAGCCCGACGCGGCGCTGCTCTCCGTGCACCGGATTGGCGGCTGGGAGCGAACCGGCGAACCAGTCCACCAGGCCCGACTCCCGGCCGGCCAGGCGCTGGTGGTCTCGATCCCCTTCGAGCGGCTCGACAAGGCCGCGGGCGAGCCGCTCGAGTTCTCTATGGCCGTGGCGCGCGCCGGCGCCGAACTTGAGCGGGTGCCGCCCAGCGGGTCGCTCGGGCTGCGCGTCCCGGGTCCCCTCGTGCTTGGCGTCGACCCCTCGCGCGAGCCTCTAAAGATCCTCCTCGCCGCGGCCGAGGTGTCGCCCTTTGCCAAGACCGGCGGCCTCGCCGACGTCGCCGCCTCGCTGCCCAAAGAGCTCCGCCGGCTAGGCCAGGACGTCAGGGTGGTGATGCCTCGCTACCGGCAGATCAGCACCGAGCTCTACGGCCTGCGGACGGTGATCGAAGAGCTGCCCGTGCCGCTCGGTTCGCAGACCATCGTCTGCTCGATCCTGGAGGGTCGGATGGGAGATGTGCCCATCTACTTCGTCGACTGTCCGCAGCTCTACGACCGCGACGGCATCTACGGCTACGGCGACGACGATGCCCGCTTCATCTACTTCAACCGCGCCCTGCTCGAGATGCTCCAGCCCCTCGGCTTCCTGCCCGACGTGATCCACGTCCACGACTGGCATACCGCGCTGGTCCCCAACCTGCTCGAGGTCCACCACTCGCAGGACCCGGCGCTGTCGCGGATCGCGTCGGTCCTCACCATCCACAACCTGGCCTTCCAAGGCGTCTTCGGTTCCGGCGCCCTCCACCTAGCCGGCCTGGAATCGCAGGGCCTCCTCAAGATCGGTGTGCCGCACCTGGACGACATCGTCAACCTCCTGGGGCGTGGGATGCACTTCGCGGACATCATCAGCACGGTCAGCGAGCGTTACGCCGAGGAGATCCAGGAGCCCGAATACGGCGAGGGCATGGACACGATGCTGAAGCGCAACGCTCACAAGCTGCACGGCATCGTCAACGGCATCGACACCGAGCTCTTCGATCCCGAGCACGACCCCGCCGTCCCCCACCACTACACGGCCGCGGAGCCGACCGCCAAAAAGCTCAACCGCGCGGCCCTGCGGTCGGTGCTGGGACTCGCCCAGACCGAGGCGCCGATCATCGCCATGATCTCGCGGCTCTACGACCAGAAGGGCCTCGACCTGGTCGAGCAGGCGCTGCCGGCGATCGTCGCCCAGGGCCACCAGTTCGTCGTCCTCGGGACCGGCGAGCGTCGCTACGAGGATCTCTTCCGGGTCGCTGCCGAGCAGCGCCCCGACCAGGTCTCGGCTTCGATCGGGTTCGACCACCACCTGGCGCAGTTGATCTATGCCGGGGCCGACATGGTGCTGATGGCCTCGCGCTTCGAGCCCTGCGGCCTCGGCCAGCTGATCGGGATGCGCTACGGGACGATCCCGGTGGTGCGCGCGACCGGCGGGCTGGTCGACACGGTGCGCGACTTCGACCCCGCGACGGGGGAGGGGACGGGGTTCATGTTCGCCGACTACGACCCCTGGCAGCTCTTCGCCGCCGTCGTGCGTGCGGCCGAGACCCACCGGCACCCCGAGACGTGGGAGCGGCTCGTGCGCAGGGACATGCTCCAGGACGTGAGCTGGGCGCAATCGGCCCGGCGGTACATCGAGCTCTACCGGACCGCAGTCGTCTCCAACCGCGACCGCCGAGGCGTTCTCCCCGTCGGCCTCGTCAGCTAGCTTGGTTCACCAGCCCCCACCCTCTCGTGGGGTCCGGTATCTCAGCACCTGTATCCTCGGCGCGCCAAGCATCCTGTAAAGGTGCGATAGAGATAGAGCCGGATCCGGCCCCCGACCCGGGACGGCTGCCCCGCCTATAGCCCCTCGACCAAGACGAGCTTCGAGGTCGCCGTCGCCTGGCGGATCGCGAGCAGGGGCCGGTACTCCTCCGACCGGTACCAGGCGAGCGCCGCCTCGGATGACTCGAACTCCAGCACCGCCAAGCGCTGGGGCTCCCAGTCGCCCTCGAGGGGGGTGATCGCCCCACCCCGCGCCAGGTAGCGCCCGCCGTAAGCGGTGATGGTGGCCGGCACCCGGGTGCGGTAGTCCTCGTAACCCTCCGGATCGTGGATGTCGATGTCGGCGATCACGTAAGCGGCCATGGCGGAATCAACCTCCCCAATCCGGCAGGAGCCGGAGCTGTTGCGCCCGCCGGGCGGCGGGTGCGTACGCCTGGTCGAAATAGTCGAGGACCATCCGGCCGGCACTGAACTCGGGCGCGAGGCGCTGGATGGACGCCTTCATCATCGCCACCCATCGTCGTGGCACGCCACCCCCATCGCGGTCGAAGTAGACCGGCGCCACCTCCCGCTCCAGCAGGCGGTAGAGGGCCTCGGCCTCGGCCAAATCGTCGGTCTCGGGCCGGTCGAGGGTGGCTCCCGAGGGGATCGCCCAGCCGACCTCGGGGCTGTACGCCTCGTCCCACCACCCGTCGAGGATGGAGACGTTGAGCACGCCGTTGGCGGCCGCCTTCATACCGCTGGTGCCGCTCGCCTCGAAGAACCGCCGCGGGTTGTTGAGCCAGACGTCCGCTCCCTGCACCAGATGACGCGCTACGTCGATGTCGTAGTCCTCGAGAAACGTCACCCGCGGCTCCGAGCGCGCCAGCTCGACGATGTCGTGGAGCAGCGACTTGCCCGGCGTATCGGCGGGGTGGGCCTTGCCCGAGAAGATCAGCTGAACCGGCCGGTGGGAGTCGCCGAGCAGCTTGGCGAGCCGGCGACGGTCGCGGAGTAGGAGGGTCGCCCTCTTGTAGGGGGCAAAGCGGCGGCTGAAGGCGATCGTCAGCGCGTCGGGGTCCAGCTGGCTGTCTCGAAGAGCGCCCGCGTACTCGTGGAGTCGCGAGCGGAGCTTGCGGTGGATCTCCCAGAGCTTGTCGTCCGGAATCGACTGGACGCCGGCCCATCGCGGGTCCTCGGGGCCCAGCTCCCACCAGTTCGAGGCGACCGTTTCGCGCAGCAGCACGGCGATCTCCTCGGCGACCCAGGTCGGCAGGTGGACGCCGTTGGTGACCGAGCCGATCGGGACCGCGGGCTCCTTGACGCCCGGCCAGGCGTCCCGCCAGAGCCGCCGCGAGACGGCGCCGTGGAGGCGGGAGACGCCGACCGAGGAATCGGCCAGACGCAGGGCGAGGTATGTCGACACCAGCTGACCTCGTGGGTCACCCGGCCGCTGCCGCCCGAGGTCCATGAAGCGCTCGAAGCTGAGGCCGGTCTGGTTCAGGTAGGGGCCGAGCAGGTCCCAGACCAGTCCCGGGTCGAAGAAGTCGCTGCCGGCGGCGATCGGCGTGTGGGTGGTGAAGACGATTCCCGCCCGGGCCACCAGGCGGGCCTCCTCGAAGGTCATCTGTCTCTCGCTACGCAGTTCGCGGATACGCTCCACCCCGACCAGCGCCGAGTGTCCCTCGTTGAGATGGAAGACGGTGGCCGCGATGCCCAGCGCTTTCAAGGCCCGCATCCCGCCGATCCCGAGGACGATCTCCTGTCGGAGCCGCCGGTCGGGCTCTGGCACGTAGAGGCGGTCGGTGATCGTTCGCAGGTGAGCCGGGTTCTCCTCCAGGTCGGTGTCGAGGAGGAAGAGCGGGATCCGGCCGACCTGCACGCGCCAGACCCCGATCTGGACGGTCTCGGAGCCGATCGGGGCCTCGACACGCAAAGGCTTGCCGTCGAACTCGACCATCCGGACCGGCAGGAGGTCCGCCACGTTCTCGACGTATTCCTCCGCCTGCTGGCCTTCGGGGGTGATCCGCTGGTGTCCGAAGCCCCATCGGTAGAGAAGGCCCACGCCGACCAGCGGCAGGTTGAGGTCGCTGGAGGCCTTCAGGTGGTCGCCGGCCAGGATGCCGAGGCCGCCCGAGTAAATGGGCAGCGCCTCGGCGAGGCCGAACTCGAGCGAGAAGTAGCCGATGACCAGCGGCGCACGCGCGTCGTAGAAAGGAGGCCGGTGCTCGTGATGCTCGTGGACGGCGGCCCGGGCGACCTCCAGCGCGCGCTTGAAATCCTCGCTCTCAGTCGCGACCGCGACACCCTCCGGACCCAGCTTGACCAGCATGGCGACCGGGTTGTGGCGCGACTCGCTCCAGGCCTTGGGGTTCAGGATCTCGAAGAGGCTGCGGATGCGCGGGTCCCAACTCCAGCGCAGGTTCAGGGCGAGAGAGTGCAGTTCGTCGATCAAGCCCCAACTAGGATAGGGGCGTGAAGGCGGTCGTCATGGCCGGCGGCGAGGGCTCGCGCCTGCGACCCCTGACCAGCACCCGCCCCAAACCCCTGGTGCCGGTCGCCGGGCGGCCGATCATGGAGCACATCCTGCTGCTGCTCCGCAAGCACCATCTCCGCGAGGTGGTGGCCACCGTGCAGTACCTCGGGGCGAGCATCCGCAACTACTTCGGCGACGGGTCCGACTCGGGGGTCAGCCTCAGCTACTCGGTCGAGGATTCCCCGCTGGGGACCGCTGGTTCGGTCCGGCTGGCCGAGGACCAGCTGAAAGAGACCTTCGTCGTCATCAGCGGCGACGCGCTCACCGACATCGACCTCACCGCTGCCGTGCGCTTCCACCGGCAGCGCAAGTCGATGGCCACCATCGTGCTGAAGCCGGTCCCCAACCCGTTGGAGTACGGCGTGGTTGTCGTGGACGCCGACGGTGCGGTCCAGCGCTTCCTCGAGAAGCCCTCTTGGGGCGAGGTCTTCAGCGACCTCGCCAACACCGGGATCTACATCCTCGAGCCGGAGGTGTTCGACTACTTCAAGGCCGGGGAGGTCACCGACTGGTCGGGCGACGTCTTTCCCCGGCTGCTGAAGGAGCACGAGCCCGTCCACGGCTGGGTGGCCGACGGTTACTGGGAGGACGTCGGCAGCCATGCCTCTTATCTCAAGGCCAACTTCGACTGTCTCGAAGGCAAGGTCGCGGTGGACATCCCGGGTGTGCGCGCGGGCGATTCGATCTGGATCGCAGAGGATGCCGACGTGTCGCCCGACGCCCGCATCGAGGGGCCGGCCCTGATCGGCTCGGCGACCCGGCTGGCCTCCGGCGTCTGGCTCAACGGACCGGTGGTGATAGGCGACGACGCCATCATCGACGCCGGCACCAAGATCTCGAACTCGATCATCTGGAACCACGTCTATATCGGCGAGAACTGCCGCCTGCGAGGGACCGTGGTCTGCCGTGCCGTCCGGCTGAAGAACTCGACGCTCCTCGAGGAGGGAAGCGTGGTCGGCGACGAGGTGGTGATCGGCGCCGGCTCCACCGTCAACGCCAACGTCAAGATCTGGCCCAACAAGGAGATCGAGGCCGGCGCGACCGTCAACGAGTCGATCATCTGGGCCGGCTCTTGGAAGCGCGGGCTCTTCACCTCCTACGGACTGACCGGGCTCTCCAACATCGAGTTCACGCCCGAGTTCGCCGCCAAGCTCGGCGCCGCGATCGGGGGGCTCTCCGCGCGCGGGAGCACGGTGGCCATCTCCCGGGACTGGTCGCGCTCTTCGCGGATGATCAAGCGGGCACTGATCGCCGGACTCTTGAGCTCGGGGTCGAGCATCGCCGACCTGTCCGCCATCAGCATCCCCAACGCGCGTCATTTCGCCCGCCACCAGCGGCCCGCCGCCACCCTCCACGTGCAGAACTCGCCGCTCGATGCGCGCTCGGTCGACATCCGGATCTTCGACAGCAGCGGCCTGGACATCGACAAGCGCCAGGAGCGCAGGCTCGAGAACCTCTTCTTCCGGGAGGACATCCGCCGCGTCAGCCACTACGAGATGGGCAACATCAGCTACCCGGCCGGGGTCATCGACCGCTACGTCGACGACCTCCTCGGCCGGCTCGACCTGGAGCTCGTCCGCCCGGCCGGCTTCAAGGTCCTGGTCGATTACGACAACGGCGTCTCCGCCAACGCCCTCGGCCGGGTGTTGGAGGAGATGAACTGCACGGTGATCCCCCTCAACGCGTCGATCGAGCCGCCGCTGATGCCGCAGGGCGCCGAGGCCTTCCGATCGCGCCTGGAGGAGATGGGCGTGATCGTCCGAGCCATCCGCGCCCGACTGGGTGTCTTCATCGACTCGCCCGGCGAGCGCTGCTTCCTGATCGACGAGTCGGGCGAGGTCCTCGACCACGACACCGCCTTCGCGGCGCTGGCGCAGCTCGAGCTCCGGCGCCACTCGGGGATGATCGTCGGCCCCGCGTCCTCCTCGCTCGCCTTCGGTCTCATCGCCGAACACTTCGGTGGCCGCTTCTTGCCCGCCAAGATGACGCCCGGCGCGGTGCTTCGAAGCGCGCAGCACAAGGAGACGGTGCTCGCCTCCGACGGCAACGGCGGGTACGCCTGGCCGGGCTTCCAGGTCGCCTTCGATGCCGCCTTCACCGTCGCCCATGCACTCGAACTGATGGCGGCGACGGGCCTGTCGTTGAACCGTGTTCGGCAGGACATTCCTCGGGTCGGCTACCGCCGGGAGATGCTCTT
>Ga0307373_10008755_pt1 | contig 15313 bp, 12 predicted proteins | sample OX2MG_FD_202534 | JGI IMG/M metagenome (GOLD analysis project Ga0307373, IMG submission 202534) | Soil microbial communities from Risofladan, Vaasa, Finland - OX-2 | ecosystem: Environmental > Terrestrial > Soil > Coastal area > Acid sulfate soil | place: Finland: Risofladan, Vaasa | collected... | reverse complement strand
TGCGGTCGAAAGCGAACGTTTGTTCGGTTTGCGCGCCGATCGTTGGGACGTACCGGGCCCGGTGCAGGCGCAGAAGGGTCACGTGGGGCCAAAACGGCAGTGGGACGGGCGTGATCGGCCATCGCGACGCGAGCGCGTCGGCGACGGTCGTCGCGGTCCGCGCAAAGCGCCCGCCGGGATCCTCGAACACCGCGGCCACAATGCGCGAGACGGAGCGCCTGGGTGTACCCGCGGTCGCCAGCTGGCGTGCGCGGATAGCCCGTAGTGGACAACAGGCGCCCCCCAACAGGTGAGCGAGCGCCGCGACATCCGCCGCGGGGGTCGGCCCGAGGAAGACGAGCGTAAGGTGGAGGTTCGTCGGCGCCACAGCGTTACCGCCGAGGGTGCGCGCGAGCGCGGTTGCCTGCGGCGCGAGATGGACCCGTGCGGCGTCGCTGAGCTCACATGCGACAAACAGCCGCTCGGTGGGCCCTGCTTGCGTGCTCACGTCCGGGCGTCCGCCAGGTTACGTCGCAAAAGATGCAGTGCGTAGACGCACGAGCGCTCCCGGATCAGGCCGCGGTCGCCACGGAAGCGGTGCTCCTCGACACTCACCAGATCAGGTCCCGCGCACCCCAAGAACACCGTGCCGACCGGCTTGTCTGGGGTACCGCCGTCCGGTCCGGCGATTCCGGTCACCGAGAGCCCCCAGTCTGCGCCGAGCCGGGTTCGGGCGCCCTGGGCCATGGCCCTCGCGGATGAGTCCGAGACGGCGCCATCGCTTGCCAGGACGGCGGCGGGAACATCCAGGAGCGTTCGCTTGATGGTGTCGTCGTAGGAGATCACCCCGCCGAGGAACCAACGCGACGCGCCGACGAGTGCGGTGAGCCGTCCGCCCAGGAGCCCGCCGGTGCACGATTCGGCGACGGCGAGGCGCTCGCCGCGCCGTCCCAGCAGGTCCGCGACCACGGCCTCGATGAGCTCGCCGGTACGGGTGAAGGTGGCGTCCGGGAACGCGGCGTCGACGGCGGACGCGAGTGCCTCCGCCCCGCCATCGGTGATGTCGGCCATGGTCAGTTCGACCTCGCCTGCCTTGGCGCAGATCCCGAGCCGGGCGCCCTCGCGGACCGCGGTGGGCACGCCGTCGAGGGCCGCCACGAGCTGGCTCTCCACGACCCCGTGCAATCGTAGGACCAGGCGCGGCGGACCCCCGGCGTGGGCGATTATCTCTGCAAGGGCTGGATGCCGGACCGCGTCGGACCACATCCGCGCGGTTTCAAACGGCGGCCCCGGGAGCACGACGATCCGCTGGTCGCGGACCCGCAGGATGCAGCCCGGCGCCGTGCCGACCGGGGCGAGCATCTCGGCGCCCCGGGGAAGCGTCGCCTGTTTGCGCTCGGTCGCGTCGCGGATGCGGTCCGGCACCGTTGCGAGGTAGGTGGCCGACGCGGTGGCCAGGCGGACGAGCTGAAGCGCTCCTGGGTCCAGAGCGAGCGGCAACCCCGTGGCGTCGGCGACCGCGACCATGGTCAGGTCGTCGTGTGTGACGCCCAGACCGCCGGTGGTGATGACCAGGTCGGTGCCGGCTCCGAGTAGATCGCGGACGGCGTCGGCGATCGCCGACGCCTGGTCTCCCACGATAGTCAGCCGGGAGACCTCGATGCCGTTGGCGTCGCACCACGATGCCAGGTACGCGCCGTTGCGGTCCGCGACACGACCTCGCAGGACCTCGTCACCCGTGACGACGATCGCGGCTCGCGGGGCGCGGGCCATGGGGTCAGGTCTTGGGTGCGGGCTGAACCCCGGACTTGGTGACCAGGAAGGCCGTCTGGTTGGACGGCAGGTTGGACACCTTGCCGTCGACCTTGACCTGGAGCCCGGTCGGATTGGCCACCAGCAGCCAAATCGAGGACATCGTGTGGTAGGTCTGTCCAGCGCCCGGCGCGACGAGTCCGGTGAACAGTTGCGTGCCGGTCGTGCCGCCCAGGCGGACGTCGACGTAGGATCCGTAGGTACCGATCCCGATCAGCTCGACTTTGACCGGCTGCGACTGCTCGGGCGTTGCCAACGTCGGGCTCTGGCTGGTCGGCGTCACCGGACCCGACGGCAGCCCATTACCCAGCGGTTGCGAGGTTGAGGGACCTCCTCCGGCACCCAACCAGACCAGCAACGCGACACCCATCACCCCGCCAAGTGCCAGCCAAAGCAGCTGCGTCTCGGTGCGGCGCTTGCGGCGGCCGCGTGGGCTCGCACCGCTGCGGGGCCGCCCGCGCTCGGTACGGGTGCGTGTCCGGTGATCGCCCGCCCGTTCTTCTGGACACGCGAAGCGGGATTCGTACTCGTCGACCAACAACCCGCCGTCGAGTCCAAGGAACTCGCCGTAGGTCCGCAGGAAGCCGCGCACGTACGTCGGCGACGGGAGGACATCGAACTGCTCCTCTTCCATCGCACGAAGGTACTTCGCCCGAATCTTCGTCCCGGCCTCGCAGGTCGGGATGTCGAGATTGCGGCGCGAACGCGCCTCGAGCAAGGTGTTTCCGATTTCAAACATAGGCGGGCCCCGGCTGGTATGGCCATCGGGAGGCCGCATGGTAACGGATTTCCCGACAGCCGCGTCACGGCGGCACGCCGAGGGATCGGGCAGCACCCCGGGTACGCCACCGGGGCGCGGAACTCAGTTGTCGAGGATCAGCTGTCCCTCATGATCCCCGGCGTCGTCGGTCTCGGCGCTGGTGGCGGCCGCGGCGCCAGAGCGCGTCAGGATGCGCGGAAGGTCCGCCGCCCCGATCAGGACGGTGCGGGGCTTGGATCCCTCATGACCGGAGACGACCCCGAGGCGCTCCATCTGGTCGACCAGGCGCCCGGCACGCGCATAGCCGACACCCAGGCGCCGCTGGAGCAGCGACACGGATGCAGTCCCCTGCTGCACGACCATCTCGATGGCGCGGGTGAGCATCTCGTCGCCCTCGGGATCCGGTTCTTTTTGGGCAACCTCAGGTGGCCGCTCCATCAGCTCGGTGCGCAGCTGCGGCTTGCCTTGGGCGCGCCAGTGGTTGGTAATGGCGAGGATTTCGTCCTCGCTGACATACGCGCCCTGGACCCGCTGCAGGCGGGAGGTGCCAGCCGGCCGAAAGAGCATGTCGCCGCTGCCCAGCAGGCTTTCGGCGCCACCGGCGTCCAGAATCACGCGGGAATCGACCTGTGAGGACACGGCGAATGCGATTCGCGAGGGCACGTTGGCCTTGATCATCCCCGTAATGACGTCGGCGGACGGTCGCTGGGTCGCCAGCAGAAGGTGGATTCCGACCGCCCGGCTCTTCTGGGCGAGGCGAATGATCGCGTCCTCGACCTCGGCAGGCGCGACCATCATCAGGTCGGCAAGCTCATCGATGACCACGAGCATGTAAGGCATGGGAGGCTCGCCGGCCAGCGCGCGCGCGGCATTCCAGTCACGCAGATTGCGCGCGCGGGCCAGCCCCATCAGCTCGTAGCGGTTCTCCATCTCCCGCACCACGTTTGCAAGGACCGCCGACGCGTCGCGCATGTTGGTGACGACCGGGGTCAGCAGCTGGGGAATGGATTCGTAGTGGTTGAGCTCGACCTTTTTGGGATCGATGAGGATCATCCGCAGCTCGTTCGGGCTCGAGCGCAGCAGCAGCGATGCAAGCAGTACGTTCAGGCACACGCTCTTGCCGGTTCCGGTTGAGCCGGCGATCAGCAAGTGCGGCATCTTCGAGAGATCGATGTAGACCGACTTGCCGGAAATATCCAACCCGAGCCATGCCATCAGCGGCCCGGCGTCGGGCGGGAACTCGCGGTAGATGTCACCGAGAGTGATCAACGAAGCCTCGGGGTTCGGCACCTCGACGCCGACGGCCTGCTTACCAGGGATCGGCGCGAGGATGCGCAGTTCCTCCCGTGCCGCGAGCGCGTAGGCGAGATCGTCACGCAGCGCGGTGATCCGGCCGACCTTGGTACCCGGGGCGAGCTGAAGCTCGTAGCGAGTGACCCGCGGGCCGCTGACGGCGGCCGTGACCGTCGCGGTGACGCCGAAATGCGACAGCGCCTCCTCGAGCTTGTGCGACGTCTCTTGGATCAGCCCGTGCGGGACCTTCCCGGGCCCGCCCGTCCGGGTCAACAGGCGTCGACTGGGAACGCGATAGCTCGGGCGTGGGTTGCGTGCCGCGGCGGCTGCATTGGCGGCCTGAACCCTTGCGCCTGCCGATGCGGCGGCGGCGAGCTGGCGCGCGTGGCCGTCGTCCTCGTCGTCGATCGCGTGCCCGACCTCGACGGGCGCCAAGCGCGGGCCGCCGGCCGGCCGCGTGCCGGTGCGTGCCTGCGGGGCGGGTGCCGCCGCGTCGGCGTGTTCGTCGTCGTGCATGACCAATGCAGGCGACGGCGGCAGCTCGGATGGGAGGTCGAAGACATCCGGGTAGTAGTCGGCACCGTCGATAAGCGGATGCTCGGCGAGTGCACCCGCCGCCTGCTCGCGCGCCAGCGACGGGCCCGGGTCCAGGTAGGAGTACCCGACCGCGCTGCGGACGTGGCGGGAGATGTGCTGGCTGCCGCGGTACGCCGTGACGGTGGCCGTGGCCATGCCCTTGCCCATCTGGCGACTCGCCGTGGCCGCCCCACTCCCCGACCGGCGCAAGGTGCGTCCGAGCGATGCTCCGGTGATCAGGATCAGCCCCGCGACGACACCGACCACGACGAGGATCGCCGTGCCCGCCGAACCCACGCTGTGTGCTGCGCCGAACCACACCGTCTCCCCCACGGCACCGCCGCGCATCTGCATGATCCGGGGATGGAACCACCCGGTGTGCGGGGCGCCGTCAAGGCCGAACAGCCCGGCGGCAAGGGCCGTACACAGGCTGACGGCAAGGACCACCGAACCGATCCGCAGCGCCGACAGCTGCAGGAGGTCCTCGTCAAAGATGAGCATCCCGCCCAACACCGCCAACAGCGGTGGCAGGACGAGGACGAGTCGACCGACGAACAACCGCAGGAAGTGCTCGAGCCAGCCACCCATCGGCCCGACACTGAAGCCGAAGTAGATCTGGGCGGCGAGCAGTGCGGCGAGCGCGACCAGCGCGAGGCCAATCAGCTCGCGGTGCTGATGGGACGGCCCTGCCGGCGACGCGCTGCGTTTGGCGGAACGTGACGGTGCGGGACGCGAGCGCTTCGTCGTAGCCGGGGGCACAGACCCTCCTCCGTGGTTCGGTTGGTACAGCGGTGCTGATGGGTAACCCACGTTCCAAGTTGGCCGATCGCGCGTGATGTCCTGCCCCGCCGACGCGCGCGCGGCAGGTCATTTCGCGCCGCGGGATTGGACACCGACGATCCGGGGAATGCCTGATTTGCAGGTTCGCAACGCCTGGCGCGCCCAGGCGCGCTAGCGTTGGCGATATCGCACAGGTTCATGAACACCATCAAGGAGACTCCAGGCATGCCGTTTGAGCTTCCCGCGTTGCCGTACAGCTTTGACGCACTCGAGCCCCACATCGATGCGCGAACTATGGAGATTCATCACGGCAAGCATCACCAGGCGTACGTGACCAACGCGAACGCTGCGCTCGAGGGCACCGCGCTTGCCGATGCGCCGGTCGAGGAGGTGCTGCGCAAGCTGGACACGCTCCCCGCCGACAAGCAGGGACCGGTCCGCAACAACGCTGGCGGTCACTACAACCACTCGCTGTTCTGGGAAATCATGGGCCCCAGCGGGGGCGGTGACCCGACCGGTGAGCTGCTGGGCGCCATTGAGCGCGACTTTGAGAGCACCGATGAGCTCAGGAAAAAGATCAACGCCGCCGGTGTCGGACGCTTCGGCTCGGGTTGGAGCTGGCTGGTCGTCGACGGCGGCAAGCTGGCGGTGATCTCGACGCCGAACCAGGACTCCCCCATCTCGGACGGCAAGACGCCGATCCTCGGGATCGACGTATGGGAGCACGCCTACTACCTCAACTACCAGAATCGGCGCCCGGACTACCTGGCGGCGTGGTGGAACGTGGTCAACTGGGATGCGGTCGCGGCCAAGTACGCGGCAGCGAAGTAGCCCCACACAAAGCCGTCAACATCCAGGCGCGGCGCACCCGGCAACATGCAGGCCGGGCGTCGCGCCGTGTGGGTCGCGGCGCGCGGCGGGGCCGCGGATCTAGGCCTCGACGATGACCGGCAGCACCATCGGCCGGTGACCGGTCCGCTTGCGCACCACCGACGCGACCGCGTCATGCAGTTGGTGCTGGAGTACCGACACCTCTGTGACGCGATTCGAGGACGACGCGACGATGCTGCGCTCGATCTCGAGGCGGGCGTGCTCAACGAGCTCGTCGTCGGCAAATGACAGCCCGCGCGTGATGATCTCGGGTTCCCCGATGAGGCGGCCGGTGTCCGATTCGATGCTGGCGACGATCACGATGACCCCGTCGTCGGCGAGGTGGCGCCGATCGCGCAGGACCTCGTCGCCGAAGTCGCCGACGCCGGTGCCGTCGACGTAGGTCACGCCCGCGGCGACGTGGTCGACGACCGCCGCGCGCTCCGTGCCGATCTCCAGAACATCGCCATTGTCGAGCAGGAAGATATTCTCGGCCGGCGTGCCGAGCGACCGTGCGAGATCCTCGTGGGCCCGCTGGTGGCGGCGCTCGCCGTGGATCGGGGCGAAGTACGTGGGCCGCAGGAGCTGGAGCATCCACAGCAGGTCGCCCGATGTTCCGTGGCCCGAGACATGGATGCGCGGATCGGATTTGCTGGTGATCACGTCGGCTCCGATGCGCACCAGTCGGTTGATCGTGTCATTGACCGCGAGCTCGTTGCCGGGCACGGTGCGGGAGCTGTAGATGATCGTGTCCGAAGGCCGGATCGTGACCTGATGGTGCTCGCCGCGCGCCATGCGCGACAGGGCAGCCAGCGGCTCCCCCTGCGAGCCCGTGCAAATGATGACCTGCTCGTCGGGCCGGTACTCTTCGAGGTCGTTGAGACGCACGAGCGTCTCGGGCGGCGTCCGCAGACATTGCAGGTTCGTGGCGATGCCGATGTTGCGCGACATCGACCGGCCGACGAGGGCGACCACACGCCCGTCCTCGTAGGCGGCCTCCATGATCTGCTGGATCCGATGGATGTGTGAGCTGAAGGTCGTGACGATGACCCGACCCGGGCAGGTGGCCATAACGCGCCGCATCTGCTGGCCGACCGATAGTTCGGTCTGAGGCTCCGGCGGTTCTTCGGCATTCGTCGAGTCCGCCAACAGCAGCGTCACGCCGTCGGCACCGAGCCGCGCGAGCGCGGGGATATCCGAGGCCGGCGCGCCCGCGACGGGAGTGTGGTCGAACTTGAAATCGCCTGTGTGCACGATCGTCCCCGCCGAGGTATGCAGCGCAACGGCCAGGCAGTCCGGAATGCTGTGGGTCAGCGGGATGAACTCGGTGCCGAACGGCCCGAGTTGGGGTCCGGGCCCCGTCTCGACCTCGATGAGCTCCGCACGATCGAGGACGCGGTGCTCGTCGAGCTTGGCGCGGACTAGCCCGAGCGCAAAGCGGGGTCCGAGCACGCGGGTCTTGCCGAGGGCCCGCAGCAGGTATGGGAGGGCGCCGATATGGTCTTCGTGGCCGTGGGTCAGAATCACGGCCTCGAGTTGGTCGGCGCGCTCTTCGACGTAGCTGAAGTCTGGAAGCACCAAGTCGACACCGAGTTGATCGGGCTTCGGGAACGCCACGCCGCAGTCGATGATCACGATGCGCTGCTCATGCTCGACCACATACATGTTGCGGCCGATTTCGCCGGTCCCGCCGAGGGCGATGACGCGGACGGGGCTAGCCACGGGCGAGGATGCCGTGTTGCTCCAGCACGCTCTGCAGGATATGGCGCTCCACCGGGCTTGCCTGGACCATCGGCAAGCGCAGGCGGTCGGACGGGATCAGGCCGAGCATCTCGAGCGCGGCCTTGATGAGAATCGGGTTCGCAGTCACAAACAGAGCAGCATAGAGGTCCTGCAGGCTGGCGTCGATTGTGCGAGCCCGTTCGAGGTCTCCCGCTATCCCGGCGGCATAGATCTCCCCCATCTCCCGGCCGACCAGATGTGACGCGACCGAGATGACCCCCGCGCCACCGAGCTCGGTGACGGCCAACAGCAGGTCGTCGTTGCCCGCGTACACGGCGAGGTCGCGGGCGTTACAGATGGCGCGCAGCTCGTCCAGATCATCGTGGGCCTGTTTGACCCCGACGATGTTGGGAATTTCGGCGAGCTCAGCGAGCACTGTGGGCTCGAGATTGAGCACCGAGCGCCCCGGGATGTTGTAGACGATCACCGGGAGCCCGACGTCGGCGATCGCCGCGAAGTGGGCCACGATGCCCTCGCGCGGCGGCTTGTTGTAGTACGGCGTGACGGCCAACACGGCGTCGCATCCGAGCTCGGCAGCCTGCTGGGTCAGGTGCACGGAGTGGGCGGTGTCGTTGCTACCGGTATTGGCGATGACGGGTGCCGCGTCGCCGATCTCCCGTTTGGCGAGCGCATACAGCTGCAGCTTCTCGGCATCGGTGAGCGTCGAGGCCTCGCCGGTCGTGCCGGCAACGACCAGTCCGTCGGAGCCGTGGCCGAGCAGATGGTGCATCAGCGCGACGGTAGCGCCCTCATCGACACGCAGATCCGCATCGAACGGCGTCACCATCGCGGTCAGTATCGCGCCGAACACGACGTCATCTTACAGGCGCCTCCGGGGTTGCGGTCCGCACGCAGTTGGGCAGGATGATGGGGTGACACACGAGCCCGTTTCGACGCCCGACGACCCTCGCCTGGACGTGTTCCGGGGCCTGCGCTCGAGTGAGCGACGATTTCTGCGCCCGCCGCCGGCAGGCGCTCGCGAGATCCCGTGCTTCGTTGCCGAAGGTGGGCTGGTCGTCGGTCGCGCCCTGGCCGCCGGATGCGTGCCCCTTGGCATCCTCGTCGATGCCGCGGAACGTGACGGGCTGGAGTGGGCGTCGGCGCCGGGGGTTCCCGTGCATGTCGCCGACCTGGCCTTGATCCGCGACGTCACCGGTCTGGGGGTCGTGCGCGAGGCCATCGGCGTGTTCGCGCGCCCTGCGGAGCACTCGGCGGTCGCGCTGATCGCCGGCGCCCGTCGGGTGCTGGTCCTCGAAGGCGTCGCCAACCCGGCGAACCTCGGGGTCATTATCCGGAGCGCCGCGGCGCTTGGCGTGGACGCCACGCTGTGCGATGCCTCATGCAGCGATCCGCTCTACCGGCGGGCGGTTCGCGGATCGATGGGCGCGGTCTTGACACATCCATGGGCGCGTCTGGGTGCCATGCCCGGCGGGGTCGACCCCCTGCGTCAGGCGGGATTTGCCATCGTCGCGCTGGTGACCGACCCCGACGCTGGACCCCTCGAGGTCGCGGTCCGGGATGCCGGCGTGCGCGTCGCGCTCATGCTGGGGGCCGAGGGGCATGGCATCTCCCCCGCCGGCCGCGCCGCAGCCGATCGCCAGGCGACCATTCCCATGCACCCCGGCGTGGATTCGCTCAACGTCGGCGCCGCCGCGGCGATCGCCTGCTACGTGCTCGCCAACGTCAGGTGATGCACTCGACGAAGATCTCGTAGGAGACGATCCCGGACCCCGACGGAAGGAAGTGGACCGTCCAGCCGGTCGGCGTCGAGCCGTCGCTCGACGGATAGGGCTCGGTTCCGATCACCACGCCCTCAGACTGGTCGAGGATGCGTCCCCCGCCACCGGTCGCGGAGCCCGCAGGACAGACGATCGATTGGCTGGCCTCGAGCCCGGCCTCACCCGAGAACGAGGCCGAGACCAGGTGGGTGGTGACGCTCGCCGAGCCCGAGCCGGCCGGTCCCGCCGGTCCGGTCGGTCCCGCCGGGCCGTTGGTGCCGGTTGGCCCCGACGGTCCGATATTGCCGGGGCTCCCCTTCGACCCTGTGGGCCCGGGAGGGCCCGGGAGCCCGGGGTTGCCCTGTGGGCCGGCAGGCCCCGTCGGTCCGATCAAGCCTGATCCGCCCCCGCCCCCGCCGCCTGAACCCTGGCCCATTGTCAGGACCTGGTCTTGGAGGTTGGTCAGCAGTCCGGCATCGGCCCCCAGCTGCGCGTTCAGGCCCTGGATCTGCTGCGACGCGCCGGAGAGCTGACCCGTGAGCGATCGCACGCTGGACTGCAGGGAGGTGACCTTGGACTGCAAGGAGGTGACGGTCGACAACGGCGCGTATTTGACGGGCTTGGGCTTCGGCTTCGGCTTCGCCTTGGCCAGCGCGATCGCGCCCGAGCCGACGAGCGTCAGCGGCACGACGGCGACGGCGAGGCTCGTCGCGATGACGACCATCCGTCGCCGGGAGGAACGGCGGCGTTCACGGTAATGGTCGGGCATCGTGCGCGGCTCCTCGAGATCGGTCTCGAGTCAATCATCGGCATGCGGCGCGCAAATCCTTACGGCCGCCCGGCGCCGTCCGTGCTGGTTGCGGACAGCGGCACATCGTTGCGATCGAGCACCGCCGCGCGTGCCCGCGCGTTCGCCGCCAGCGCCGCCTGGCGCTCGCCGGGCCCCAGGGCCTCGGTCCGCAGCATGCGCGACTCGAGCTCAAGCGCGGTCAGGACCTCCCGCCGCGCTCGCTCGGGGCTCGTGGCGGCTCCCACCAGCCCCGGCGCGGCGTCGGTCAGGCCCAGGTACGTCTCGAGCGCGGCGGAACGCAACGCACCGGAGGGGTGCTGCGGGATCGCGTTGCGGGCCGCCATCAGCTCGCGCTCCCACGAGCCCACACTGCGCCGATAGCGTTGGACGCCGGCGGCAGCCGTGGAGGCCAGGGCAGCCGTCACGCCCCCGGCGCGGCGCGAGACATCGGCGAGCACGCTGACAAGGCGCGCACGCGTCGCCGCGTTGGCCGGGTCGGTGAGCCACGCACGCGCCGCACGCACCAACGCGTCGGCGGCATCCGGGCCGAGCTGCGTGGCGACGCGCCGGACAAGGCGCAGCAGGCCGTAGGTCATCGGCGTACCGGAGACCCCCATACATGGCGCATCGCGCTAACGCGCTCCCGCGGCATCAAGAGCGGCGATGTCGTGGTCGGACAGGCGCACGGTGGCGGCGTCGGCGAGTTCGGCGACCTGCGCGGTCGAGGTCGCACTGACGACCGGAGCGGAGATGCCGGGCCGGTGCTGCAGCCAGGCGATCGCGACCTGAGTCTGCGACACGCCGTGGCCGGCGGCGATACGGTCGACGACCTCCAGCATTCCCCATCCGCGCGCGTTCATGTAGTCGCGCTCCACGCCCGCCGCGCGACCGCTGGTCGGGATCGGCTGGTCGGGCCGGTACTTTCCCGACAGGAAGCCGCGCGCCAGGGCGAAGTACGGAGCGACGCCGAGCCCACGCTCACGGCACACCTGCTCGAGTGCGCCTACGTAGTCGTCGCGGTCGAGCAGGTTGAAATGCGGCTGGTGCACCGAGAACGCGACCAGGCCCTGCGCGCTGCTCGCGTCGAGGGCGGCACCCAGACGCTCGGCGCTGTAGTTCGACGATCCGACGGCGCGGACGAGCCCCTCGCCGACGAGCTCGTCGAACGCCCCCATCGTCTCGGCGAGCGGCGTCGCCGCATCGTCCTCGTGGGCGTAATAGAGGTCGATCGTATCGATCTGCAGCCGGGACAGCGACCCCTCGACGCCGCGGCGAATGTGGTCTCGCGACAGGCCCTTCTCAAACGCGCCCGAGGCCATTCCGACCTTCGTCGCGATCACCACGCGGTCCCGGGTCCCGCGCTCGGCAAGCCAGCGGCCAATGATCGTCTCGGACTCGCCACCCTCGTTTCCCGGCACCCATCCGGAATAGTTGTTGGCCGTGTCAATGAAGTTGCCGCCGAGCTCAACGAACCTGTCGAGCACGGCGAACGACGCGTCGAGGTCGGCCGTCCATCCGAACACGTTGCCCCCCAGGCAGATCGGGGAGACGTCAAGCCCGCTGTTGCCGAGCGGGCTGCGCGATGCCAAAGGGCCGGTCATGAGTCCTCCGTCGGGAACAGCAGGGGTTCAAGGCCACGTGTGAGGCCGGGTCGATCGGCGACGCTGCGTACGGCGAGGATGACCCCGGGCATGAAACTCTCACGCGAGAGCGAGTCGTGGCGAATCGTCAGCGTTTCCCCGAGCCCACCCAGGATGACCTCCTGGTGGGCGACGAGCCCGGGGAGGCGCACCGAATGGATGACCGGGTCGCCGTCCATCAGCGCCGCGGTGCGCAGGGCGGTGCCCGACGGCGCATCGAGCTTCTGGTCATGGTGGAGCTCGATGATTTCGGCCCGCGCCATGTGACGCGACGCCTCGGCGGCGAAGCGCATCATCAAGACCGCTCCGACGGCGAAGTTGGGCGCGATCACGGCGTTCGCGGTCCCGGCCTCGGCGCGCGCGCGGATGTCCTCGAGCTGATTGTCGGTAAGGCCGGTGGTTCCGATGACGGCATGCACCCCGGCGGCCAGATACGCGCAGGTGTTTGCGAATACCGACGCTGGCTGGGTGAAATCGACGGCGACGTCGATGCCACCCGCGGCCAGCGCCGACGCGACATCGACAAACGTGCCGCGTCCGCGCGCAAGGGCCGGATCGACCCGGACAGCGACTTCCATCCCCGGCGCTGCGGTCACCGCAGCGACGACCGCACCACCCATGCGCCCGCCGGCTCCGGCCACCATCACGCGAATCATCGCGCCAGCGCCCCCGCGGCGAGGTCGAGCGGGGCCGCGTCCGCCAGGTGCGGTGTCACCTTGGCGATGCCGGCGCGGATGAGATCAACGTTGGGTCCCACGGCGGCAACGCTCATGTCGTCAGGCTGCCAGAATTCGCCCGCGAGCGCCTGGATGTCCGACGCCTGGACTGCCTCGACGCGTTCGATGATGTCGTCGATGGTCAGCAGCTCGGTTTCGGTGACGACCGCCCGCCCGAGACGGTTCATGCGTGTACCGGGAGACTCTGTGCCCAGCACGAGCCGTCCCTTGAGGTGGTCCTTCGCGCGTCGCAACTCGGTATCATCGACCGGGTTGTCGCGCAGCTTGCGCAACTCGGCCTGGATGATCGAGCAACAGGTCGCCAGGTTGTCTTCGCGCGTGCCGAGATGCACGACCACCTGTCCGGCATCCGCGTAGCCGGCGGTATAGCTGCCGACCGAGTAGGCAAGCCCGCGCTTCTCGCGCACCTCCTGGAACAGCCTACTGCTCATCAGTCCGCCCAACATCGTGTCCAGGACCGCCTGGGCGTGGCGGCGCGGATCCGACCGCGTCAGGCCCGGCCCCCCAATGCACAAGTGGACCTGTTCGGTCGGCTTCTGGAGCAGGGCGACCTGCGATCCACCGTGATGCGCCGGGACCGGCGGCTCAGGCGGCCCGCCTCCGGGTAGGTCCGCCAACAGCGCATCGGCGAGCGCGAGGAGGGCGTCGTGGTCGACGTTGCCGGCGGCCGCGACGACCATGTTCGGCGCGCGGTAGTGGTTGGCGTGGTAGGCGGCGATCTCCGGCTTCGGGATGTTCGCGACGACCTCAGCGGTGCCGATCACGGGCCGACCGAGGGGCTGGTCCGGGAAGATCGCGCGGGCGAGCAGATCGTGAACCTGGTCCTCAGGATCATCGGCGTACATCGCGATCTCCTCGCAGACCACCTCGCGCTCCTGATCGAGCTCCGCAAAGGTGGGACGCACGAGCATGTCGGCGATGACTGGCACGCCGCGCTCGAGGATCTCATCGAGCACGCGGATGTAGACCACGGTGTAGTCGCGCCCGGTGGCAGCGTTGACCTCGCCGCCGAAGCCATCGAAGATTTGTGCAATCTGCTCGGCGGTGTACTGCGGGGTGCCCTTGAACAGCAGATGTTCTAGGAAGTGCGAGACGCCCGCCTGAGCGGGCGTCTCAAACCGTGAACCCACACCGATCCAGATGCCGAGCGCCACGGAGCGGACACCCGACATCGGCTCGCTGACGACGCGCAGACCGCGGGATGTCGTATCCAAACGGGGACGGTCGCCAGCCACGGTCATTCCTCTTCGGTCAGCCGACGGCGCCGGCGGCGAGGCGGACGTGACTGGCCCGCCTCGATCACGGCATCTTCCTCGCCGGCATCGAGTCCGTCGCCGGGCACCGGCTCGCCGACATCCTCGAGGCCCATGATGCGCAGGCCGACGCGCCCGCGGGCCTTGTCGACCTCGACGACCCGGACGTCGACCACGTCACCGCGGTTAATGACGTCCTCGACCTTGTCGACGCGGCCGGTGGACAGATTGGAGATGTGCAGCAGGCCGTCGACGCCCTTGGTGAGTTCGACGAACGCGCCGAAGGTCGTCGTCTTGACGACCTTGGCCCCCTTGAACGCATCGCCGACCTCGACGTCCTTGGTCATGGCGCGGATCATCTCCACGCACGCCTTGGCCTTGACGCCTTCGACGCCGTACACGCTGACCGTGCCGTCGTCTTCGATCGAGATCTCGACGTTGTACTCCGCCTCCAGGCCACGGATGGTCTCCCCGCCCTTGCCGATGACCGTGCCGATCCGCTCGGGATCGATCTTGATCGCGGTGATGCGGGGCGCGAAGTCCGAGAGCTCCTCGCGCGGCCCGGAGATGGCGGTCTCCATGATCCCGAGGATGTGCAGCCGACCGCGGCGGGCCTGCTCGAGCGCGTCCTGAAGGATCTGGAACGTTACGCCGCTGATCTTGATGTCCATCTGCAGCGCGGTGATGCCGGACTCGGTCCCGGCGACCTTGAAGTCCATGTCGCCGAGGTGGTCCTCGTCGCCCTGGATGTCGGTGAGGATGACGTAGTCGTCACCCTCGCGGATGAGGCCCATCGCGATGCCGGCGACCGGCCGCGTGATCTTCACGCCGGCGTCCAGTAGTGCGAGCGTCGAGCCGCACACCGATGCCATCGACGAGGACCCGTTGGACTCAAGGGTTTCCGAGACCAGCCGCAGCGTGTACGGGAACTCGGTCTCGTCCGGGATCATCAGTACCAGGGCCCGCTCGGCGAGCGCGCCGTGGCCGATGTCGCGGCGCTTGGGCCCGCGCATGAAGCCGGTCTCGCCGACCGAGAACGGCGGAAAGTTGTAGTGGTGGATGTAGCGCTTGGTGGTCTCGATGCCGAGGCCGTCGATGCGCTGCGCGTCCTTGAGTGTGCCCAGGGCCAGGACGGTTAGTACCTGTGTCTCACCGCGGGTGAACAGCCCCGAGCCGTGGGTCCGCGGGGTCACGCCAACTTCGACGGAGATCGGGCGGATCTCATCGCTGGAGCGCCCATCAGGACGACGCTTGTCGACGGCGATGCGGCGACGGATGATCGTCTTCTCCAGGCGGTCGAATGCGCGATTCAGCGACGCGCGA
>Ga0307373_10008753_pt1 | contig 15314 bp, 16 predicted proteins | sample OX2MG_FD_202534 | JGI IMG/M metagenome (GOLD analysis project Ga0307373, IMG submission 202534) | Soil microbial communities from Risofladan, Vaasa, Finland - OX-2 | ecosystem: Environmental > Terrestrial > Soil > Coastal area > Acid sulfate soil | place: Finland: Risofladan, Vaasa | collected... | reverse complement strand
TGCTCACCCCGCTGCGCGAGGCGCGCGGCGCCCTTGGCCCCATCGGCCGTCTCGTCGTGCTCGCTCCACCCCACCCGGCGGTGGGGATCGGTGAGCTGCGTGTCCTGCGGGTGGACCCTGCGGACGCCGAGGGGAGGTCTAGAGTGATCGTCTCCTACGAAGGCTACGAGCGTCTCGCGTGACCGTGCGAGCATCCGGCATGGCGACGACCGACGAACTCACGCGGAAGAACGTCGCCCAGGCCGGCTTCCGGCGGCGCGTCGTGGTGGGTATCGGCCTGGCGATGGTCGGCATCGGGTCGATCTTCTATCGGCCCGCGTTCGACGTGCTGGTCTACGTGATCGCGGTCGGCGCGCTCTGGGAGCTCCATAAGCTCGACGAGCGCAAGGGATCGCCCCTGCACTGGCCCGTCGCGTTCGCGGCCGTGACCGGCTACGTGGCCTTGGCGTCATTCGGCCAGCTCCAGCATTACGAGCGCGACCTCATCGGCCTCACGATCCTGGTCTCGTTCGTGTTCGGCCTCGTCCGCGCCGGGAGCGGCTACCTGCTGCGCACGGCCGTCACCGTCATCGCCGTCCTCTACATCGGCAAGCTCATCAGCTACTACATCATCCTGCGCAACATGGTGCCCAACGGCCTGGCGCTGACGGTCTACGTGGTGGTCCTCGTGGCGGTCACCGATACGGCGTGCATGTTGGTGGGGGTGCGTTTCGGCCGCCGCCGCCTCACGCCGGTCTCGCCGCGCAAGACCGTGGAAGGGGCCGCCGGGGGCTTCGCCGCGGCGGTGCTCGTCGGCGTCGTGGGCGGCACGCTCGCGCCGCTGCACTTCGCGCCGTGGCAGGCCGCGTTCATCTCCGGCGTGACCTCGTTGGCGGCGATCTTGGGCGATCTGGTGGAGTCGGCGCTCAAGCGCGATGCCCGCGTCAAGGACGCCGGCTCGGCGATCAGCGGTCACGGCGGGGTCCTCGACCGCTTCGACTCCTACCTGTTCAGCGGTATCGCCTACTATTGGGCCCTCCACCTCCTCCGCGGGATCCCCCTTGCACGGTAGGCGGCGCCGCTTGGAGCGGTTGCTCCCATGAAGCGCGTGGCGATCCTCGGCAGCACGGGATCGATCGGCACCCAAGCCCTCGACGTCATCGCCGCCAACCCCGGGCGCTTCCGGGTGGTGGCGCTCGCCGCCGGGCGCCGTACCGATCGCCTGATCGAGCAAGCGCGTGCCTTCGCGCCCGCCGTGATCTCCACGGCCGAGGCGGCCGACGCCGCTCGCGTGCGGGGCGCCGCTCCCGCCGCGCGCGTCGAGAGCGGCCGGCGCGGCCTGCTCGCCTGCGCCTTGGAGTCGGGGGCCGACATCGTCCTCGCCGCCACCGACGGGGCCGTGGCGATGGAGGCCGTCTTCGCCGCCGTGCGCGGCGGCATCGACGTGGCGCTGGCCAACAAGGAGGTCGTGGTCTCGCTCGGCGAGGCGCTCATGACCGAGGCGGCCGCCTCGGGGGCGCGGATCCTTCCCGTCGACTCCGAGCACAGCGCGATCTTCCAGTGCCTCTTGGGCGAGGACCGCGCCCGCCTGCACTCCATCGTCTTGACGGCTAGCGGCGGCCCATTTTGGGAATATGGCCCCGAAGAGCTGGCCGGGGTGACGGTGGCAGGCGCCCTGCGCCACCCCACCTGGCAGATGGGGACGAAGAACACGATCGACTCAGCGACGTTGATGAACAAAGGGCTGGAGGCGATCGAGGCTTGCCGGCTGTTTGCCCTGCCCCCCGAGCGAGTCCGCGTGCTGGTGCACCGCCAGAGCGTGGTGCACGGGTTGGCCATCTTTACCGACGGCAGCGTCAAGGCGCAACTCGCGGCCCCCGACATGCGGTTGCCGATCGGGTATGCACTGGCTTTCCCCGAGCGCCTCGAGACCTCGCCCCTCCCGCTGGAGCCGCTCGCGCTGCTGGGCGGAGGGGAGCACCCCGTCCTCACCTTCGAGGAGCCGGACCCGGAGCGCTTTCCATGTCTAGCCCTGGCCTATCGAGCCCTGCGTGCCGGCGGGACCGCTACCGCCGTGCTATCGGCGGCCAACGAGGTGGCCGTCCGGGCGTTCGTGGACGGCGAGATCGGCTTCACGGAGATACCGCGCTTGGTGGGAGCCGCCCTCGACGCGCACGAAGCCGAGGAGGCGACGCTGGAGACGGTGCGCCGGGCGGATGCCTGGGCCCGTTCCTTCGCCGAGCGGACCGCACGCCCACGCCACTCCTCGACGCAATAGAGAAGACGCATGCACGCTGACTTGGGCCTCATCTTTCGGATCGTTACGTTCCTGGTCACGCTGAGCGTGCTGATCGTGCTCCACGAGTGGGGGCACTTCATCGTCGCGAAGCTCTCCAAGGTGCGCGTGACGGACTTTGCCATCGGGTTCGGCCCGTCGCTCGTGACCATCCGCTTCAACGGGACGAACTACCGGATCAACCCGTTCCTGGTCGGCGGCTACTGCCTCATGCTCGGCGAAGACGGGCGCAAGGCGGAGCAGGCGGGCGTCACCGCAAGCACGGTCGACGTGGCCGCGGAGGAAGGCAAGTACGGCACCGACTTCCAGGGGAAGCCCGTGCTGGCGCGGCTGGCCATCGTGCTGGCCGGACCGCTCATGAACTTCGTGCTCGGGTTCGCGATCTTCGTCGCGGCGTTTGCCGGCATCGGCCGCCAAGTTCCCACCACCACCGTCGCCACCCTCACCTCACCGACGATGCCCGCGGCTCGCGCCGGGCTGCGGCCGGGAGACACGATCGTCGCGATCGACGGCTCCCCGGTCTCCGACGGCGCCGCGATGGTGCAGCGCATCTACCGCTCGCTGGGGGTGCCGTTGACGATGACCGTGCGGCGCGGCGCCGAGCAGCTGACGATCCGCGTCACCCCGACCGCGGGCGTGATCAACGGCAAGAAGGTCGGCCTCACCGGCTTTGCGCCGGCGTTCGCGAGCGTGCCGGAGCCGCTGGGGCAAGCGATTCCCGACGCCTTCGACCAGACCTCGCTCGTGCTCGCGTCGACGGTCGGCTCGCTGGTGCAGCTGGTGACGAACTTCACGCACACGGCGCCGCAGCTCTCGGGGATCATCGGGATCGGTGAGGTCGCCACGCAGGTGCAGCGGGAAGGCTGGGGCCCGTACCTCGTCTTCGCCGGGTCGATCTCCATCTTACTGGGGTTCTTCAACCTCCTCCCCTTGCCGGCGCTCGACGGCGGGCGGGCGGCATTCTTCATCGCCGAGATCCTGAGGGGAAAGCCGGTCGACCCCGAGAAGGAGGGGCTGGTGCATGTCGTCGGCTTCGTGGTGCTGATGGCGTTGATGGTGGTCGTCGCGCTGCACGATATCCAGCGTTTGCTGATGCACCAGAGCCTGATCTAGGGATGCCATGATCCATCTCCGCCGCAAGTCGAAGCCCGTCGTCCTCAAGAACCGCGCCGCATCGAGCGCTCCTTCCGTCACCATAGGCGGAGACGCACCGGTCGCCGTCCAGTCGATGACCACCACCGACACCGCCGACGTTGAGAAGACGCTGGAGCAGGTGTACGGCCTGGCGATGGCCGGCTGCGAGGTGGTGCGCTGCACCGTGCAGGATGCCAAGGACGCCGCGGGTTTGCCGGCCATCGTCGCGCGTTCGCCTGTGCCGATCGTCGCCGACGTGCACTTCGATCACCGCATGGCGCTCGCGGCCATCGAGGCGGGCGTGGCCAAGCTCCGTCTCAATCCGGGCAACATCCGCGACGAGCAGAAGATCCGCGAGGTCGTGAAGGCGGCGATCGAGGCCAAGTGCCCCATTCGCGTCGGGGTGAACATGGGCTCGCTGGCACCGGACCTCGAAGAGCGCCTTGGTCATACGGCGGAGGCGATGGTCGAGTCCGCGCTGCGCCATGTGGCGATCCTCGAGGAGCTCGGGCACACGGACGTCGTCATCTCGCTCAAAGCGCACGACGTGCGCACCACCGTCGAGGCGTATCGCCTGATCGCCAAGCGCGTCCCCTACGCTCTGCACCTGGGCGTGACCGAGGCGGGGCTTCCGCGCGAGGGAACGATCAAGTCCTCGATTGCGATCGGCATGCTCTTGAGCGAAGGCATCGGCGACACGGTGCGGGTCTCGTTAGCCGCCGATCCCGTGGAGGAGGTTCCCGTCGTCTGGGGCATCCTGCGCGCGCTCGGATTGCGCGAGAAGGGACTCGACATCACGGCATGCCCGTCGTGCGGGCGCGCGGAGATCGCCGTCGTGGAATTGGCCCGCGCCGTCGAGGCGATCGCCAAGGAGTACACGGCCCCCGTGAAGGTGGCGGTGATGGGCTGCGTGGTCAACGGCCCGGGCGAGAGCAAGATGGCCGACGTCGGCATCGCCGGCGGCAAGGGCAAGGGAGCGATCTACCGCAAGGGAGCGCTGGTCGGTACGTTCGCGGAGGACCAGCTGCTCGGGGCGCTGCGCCTGGAGATCGAGCGCGTGATCGACGAGCAGTACCCCGAGTACCGCCGCGAGCTGACGATGCTCACGCCGAGTACCGTGTAGCCATGGCGCTTCGTCTGCCGCCACAACGGTACGTTTGGATCACGCTGGTCGTGAGCTCGTTCCTCTCGGCGCTGTTGGCGCTGGCCCGTCCGGTCGAGATGACCGTCGACGGCCGCAACGTTCCTCTCGACGTGCCTCCCGTGACGGCGTGGCACGAGACCTTCGTTCCCGCACGTGCGTTGTTCGAGCAGCTCGGGGCGCGGATGAGCTTCGACGCGCACAAGCAGAGCTTCACCGCGGTGAGCCGCGACGACACGATCGTCTTCTGCGCGGGACTGCCGATCGCCAGGATCGACGGCAAGCGCGTGGGACTCACGCACGCTCCCTTCATCGAACGGGGCCGCATGATGATTCCCGTGAGCTTTGTGGAACGCGAACTGGGCGCGCGCGTTTCGTTCGACTCGCAACACTACCGGCTCGACTTCGCGGTGCCGGGCATGGTCGAGGCCGGAGCCCAGCGGCTCGATCGCTAGCATCAATAGTCTGTGGAGGCTCGCCCCGAGATGGTTGAGCGGGATCGTCGTGGCCGATGGACCACGGTGGAGCGAGAGCGGCTCTACCACAACGCGTGGGGGGCGCTCGAGCGGCATGCGGTGATTCGCCCCGACGGTTCGGCGGGGGAGCATCTCTTCGTCGATTTGCCGCCGGCCGTGGGCGTGCTCGCCGTGGATGGGCGCGACGTGCTCTTGGTCAGCCAGCCGCGCTACGGCATCGGCCGCGACGTGCTGGAGATCGTCAAGGGTGGACGCCACGACGGTGAGTCTCCGGAGGACGCGGCGCGCCGCGAGCTGCGCGAGGAAGCAGGCTTGGATGCCAAGCGTCTGCTGCCGCTTGGCGATCGCTTGGCGCTCCCCAGCATCACCAACGAGCGCGCCACGCTCTATGCCGCCACGGGACTAAAAGAGATCGAGGCGGAGCCCGACGGCACCGAGGCGATCGACGTCGTGCGCATGCCGCTCGACCAAGCCCTCGATCGCGCGTTCGAAGGGGCGATCGAGGACGCCGATACCATCGTCGCCCTCGCGCGCTACGCCTTCGCCATCGGCATCCTGCGCATCGAGTAATCGTTACGAGCGAGCGATCCCGGCGGAGTGTCCCCATGCTGGAGGGGCAGGGATGCCATCGCTCGGAACGCTCGTCGGCGCACATCCTGTGCGCCTCCTACTCGCGCCGCGTCCGCGCTCTCGCCCTCCTGGCTCCGCGCGGACGTCGGAGCGTCCTCGGCTGACATCCCTGACCCTCCCGCAGAGCGCGCGTGCACACGGCGTCTCGCGGCAACGGTGTAGCTACGATGGGATCTCGGGGGGCTCCGTCTTGGGGTTCCAGAGGTGCTCGGGCTCGCCGAGGTCGTGGTTGATCCAGCGTGCCCAGACGAAGAGCGCGTCGGAGAGGCGGTTGACGAATTTCAGCGGCAGCGGGTCGAGCTGATCCTCGCGCTGGAGTCTGGCGAGCAGGCGCTCGGCGCGTCGGCAGATCGTGCGCGCGACGTGGAGGAATCCGCCCGGGTACGATCCTCCCGGATGGATGAAGTTCGCGAGCGGCTCGAGATCCTGCTGGGCGCGGTCGATCGCGCGCTCCAAGAAGTCGATGTCGCGTTGTTGGACGAGGGGCATCCCTTCCCAGCGGTTCTCCTTGAGCGTCGCGAGGTCGGCGCCGAGATTGAAGAGCACGTCCTGCGTCCACGCGAGCCAGGCGTCCAGGGTGCGCGCGTGGCCGTGGCCTTCGCGCTCGGCCAGCGCGCGGCGCGCGAGGCCGATCGTCGACGAGCACTCGTCCACGGTGCCGTAGCACTCGATGCGCAGATGGTCCTTGGGGACGCGCTGTCCTCCGACCAGTCCGGTCGTTCCCGCATCGCCGGTGCGCGTGTAGATTCTTGTCAACTTGGGCATGCACAATAATTCGCCAAGCTGATGCTCCGTTCATTGACAGGAACGCTCGGCTGGTGGTAACGTCCCTCATGAGGGTGTATGAAATGCAGTTCGTGTTCTGAAACGAGGCTATTGGCCGATGGCTAGACAGCCGAAGAAGGATCTGCTCGGCACCATCGTTCGAGGACTGCGCGCCCTCGATTACCTCGCGACCCAGCCGAACGGGGCCACGCCCAAGGAGCTGTCGCGAGCGTTGCGTTGGAACATCTCCACCTGTTACCACGTCTTGAACACGTTGGAAGCCGAGGGCTACGCCGTGCGCGACGCGGCGACCACGGCGTTCCGCCTCGGGCCGAGCGTGGGGCGTCTGGCGCAGGGATACTCGGCGCGCTTCGCCGTGCTCCCCGCGGTCCGTCCGGTGGTGGTCGAGCTTGCGCGGGTCACCTCCGAGAACGCGTACGTCGCGGTTCGTGAGGCGCGCGAGATCGTCATCGCGGACATCGTGGAGAGCACGCAGCGCGTCCGCGTGGAGAGACTCCACCCCGGCTACGGCGAGAACATCCACGCGCGCGCGCTCGGCAAGGCGGTGCTCGCTCACTTGCCGTGGAGCGAGGCGCGCTCGCAATTCCTCTCCGAGGAGTTGCCGAAGCTCACGCCGTCCACGAAGACCGATCTCGAGGCCATTCGCAGCGAGCTCGAGACCACGCGCGCCCGCGGGTATAGCCTCGATCTGGAGGAGTTCTGCGAAGGCGTCTGCTGCGTCGGCGCCCCGATCTTCGGGGCGCAGGGTGCGGTCGTCGGCGCGGTCTCCGTCTCCGTACCGACCTACCGATTCGAGCCGTCACAGGCAGCGCTGATTCGCGCCGTCCGAGACGCTGCCCGGCAAGCGACGCGGCAACTGGGAGGAGATCTTGCAGCACTCGCCCTCGCCTAACATTCCGTCGACCGCCGTCGACGTCGACCTCGGTCTCCGGCTGTTGCGCACGATGCGCCGCATCCGCGCGTTCGAAGAAGGGATCGAGGCTCTCTTTCTCGCGGGCCGCGTGCCGGGCTTCGTGCACCTCTCCATCGGTCAGGAGGCCGTTGCCGCCGGCGTCTGCGGGGTGCTCCGTCCCACCGATTACATCGCGAGTACCCACCGCGGCCACGGTCACACGCTGGCCAAGGGCTCGCCGATGGATCGCATGACCGCCGAGCTCATGGGCCGCTCCACGGGCCTCTGCAAGGGCAAGGGCGGCTCCATGCACGTCGCCGATTTCTCGTGCGGCATGCTGGGGGCCAACGGCGTGGTCGCCGGCGGCTTCGGCCTGGTGGCCGGGGCGGCGCTCTCCCAGAAGGTCCTGGGCAAGGACGGCGTCGCCGTCTGCTTCTTCGGCGACGGAGCCACCAACCGCGGACCGTTCCACGAGAATCTGAACTTGAGCGCCGTCTGGAACCTGCCCGCCATCTTCGTGCTGGAGGCCAACGCCTACGCCTCCACGACGCCCACACGCGAGACGACGAAGATCGAGCACCTCGCGGTGCGCGCCGATGCCTACGGCATTCCGTACGAGATCGCCGACGGCTTCGACGCCTTTGCGGTGCTGGCGGCCACGCAGCGTGCCGTGGAGCGTGCGCGCGCCGGCGGCGGACCGACGTTCCTGGAGTTCGATACCTACCGCATGCGCGGCCACTACGTGGGCGACCCCGAGCGCTACCGCGAGCGCGCCGAGGTCAACGCCCACAAGTCCGACGACCCGATCGTGCGCATGGAGGCGGTCCTTGCCGAGCACGGCGTCGACCGGGCGGCGCTGGAGCGCGTGGCGCTGGAGGCCGCCGAGGAATTCGAGGCCGCGGTCGCCTTCGCCGAAGCCTCTCCCTTCCCGGATCCGAGCGAGGCGCTGGTGGGCGCCCTCGCGCGCGACCGCGAGATTCCCAACGACCGAGGGTGGGACGCCTGATGCACACGATTTCGTTCGCCGAGGCGACGCTCGAAGCGATGCGCGAGGAGATGCGTCGCGACGCCGGCGTCTTCGTGATGGGTGAGGACATCGCCAAGCAAGGCGGCATCTTCGGCCAGTTCAAAGGATTGCCGGACGAGTTCGGTCTGCAGCGCGTGCTGGACACGCCGATCAGCGAGGCGGCCATCGTGGGGAGCGGCGTCGGTGCCGCGCTCACGGGGACGCGCCCGGTGGTGGACATGCACTTCGCCGACTTCATCACGTGCGCGATGGACGAGGTGGTGAATCAGGCGGCGAAGCTGCGATATATGTTCGGCGAGCAGTGCAGCGTGCCGCTGGTGGTGCGCGCCCCCGACGGCATCACCAAGTCCGCCGCGGCGCAGCACTCGCAGTCGCTCGAGGCGTGGTTTCTGCACACGCCGGGCCTCGAGGTGGTGATCCCCTCGAACCCGGCCGATGCCAAGGGGCTGCTCAAGGCGGCGATTCGCTCGAACGATCCCACGCTGTTCTTCGAGCACAAGGCGCTCTTCGCGACCAAGGGCGACGTCCCGGACGACGAGTACGTCATTCCCATCGGCAAGGCTCGCATCGCGCGCGAGGGCGACGACGTGACGATCGTCTCCTACGGCATCGCGGTCGGCCGCGCCTTGGAGGCGGCCGCGCAGCTGGAGAGCGAGGGGATCTCGGCCCACGTGCTCGACCTGCGCACCATCGCGCCGTTGGACTGGGACGCGATCGCAAATGCCGTCGCGCGGACGCACCGGCTCGTGATCGTGCACGAGGCCGTGCGCGTCGGCGGCGTCGGCGCCGAGATCGCGGCCATGGTGGCCCAGCGGCTCTTCGACGAGCTCGACGCGCCGATCGTGCGGTTGGGCGCGGCTCGCGTGCCGATGCCGTTCGCGCCGGTGCTTCAAGAGCACGTCTACCCGAAAGCCGGCGAGATCGCCGACGCCGCGCGGCGCTTGGTGCGCAAGCAGCTATGAGCAATTGCGTCTCGCGCAACAAAGTGCCCCGAATGGGGTTTCGCGCCCCCGGAGCGACCCTTGCAATCCGGCGCGAGTGCGCCGGAACCTTTGGAGCCACGGGGTCCCCGCGAGCGAAGCGTAGCGAAGCGAGTGGGGAACGAGTGGGATGAGCCGCGCGCTGCCGATGCCCAAGCTCGGGCTGACGATGACCAGCGGCGTGGTCGCGAAATGGCACAAAGCCGCCGGCGAGAGCGTCCGCAAGGGCGAGCCCCTGGTCGAGGTCTCCACGGACAAGATCGCCTTTGAGTACGAGTCGCCGTTCGAAGGCGTCCTCGAGCGGATCGAGGCCCCGGAGGGCAGCGAGTTGCCCCCCGGTGCGACGATCGCGTACTTCTCCGGAAGCGGGGAGGGCGAGGCGCCTGCCGCGGCGCCGGTCGCGGCGGCTGCTTCGGCGGTCGCGGCTCCGCCATCCGCCGCGGTGCCAGTAGCGGCGGCGCGCACCCCGGTGAACGGTGCCGCCGGAGCCCGCATCTTGGCCTCGCCGGTCGCGCGCCGCACGGCCCGCGAGCGTGGGATCGACCTGCGCGGCGTGCGCGGAACCGGCCCGCGCGGCAGGATCACGCTCGCCGACCTGGCGACGGCCGCCGGCGCCACGCGCCCCGCCGCGGCGACGCCCGGAGCCGAGATCCCGACGGGCGTGCGCGGGGCCATCTACCGCCACATGACCGAGATCGGCGCGCTCCCGATCGCCGACGTCTCCACCGAGGTCGACGCGACCGAGCTCGCGGCGCTGATCCGGCGACGGAAGGACGTCTCTTGGACCGCCGCGGCGGCGCTGGCCATCGCGCGCGCGTTGAGCGATCATCCAACAATCGCCGGCGGGGGCGGGAGCGACATCGGTATCGCCGTCGATACCGATGCGGGCTTGATGGTCCCCGTGGTCCGCGACTGCGCGGGGCGCGCTCTGCGCTCGATCACCGCCGAGATCAACCGTCTCGCCGCGCTGGCGCGGGAGGGGCGCCTGGGCCTCGACGACGTCGCGGGCGGCGTCATCTCCATCTCGAACGTGGGGCCGGCGCGGATTCCGCGCGTTCGCCCGTTGCCCAATGCGCCGCAACGGGTCATCCTGGGCATGGGCGCCGCCCTCGAGCGCCCGTGGGCGCGCAACGGAGAGCTGGTGGTGGCACCGGTGCTCCAATTGGTGCTCTCGTTCGACCACCGGTGGATCGACGGAGCCCCGGCGGCGCGCTTCCTGGCGCAGCTCGCCGAGTATCTGGCGTCGCCGACGGAGATGCTGTAGTGGGTGCCGACGGCCGCGTGGCCGTGGTGACCGGAGCCGGCAGCGGCATCGGCGCGGCGGTGCTCGCCGGGCTCGCGCGCGAGGGCCTCCGCGTCGCGGCGCTCGATCTCGACGCGGCGCGCGCGGAGCAGACCGCGCGGGCGGCGGGACCGGAGCACGCGGCGTTCGGCGTCGACGTGGCAAACGAAGACGCCGTTCGGGAGGTCTTCGAGGCAATCGTCGGCCGAATGGGGCGCATCGACGCCTTGGCGACCTGCGCGGGCATCGTCGACGCCACGCCCTTCATGGAGGCCACGGCGGCGACGTTCCGCCGGGTCCACGAGGTCAACGCCGTGGGGACGTTTCTCTGCATGCGGGAAGCCGCGCGCCGCATGACGGCCGGCGGGCGGATCTGCACGGTGGCCAGCGTCGCCGGATTGCGGGGAGGAGGACTGCTCGGCACGGCGGCCTATTCCGCGAGCAAGGGCTCCGTGCTGGCGCTCTCAAAGAACGCTGCGCGGGCGTTGGCCGATCGCGGCATCGCCGTTAACTGCGTGGCGCCAGGCGCGACGCAGACGCGCATGACCGCCCAAGCCTTCGGCGACGAAGGGAACCGGCGGGCGCTGGAGAGCGCGATCCCCATGCACCGCGTGGGGACGCCGGAAGAGATCGCGGAGGGGATCGTGTGGCTCCTCTCGCCAGGTTCGGCCTACGTCAACGGCGAGACGCTCGTCGTCGACGGCGGCCTAATGATGCGCTGACGACACGGGGAGCGACATGAGGGAGGATGCGACCGCCGTTCGCACGGCGGTGGTGACGGGGGCTGCGAGCGGCGTCGGAGCGGCGACCGTGGCGGCCTTGGCACGGGACGGCTACCGCGTGGCATCGCTCGATCTCGACCAAGCGCGCGCGCAGCGCGTCGTCGACGGCATCGGTGACGGGCACCTCGCGCTCGGCCTCGACGTGGCCGACGAGAGCGCGGTGATCGCGGCCTTCGAGGAGATCGCGCGGCGGATGGGGCGCATCGACGCGTTGGCGACCTGCGCGGGCATCGCAGACACGACGCCCTTCCTCGAGACCACGGCCGAGGCGTTTCGGCGGCTCTACGACGTCAACGTGATCGGGACGTTCCTGTGCATGCGAGAGGCGGCTCGCCACATGCGTCCCGGGTCGCGGATCTGCACCGTCGCCAGCGTCTCGGGGATCCGCGGCGGAGGGCTCACGGGCACGGTCGCCTATGCTTCGAGCAAGGGCGGAGTGCTGGCGCTCACCAAGAACGCGGCACGCGCGCTGGTGGACAAGGGAATCGCCGTCAACGCCGTCGCGCCCGGCCCCGTGCTCACGCCGATGCTCGCGGGGCCGTTCGCTGACGTGGAACATCGCCGCAGGGTGGAAAGCCTGATACCGCTCGGCCGGTCCGCCGACGCGAGTGAGATCGCGGAGAGCATCGTATGGCTACTCTCGCCGCGGGCGTCGTACGTCCACGGCGAGACGCTGGTCGTCGATGGCGGACTCGTCATGCAATAATTCGAATGTTGCTCGACTTTGAGAGGAGAGACACTGGTGCAGAATATCTCACGCAAGAAGTTCGCCGCCGGAGCATCCGCGGCGTTCGCCTCCGTCGGCTTCGTCCGCTTCCGCGCGGACGCCGCCGAGTTCACCTACAAGTACGCGAACAACCTGCCCTTGACCCATCCGATGAACGTGCGTGCCCGCGAGGCCGCCGACAAGATCAAGCAAGAGTCGAACGGCCGCATCGAGATCCAGATCTTCCCGAACAACCAACTCGGCGGCGACACCAACATGCTCTCGCAGCTGCGCGCGGGAGCCATTCAGTTCTTCACCCTTTCTGGCTTGATTCTCGCCACGCTGGTGCCCGTGGCCTCGATCAACGGCATCGGCTTCGCCTTCGAGGACTACAAGGACGTCTGGGCGGCGATGGACGGCGAGCTGGGCGGATACGTGCGCGGAGCGGTCTCCAAGGCCGGGCTCTTCGCGTTCGACAAGATGTGGGACAACGGCTACCGCGAGATCACCAGCAGCTCGCACCCCATCGACAAGCCGGACGACCTCAAGGGCTTCAAGATCCGCGTGCCGATCAGCCCGCTGTGGACCTCCATGTTCAAGGCCTTCGGCGCCTCGCCCACCGGCATCAATTTCAACGAGGTCTACTCCGCGCTGCAGACCAAGGTGGTCGAGGGGCAGGAGAATCCGCTGGCGATCATCGAGACGGCGAAGCTCTACGAGGTGCAGAAGTACTGCTCCCTCACCAACCACATGTGGGACGGCTTCTGGTTCCTCGCGAATCCCGATGCGTGGAACAAGCTGCCGAAGAACCTCCAGGAGATCGTGATGCGCAACATGAACGACGCGGCCGTGATGGAGCGTGTCGACGTCAAGAAGCTCAACGACTCGCTGGAGTCAAAGCTCAAGTCGCAGGGCATGATCTTCAACAAGCCCGCGACGGCCCCGTTCCGCGAGGTGCTGAGCAAGGCCGGCTTCTACGAGCAGTGGAAGAAGACGTACGGCGAAGAGCCGTGGGGTCTGCTCGAGAAGTACGCCGGTAAACTGGGCTAACCGGTGGCGATCGGAGACGGCATCCTCGAGGAGCTGATCCCAAAGCGAGCGGCTCATCTTCCGCTCGCCGAGGCGATCCTGGCGTGGGTCACCGAGCTTCCCGCGGCCGCGCTCGTCGTGGTCGAGGTTGCGATCCTCCTCGCGGGCGTCGTCTCCCGATACGTCTTCAACAATCCGTTCGTGTGGACTGACGAGCTGGCCGAGACGCTCTTCATCTGGCTGGCCATGCTCGGATCGGTCGTCGCGCTGCGCCGCGGGGAGCATATGCGGCTCACCACGCTGGTGAAGCGCGCCTCCCCCGCGGTGCGGGCCTGGCTCGAGACCATGGCGAGCGTGGTGGTCGCGATCTTCCTCTTGGAGATCGTGGCGCCGGCCCAGGAGTACGTGGCGGAGCAGAACGCCATTCTCACGCCTGCGCTGCAGATGCACGACTCGTATCGCGTCGCCGCGCTCTTGGTCGGCTCGCTCTTGATGCTTGCCGTGGCCTTGCTGCGCCTGGCGGCGCGGGAGACGTGGAAGCAGGCGTTGGGAGCCCTGGGCATCGCGCTGATCGCCGGTGGTCTGCTCTGGATGGCCAAGCCGGCGCTGATCGCGATGGGGAACGCCAATCTCGTCGTCTTTTTCGTGGTCATCGTCGCGATCTGCGTGGCGATCGGGGTGCCGATCGCCTTCGCGTTCGGCGTCGCCACGCTCTCCTATCTCTCGCTCACCACTTCGATTCCGCTCTCCGTCGTGGTCGGGCGCATGAACGAGGGCATGTCCGGGCTCGTCCTGCTGGCCGTCCCGCTCTTCGTTCTGTTGGGCCTGCTGATCGAGATGACCGGGATCGCCCGCGTGATGGTCGACTTCATGGCCGCGATGGTGGGCCACATCCGCGGAGGACTCGGCTACGTCTTGCTGGGCGCGATGTATCTCGTCTCAGGAATCTCCGGGTCCAAGGCCGCCGACATGGCTGCGGTGGCTCCGGTGCTCTTCCCCGAGATGAAGAAGCGCGGGACGCCGCCGGGGGAGCTGATCGCGCTGCTCTCGTCGTCCGGGGCGATGGCCGAGACGATCCCGCCGAGCCTCGTGCTCATCATCATCGGCTCGGTGACCGGCGTTTCGATCGCCGCGCTCTTTACCGGCGGGCTGCTGCCGGCCGCAGTGGCCGCGCTCGCGCTGGTTGTCGTGGTCTATCTCCGCTCGCGCAACGACAAGACGGAGCTGGCCGCGCGCCCCTCGGCCGCCCACATCGCCAAGACTTTCGTGATCGCGCTGCCGGGGCTGGTGCTCCCGTTCCTGATCCGCGCCGTCGTGCTGGAAGGCATCGCCACGGCCACCGAGGTCTCGACGGTGGGCATCGTCTACGCGGTGCTGGTGGGGCTGGTGATCTACCGCCGGTTCGATTGGAAGCGCGTCCTGCCGATGCTGGTGGAGACGGCCTCGCTCTCCGGGGCGATCCTCCTGATCATCGGTACCGCCACGGCGATGGCGTGGGCGCTCACCCAGTCGGGGTTCTCGCAGCAGTTGGCCGCCTCGATGGCGCACGTGCCGGGCGGAAAGGGCGGCTTCTTCGCGATCTCCATCGTCGCGTTCGCGGTCCTCGGCAGCGTGCTCGAGGGTATTCCGGCCATCGTCTTGTTCGGCCCCTTGCTCTTCCCGATCGCGCGCGAGCTGGGCGTCAACGAGGTCCACTATGCCATCGTCGTGATCCTCGCGATGGGGCTCGGACTCTTCGCTCCGCCGTTTGGCGTGGGCTTCTACGCGGCGTGCGCCGTCGGCAAGGTCTCCCCGGACGAGTCGATGGGCCGCATCGTGCCTTATCTCTTCGCCCTGCTGCTCGCGCTCATCGTGGTCGCCGCCGTCCCCTGGCTCACCACGGGCTTCATCCACACGCCCCATTAGCGCCGCCGCCGCCACGCATCGCGCCACGCCGACGACGTTGCGCTTCCGCCTGGGCGGCCGCGCGTCCCCGAGAGGGGGATGTCGCAAGGCCGCAGCCGGGAGTGTCGCAAGCCCCGCTTTCGGCTAGGAGATTTGGCGGGGCGTGCGAACCTAGGCGGGTCATGGCAGAGGAGACCAAGGTCCAGGCGTTCGACGAGCCGGAGGCCCTCGTCAAGGAGATCCCGCCCAAGGCGGCCGATCTCTCGAAGTGGTACACGGCGGCCTGCTGG
>Ga0307373_10008752_pt1 | contig 15317 bp, 14 predicted proteins | sample OX2MG_FD_202534 | JGI IMG/M metagenome (GOLD analysis project Ga0307373, IMG submission 202534) | Soil microbial communities from Risofladan, Vaasa, Finland - OX-2 | ecosystem: Environmental > Terrestrial > Soil > Coastal area > Acid sulfate soil | place: Finland: Risofladan, Vaasa | collected... | reverse complement strand
TGGCTAACGAGAAAAAAGCACTATTTGACATTTTGAAGATTGGATCATCGGCTGGTGGTGCAAGAGCTAAGGCTTTTATTGCTTATAATATTAACACTGGAGAAGTGAAATCTGGACAGGCTGTCGCTCCCAAGGGGTTTACTCATTGGCTGATCAAATTTGATGGGGTGAAAGATGATCAATTAAGTGCTGGTAGTGGCCCATTAAGTACTTCAAGCGGATATGGACGGGTAGAAATGGCTTACCATCTTATGGCCGTGGATTGCGGGATAGAAATGACGGAGAGCCGATTATTGGAAGAAAATGGAAGAGCCCATTTTATGACAAAACGTTTTGACAGGATTTCAGGTAAAGAAAAATTACATGTTCAAAGTTTTTGTGCAATGCAGCATTATGATTTTGCCCAAATAAATTCCTTTAGTTATGAGCAACTGTTTCAAACAATGCGGATGCTTCATTTCCCATATCCTCAGTCAGAACAATTATTTATTAGGATGGTATTCAATGTGATGGCACGTAATTGTGACGATCATACAAAGAACTTTGCATTTATAATGGATAAAACAGGTGCGTGGAAATTATCTCCGGCTTATGATCTTTGCCATGCGTATAGGCCTGGAAGTCCCTGGGTAAGCCGTCAGTCATTAAGCGTAAATGGGAAACGCCAGGATATTAGCACCAAGGACTTGCTGGAAGTAGCGAAACAAATGAATGTTAAAAATGCATCGTTACTCATAGAAAAGGTCATTAAAATTATAGGAAAATGGATGGTATATGCAGACAAACAAAAGGTGCCGGATGATCTTGCAAAAGCAATAAAGAGTACCTTACTCACATAAATACGAAAGGATTTTATCAACCATTTAATTCAGCGGAACAGATTGGCCATTTATAATCATGCGGAAATTGGGTATAAATTTAATGGTGGGGATGGCTATATAAATGAGAATCTCGTGGGCATTATAAGCAACTCTGGCTTACTGGCCAACAGGTGTTCAGCCTCAAAAACCAGGAACAGAAAAACGAATACGTGCAGCAGATCTGAATCAAGTGCGGCAATGAACGTAATGTTGCCAGGATTTTCATGCCAGCATTGTTGTGGATTGGGGAGGTATTCCCATATCGGCAAATTGGGTTATATCCCAGATGATATACTTGAACTGTCCAGTATAGTTTATTTTCCGGATTGAAAGCAGTTAATTAAATGGGAGGGAATCCCGGAGGCAGGAGAAAATATGTTTCATATTTGAATCCATACTGAAAGGATCACTAAAGTATTCAACGGTTCAGTCTGCCAAACCATTGTTCCCCCTGGTCGCGCAGGTTTTTAGCATCCCCGATGGGTGCTTCCAGCAAATCGAGTTTAATGGCCTGCATAGCTTCCCGGATAAATTCATTAACCGGCATCCCCCCATGTGAGCTGGATTTATCCGGCCTTCGGTCATGCCCAAGTTCGGTATCCACTGAGGGAGGAATAACTTCAAAGACCTTTACCGGAGTATTGCGTAACTGATAACGGAGGGACAAAGTCAGGGAATGGATAGCTGCCTTAGTTGCACAGTATACAGGCATGAAGGAGATTGGTACGAATGCCAGGCCGGATGATATATTGATGATCGCTGCAGATTCTTTTGCGGATAGAGTGGGAGCCAGCAGAGAGACCAGGTGGATAGGGGCCACCAGATTGGTTTCCACCTCGGAGGAAATCCTGCCGGAATCCAGGGGTCTGGTGAGGTCTCCCATGAGCTGGATTCCCGCATTGTTGATCAGCATATTGAGAGCGGGGTGTCTGGACAATACCCAGTCACAAAGGGTGATTCGCTCGGTGGCGGACTGAAGGTCCGATTTCCGGGTGATTATCGCCGGATACTGATGACTGATTTCCTGCAGCCTGTCCGCCCGCCTGCCACAGATGATCACCGTATTGCCTGAAAGGATAAGCTGTTCTGCAAAGCCCAGTCCGATGCCCGAAGTCCCTCCGGTGATCAGTATGGTATTTCCTGAAAGGTTCATCGTATCAATTTTAGTTTCCCTTTTATTTGCCTGTAATGACCAGCTCGGTCCTTCGGTTTTGTGCCCGTCCCTGGTCCGTGTCATTGGAAGCGACAGGATGGGTATCCCCGAAACCCTTTGCCTTCAGCCTGGCGGGAGGAATTCCCCGGGATACCAGGTAACTGACCACAGATTGAGCCCTGTTCCGGGATAATGCCAGGTTATGCGGAACAGTTCCTGCATTATCCGTATATCCATTGATCTGTATGGTGACTCCCGGATTCTGCTGCATCAGCAGCACGATCTGATCCAGCTCAGTCAGGGACTGGGGCTTTAGGTCGTACCGGTCCACATCGAAAAAGATATTCTTCAGCACCATGCTGTCATTCACTGCTATGGGTTGCAAGCCAATATTGATATAATAAGGTTTATCCGGGGACTTCCCTTTCAGGGAAAAATTATCCGAATAAAACAGGTATCCCGGACGGGTGACATGGAAGGCGTAGTTTTTGCCCACCGGCAGCGCTACCAGGTAATTGCCCTGCTGATCACAGTAGATACGGGTCACGGTCCTGCCATTTTCCAGGTTGATCAAATCAATCGCAGAAGCAAGCCGCTGTCCGGTGACGGCATCAAATACATATCCTTTCACGAACAAAGTCCTCAACGGCCTGGCTTTGGGATACAGCGTGAAGGAATATAGGTCCAGTTGTCCGTAACCATCGGTTCGGTCTGAAGCGAAATAGGCAGTTTTCCCATCGGCAGCGACAAACAGGCTTCCGTCATGATCAATGGTATTGATGGGATAGCCCAGATTGACCGGTTTACCCCAGCTGCCATCAGGGTTCCTTCGGGAATAGAATATATCCACATCCCCGATACCCGGCCAGCCGTCAGAAGCAAAAAACAGGGTCTGATTATCTGCATGAATGAATGGACTGCTTTCATCTCCTGCAGAATTGATATTCGGGCCAAGGTTCTCCGGCTGGCCCCAATGGCCATCTGCAAGCAGGTGGCTGACATAGATATCACTTCCTCCGTAACCCCCGGGCCGGTTGCTGACAAAATACAGGTCTTTGTTATCTGCAGACAAGCAGGGCTGCGTATCCCAATACGGTGAATTGACCGGTTCGCCGATATTTTTGGGGGTGGTCCACCTCCCTTGGGCATGCATGGAATAATAGATATCACAGCTTCCAAAGCCGCCTGGGAAATTGCAACCTGCATAGAGCAGGAATTGTCCATCCTGGGAGATATGCCCGGAACCTTCGTTGTATGGGGTATTTACCGGGGGGCCAATATTGGCGGCAAGGCTCCATTTGCCGTCGCTGTCCAAATGACTGATATAAAAATCTTCATTGTGACCGCCGAGAAGCCGGGTAAAGATCAGGGTTTTCTGATCAATGGTGAGGCTTGGCGCATATTCCGGCATATCAGTATTGATACTGTCTCCAAGATTGACCGGGTTAAACCCCGTGGCCCTGTTTAAAGTATGCAGGGCAAACTGATAATGCTGCAGCCAGACGAGGGCATTGCGTCGCTCCGGGCTGTCCAGTCCGGAAGATTGCAAATAGCGGTCAATTTCTAGTACTGCTTTTTCAAAATGCCCTTCCCCTGCCAGGGCTTTGGCACAGGAATAAAGCAAGGATCTTGCATAGACAGAATCTATATCCAGGGCCCTGGTGAAATTGTAGGCAGCAATACTGTATCGGTGCGTGCTGAGATAAATGCTGCCTAGCTGGGCATAGGCATCCAGATAGCCGGAATCATCCTTTACCGCACGTTCCAGAAAGCCAGCTGCAAGCGTATAATTATCCTGCGTAATCGCATCCTGGGCCTGCTGGTATAGGTACCTGGCTTTTTTGCTGATCATAGTTACCTGATAGGTTTGGGCAGAAGAAACCAGCCAGTAAAGCATACCAGGGAGGATAAAAAAAATCCGTTTCATAAATATTGTAAACCCTGCATTTGATTTAAAGGGTCCCGCCCGGACATGAAATTAACGTATTCCGCCTGTTTTCAGCAGGGCCAACGGAGATAAAGGGCTGGAATTTTTGCGTGCAGGAAAATAACTTCCACCTGCATTCAGGGGACCTGGATATATTTATGGATTTGCAGGGATAGCTCCCAGCGGGGATGATCCCGGATATAATCCACCAGCATGGGAATCACCTTAGCGGCCCGGCTCCATTCCGGCTGAAGGTATAACCGGCAGGCAGGACCGACCAGGGAGGCGTGCTTTTCAGCCCAGGCAAAATCGGAGGTATTATAAATGATGATCTTCAGTTCATGGGCCAGATTGAAGATTCCCGGCAGCGGGGGCCTGAATTTTTTTGGAGAAAGGCAGATCCAGTCCCAGGTGCCACTCATTGGCCAGGAACCCGAAGTTTCCAGGTGGGTGCGGGAACCTGATTTGCGCAGGGAAGCCGTCAATCCATCCAGGCTGTGCATCAGGGGTTCCCCGCCGGTGATCACCACTATGCCGGATGGAAATTTGCCCGCTTCCCGGGTCATTTCATGCACATCAATCCGGGGATGGGCTTCTGCATTCCAGCTTTCTTTCACATCACACCAGGTACATCCCACATCGCATCCTGCCAGCCGGATAAAATAAGCCGCTTTTCCCTGATGGTACCCTTCCCCCTGGATGCTGTAAAAACATTCCATTACCGGCAGCAGTTCAGGGACATTAAGGATTGGGGCCATATGGTGTTTATTGGATGTTTAATCCGCTTTTTTGCTGATGATGGCTTACTGCAGCCTGGAAAGTGTTCTTCAGCAGGGCTGCAATGGTCATGGGACCAATACCACCAGGTACCGGAGTGATATAACTGCAGACCGGGGAAACTTCATCAAAACAGACATCCCCTGCCAGGCGGTACCCCGTACTCCGGGTATCATCCGGCACCCGGGTTGTTCCCACATCCACCACTACGGCTCCTTCCTTGACCATTTCCCGGGTAACCGTTCCTGGCTTTCCCATAGCTGCCACAAGGATATCGGCGTGGCGGCATATCTCTTTCAGGTGGGGCGTACGGGAATGGCAAAGGGTAACGGTACAATTGCCCGGGTAAGCATTACGGCTTAGCAAAATACTGACCGGGGTACCTACAATCCCGCTGCGACCCAGGACGACTGCCTGCTTACCACTAGTTTCCACCTGGTAATGGGCCAGCAGCAGCATAATCCCGTGCGGGGTGGCCGGAATAAAACCAGGCAAACCGGCTACCATCCTGCCGATGTTCAGCGGATGAAATCCATCCACATCCCGGCTGGGGTCCACCCTCAGGATAACCCGGTCAGGCGAAATACCGCCGGGAAGGGGAAGCTGGATCAGTATACCATCGATATCGGGACGTTCATTAAGCCGGCTGATCTCCACCAGGAGGTCATTTTCACTGATCCGTTCATCAAACCGCCATAGAGAGGACTGGAACCCAGCTTCCCCACAGGCTTTTACCTTGGCAGCCACATAGGTTTCACTGGCACCATGATGCCCCACGAGCACTGCGGCAAGGTGGGGCGCTCTTTGACCATTGGCCTTCAGACCCGCCACCCGGGCAGCTAATTCAGTCCGGATCTGCCCGGACAGCATTTTCCCATCAAGCAATTGCATGGGGCAAAGATAAGGAGGGTGCGGTGAAATAGGGGAATCAGCAGGGGTTATGGGGACCGGAATCCAGCATTTCCTTCCAGGCCGCTGTAGCGAACGGTTCAAAGTTTTTACGGAATGCGGCCACCAGCTCCTGCTCTTTCATATCATACACGACAGCATCTGACCAGACTTTCCGGGGATCCAGCATCTCTGACGGTACTCCGGGACAATATTCAGGGACTGATAAACGAAACAATCCCCGGGGAATGAACGCAGCTTTTTCCAGTTTCCCATTGAGGACTGCTGCAATCATGGCCCTGGTTTGGGGAAGGGCGATCCGGTACCCCTGCCCGATTGGCCCCCCGGTCCATCCTGTATTGATCAGCCAGCAGGAGGTCCGGTACCTTTTCACTTTTTCCCCGAGCATCCGGGCATAGACCATGGGGTGCAGGGGCAGGAATGGCGCCCCGAAACAGGTACTGAATGTGGATTTCGGTGCAGAAATCCCTATTTCGGTACCGGCTACCTTGGCGGTATATCCGGAAATGTACTGATACATCGTCTGTCCGGAGTCCATGCTGGAAATGGGGGGAAGCACCCCATTGGCATCGCAGGTCAGAAAAAAAATATGCCTGGGCGGGGGCCCCATGGGGGGATCCTGAACCTGATCCAGATAATATAAGGGGTAGGAAACCCGGGTGTTTTCGGTGATGGTCCGGTCCTGGTAATCGACCCGCTTGGTTCCCGGGAGGAACTGTACATTTTCCAGCATGGCCCCTTTTCGGATGGCCTTATAGATCTGGGGTTCCTTTTCAGGGCGCAGGTCAATGCATTTGGCATAACAACCGCCTTCGAAATTGAAGATCCCGGAATCAGACCATCCATGCTCATCGTCCCCAATGAGTTTTCGGTGTTCATCCGTGCTCAGGGTGGTCTTCCCGGTTCCGCTGAGCCCGAAAAACAAGGCCGTATCCCCGCCGATGCCCATATTGGCACTGCAATGCATGCCCAGCACATCCATCTTTTGGGGCAGCAGGTAATTGAGCATAGAAAAAATCCCTTTTTTGATTTCCCCGGTATAGGCAGTCCCTCCGATGATGATGATTCTCCGGGAGAGATTGATGATGGAAAAATTTTCTTTCCGGGTACCCTGCAATTCCGGGATTGCCTGGTAACCGGGGGCCTGGATAACGAGCCAGTCCGGATCAGCAGGTCCTGATGCGGCTGGCCGGAGCAGCAGGTGATGGCAGAATAAATTAGCCCAGGGAGTCTCCGTGATCACCCGGATATTGATCCGGTAGGCCGGATCAGCACAGACATATCCATCCCTCATCCAGATTTCCTTTCCCCGGAAATAACGGATGAGCCGGTGAAACAGCCGGTCAAAACTGTCCTCAGAAATCGGGATATTGAATTCATTCCAGTTTATCCTGGAGGCGGTCTGGTCATCTTTCACCAGGTAACGATCCTGCGGGGAACGTCCGGTGAATTTTCCGGTACGGATCACCAGGGCACCGCTGTCGGCCAGTCGGCCCTGGCCGCGGGAAAGGGTTTGCTGGACTAACTGTTCCGGGGTAAGCTGATAATGCAAGGCAGTGTATCCTTCCAAACCTGGCCCAGCCCATCCGGATAGAGGAGATATAAGGGTTCCTGACAACATAAACCATACATTGGTTAAAAGACAAAGCTATAAAATTTTGAAATTATCAAATTCTTGGGCCATATCCGGGGTATATTTTAAGCAAAATAAAAATAATAGCCTGTAAAATTCGTAAATATTCATTTTTAGGGGATCAGGCTGCCTGACTTGGCAGGTTCCCTGATCAGGAGTATGAGGGATTAACCCCATGATCAGTCCGGTGTGGCAGGTTGATCTGCATCTATTGGTCTTTTCTGAAAATCCAGTAGGTTTGGTCTTAAATCAGACCTGGATATGAGATATCTTCCCCTAAACCCCAAATTGTTCGCCAATAACCGAAAGCGCTTTATCGAACAAATGGTGCCGGATTCAATCGCCATTTTCAATTCAAATGATGAAGTGCCATCCAGCGGGGATGCCTTATACCGGTTCAGGCAAAATGCTGATCTGCTATGGCTTTGCGGAATTGACCAGGAAGACACCATGGTGATCCTTTACCCTGACAACCCCGATCCCCTGTACCGCGAAGTGCTGGTGTTGGTCCGTCCCAATGAAATGAAGGAAAAATGGGATGGTCACCGGCTACGTCAGGAGGAAGCCGGGGCCAGCTGTGCCATGCAGACTGTAGTCTGGCTCGATAGCCTGGATCCCCTGCTGCGGATCTGGATGCATGATGCGGAGCATGTTTACCTGAACTCCAATGAAAATGACCGGCGGGGCAAATACTATCCTGCCCGGGATTACCGGTTTATCGCGGATATGCAACGGGATTATCCCCTTCATCATTATTTACGGGCTGCCGGTATACTCAGGCAACTGCGGGCCATTAAAACTCCCTGGGAGATTGAAGTAATCAGGCAAGCCATTGACATCACGGATAAGACTTTCCGGGACCTGCTGGGGTTCATCCGTCCCGCAGTGATGGAATATGAGATTCAGGCAGAGATCCTCAGGGGGTTTTTATCCCGCAGGGCAACCGGGGAGGCTTATGACTCCATCATTGCGAGCGGGGACAGGGCAAGAACCCTGCATTATATTGCCAACAATGGCCCCTGCGGGGACGGGGAGCTGGTTCTTATGGATTTCGGAGCAGAGTATGGACATTACAGTGCGGACCTGACACGCACTGTTCCGGTGAACGGGAAATTCACCCTAAGGCAAAAACAGGTGTATAATGCCTGTCTGCACCTGCACCGGCATGCCGTAAGCCTCCTCAGGCCCGGAATCACCGTCAATGCCTATGAAACCGGCGTATTCGCGGAAGCGGAGAAGACTTTTTTGCAGATCGGGCTGCTGAGCAAATCCGACCTGAAAAACCAGGATCCCGATCAGCCAGCCTGGCGCAGATACATGTATCATGGGATTTCCCATCATCTGGGCCTTGATGTGCATGATCTGGGTTCCAAGCGAAAATTAATCCTGCCAGGCATGGTATTTACGGTGGAGCCAGGCATTTATATCCAGGAGGAAGGCCTGGGAGTCCGGATTGAAAATAATTTTCAGGTCACCAAAAAAGGAAATACAGACCTGATGAAGCATATCCCCATCGAAGCCGATGAAATAGAAAGGCTGATGGCCAGGTAAATGATCACTAAAACTCAGCCACCCCTGCATGAAGCATACTGCGAATATCCTGACCCTGGGCAACCTGTTCTGCGGGGTCCTGGCCATAATCTTTATCCTGCAAACCCCTGATTACCTCACTGCTTATAACGGTCAGGACTATATAGTCACTGCCCCGGAGCCGATTGGCTGGGCTTCAGTCCTGATCGGACTGGCTGCCCTGTTGGATTTTTTGGACGGGCTGGCAGCACGGATCCTGAAGCTGCACTCTCCCCTGGGCAAACAACTGGATTCCCTGGCCGATATCGTCAGTTTTGGGGTGGCCCCGGGCCTGATCCTGTATCACCTGTTACGGTCGGCCTGGATGCAGTATCCGGGAGCCCTCGATGTGAGTATGATCTGGTTGCTTCCAGCCCTGCTGCTGCCCTGTTTTGCCGCCCTCCGGCTGGCCCGATTTAATATAGATCCCGAACAGCAACAACACTTCATTGGGGTACCCACTCCTGCAGTCGGCCTGCTCATCGCTTCATTTCCGCTTATCCTGCTCAAAGACCGGTTTCACCTGGAATCCTGGTTTGGCAATCCCTGGTTTCTATATGTCATTATCTTCCTGCTTTGCTATCTGATGGTGTCTCCCCTTCGTATGCTGAGCTTAAAGTTTTCGGGCTTTGGATTAACCCGGAATCTACCCCGGTATCTGCTGATCCTCAGTGTTATATTGGGTATTCCCTGGCTGGGTTACGGGGTGGTTCCTGCTGTTTTTATCCTCTACATTATCCTATCTTTGGCTTTCAAATCAGTCATCAAATGATATTTACCGCCCAAATCAATGTCATGCCGCTAAAGGAGCTGCTGGATCCGCAGGGGAAAGCAGTGGGCGGGGGCCTGCAGAACCTGGGGATCGTACAGGTGAAAGAGGTCCGGATCGGTAAGCATATTATCTTAAGCATTGAAGCTTCAGGCAAAGAAATGGCGATGCAAATGGCGGAAAAAGCTTGTACGAAACTGCTGTCCAATCCGGTAATGGAATATTTTGAGATCTCCCTGAGCTGATATCATGAAACTATACCTGGTTCCCACACCTGTGGGTAATCTTGGCGACATTACCCTGCGGGCCCTGCAAACCTTGAGGGAAGTGGGGTTGATCCTGGCTGAGGATACGCGGACCTCATCGGTACTGCTTCGCCATTTTGATATTGCCAAACCCATTTCCCCTTATCACAGGAATAATGAGCACCGGATCACCCCCCATCTGGTCCGTCAGTTGCAGGATGGGAAATCCATGGCCTTGCTGACTGATGCCGGTACCCCAGGGGTATCTGATCCCGGGTTTTTATTGGTCAGGGCCTGTATACTCGCGGGAGTCCCTGTGGAATGCCTTCCCGGGCCCACGGCCTTTTTACCTGCCCTGGTGGCCAGCGGTATTCCCATGAACCGGTTTGTTTTTGAAGGGTTCCTGCCCCTGAAGAAAGGCAGGAAAAGCCTGCTCAGCGGGCTGTCTGCAGAAATGCGGACGATGGTATTTTATGAATCACCGCTCCGGCTTGCCGGAACACTTGAAGAGTTCGTGCTTACCTTCGGACCTCAAAGGGCTTGTTCGGTGGCCAGGGAGCTCACCAAAATTCATGAAGAGCACCGCCGGGGAACCCTGTTAGCCGTATGTGAACATTTCCGGGGCTCCAAGGTCCGGGGGGAATGTGTAATTATAGTAGCTGGCTTGGAATCATCCTGAATGATAATCCTCGCACAGTTTTTGTATCCAGCAGACCTAAAAAAACAAATATGAAAAAGCATTTTGCAGTTCCCTTGTTCACGTTCCTGGTCCTGCTGGCCGCCCTGCAGGCTTTTGGTCAGATCGGACAGATACCCCAGGTGGTAAGGGAATCCTTCCGGGCCCAATATCCACAGGCTACAGGGGCGGTCTTTACTGACAAACTGGTGGAAGTGGATATCAGTTTTCTGGACAGTGGTTATAATTACTATGCCCGCTATACCATGAAAGGGGCCTGGGTAAATACCCTGAAAAGGATCCGGTCTGCTCAATTACCGCCAATGGTCAGGGACGGTTTCAATAAGAGCAAATATGCTTCTGACTGGACACTGGACGAGGTGTATGAAGTGGATATCCCGGATGATTTTACCGAATACAAACTGGTGGTGGAAAAAAGTCAGATTGTGCATAAAAATTTGTATTTCAGTGTGGAAGGCAGGTTACTCAGCGATAACCTGACTTTTTAGCCCTGTAAATTCCCCGATTTGGGGTAATATAACCGGGAAAAAATTGCAACATATATTTTTTGTTTATTATAAAGTAAAATATTAATATTGCTTCCGGCACTTAGTTTGACTTTCCATATCCTATGTTCAAAGGAAAATGCACCTGCCTGGCATGTTGATTGAATGAGACATTATTCGGAAATCCTGACCAGATCTCCGATTATGTGATTCCTTATGAGCGAACTTATGAATTTCAGGTCGGACCACCAGCGTAACTTGCTGGGGTTTTTGTTCCTGCTGCAAAATGGCATCATGCCCAAATGGCTGCCTGATTATGATCAGCCACATTTTGAGGAAATTATTGTTGATGCTTTCCGAAACCAGCCTGGATTTTATAAAAAGAACATGGCCGGCAAGATCACCGGCAATGAAGTCCTCCTGGAAAGCTGGGTTAACCTGCTCAGTGATAATTTTAAGCTGAAAGTGCTTACCGCACTAAATGAAGCCGCCGGAAGGGGTATTTTGATCTTTAAGGCCATTGTGGAAAACAAACTGCGCATTTTTCTGGCCACGGGAAATGTGAAATCCCGGTTCGACTTAATGTTTTGGAACTATTGCCTAACCCGGTTCGCAGAGGAAGACCCCGGAGATAAACAGATGTTTTACAGGCGTCTGGAAGATCAGATTGAAAAAGCATGGTGGGATAATTACCAGGCAATTCCCGCAGACAGCTATAAAGCCAGGATCAACCTCATGCAAAAATTGACCGCGCAATATTCGTCCTGTTGATTTTTGCCGGGATTACCTACCTTAGGGTGGTGATTTTTATTCCAAACTTCTTTCGATATTAGTATGTCAAGAATATCCGGCAGGTTAATGGCCCTGATATTTCTTACCATTCCGGGAATGCTTTCGGCCCAGCGGGACTACTGGCAGCAGCAAGTGAAATACACCATGAGGGTGAACCTGAATGTCCACACCAACCAGCTTACCGGTACCCAGCATCTGGAATATGTCAATAATTCCCCCGATACCCTGACCAAGGTGTTCTATCACCTGTATTGGAATGCATTTCATCCCGGTTCAATGATGGATATGCGCAGCAGGGAGGCTGGGAAACTCATCCTATATATTAGCCCGAAAGGGGATACAGTCACGGACTGGGATCCGCGGATCGGGGACCGGATTGAACGGCTGAATCCGGATCAAATGGGCTATGACAGTGTGACCAGCTTTAGCATGAATGGCCGTCCACAGTCATTCAAGACGGAAGAAACCATCCTGGAAGCAGACCTGGACCGGCCGATACCTCCGCATTCGGTAACCCGCTTCGACCTGAAATTCAAAAGCCAGGTAAGTATTCAGATCCGGCGCAGCGGCAGGGATAATGCGCAGGGAGTCCGGTATTCCATGAGCCAGTGGTACCCGGAAATCTGTGAATATGATTTCCGGGGCTGGCATCCCACTCCCTATGTAGCCCGCGAATTCTACGGGGTCTGGGGTGATTTTAATGTGTACATCACCCTGGACAGACATTACCTGGTGGGAGGGACGGGATACCTGATGAATGCCAGCCAGATCGGGGATGGCTATGAGACACCGGGGACCCGGGTGGTGCGGCCACCCGGTAAAGACCTGACCTGGCATTTTTATGCCCCACGCGTGATCGATTTCATGTGGGCGGCAGACCCTGATTACCGGCATATTTCCCGCACCGCTGACAATGCCGCCCACACCACCATAAATGTGATATATAAGGAAAATCCGAAAACAGATGCCGGTTGGAAGAACCTGTTGACTGCGGCCTGGCGGGTGCTTCCCTTCATGGAAAAGCATTTTGGCCCCTACCCGTTCAAACAGTATTCCTTTATCCAGGGAGGTGACGGGGGGATGGAATATCCGATGGGCACCCTGGTGGAATCATCCAGCCTGGGGGATGCCTTTCATGAATGGATGCATAGTTGGTACCAGATGATGCTGGGCACCAATGAATCCATGGTGCCCTGGATGGATGAGGGATTCACCACCTATGCCGAAGGAAAGATATCCTTCTATTATTATCATGCTTTTGCAGATTCTATATTCAAAAAGGACTCCGCTGACCGGGTAAGTACCCTAAGCCACCTGGACCATAACCTGCCCCTGGGAGAGGGAAATGCCTACCAGGGATATTTTTTACTGGTCCGAAGCGGTCTGGCCGAACCGATGACCACCCATGCAGATCATTATACGACCAATTTTGCCTATGATGAAAATGCGTATTCCAAAGGAGCGGTCTTCTTGGAACAGCTTGGATATATCGTCGGGGATTCGGTACTGCACCAGATCCTGCTGGCATATTACCGGAAATGGCGGTTCAAGCATCCGTATGCCAATGATTTTATCCGGGTGGCTGAGCAGGTCAGCGGTATGCAGCTGGACTGGTATGAGGAATACTGGATTTACACGACCAAGACCATTGATTATGGGATCGATACTGTCATGGCTAAGGGAGACAGCACCATGGTCTGCCTGCAGAATTTCGGGCAGGTGCCCATGCCTATCGATCTGATGATCAATTTTAAGGGGGGGGGCCAGGAAATGGCCTACATTCCCATGGACCTGATGTTCGGCAACAAGCCTAATGAAAACCCGGGAATACCCCGGCAAATATTTCCGGCTTGGCCCTGGACAAATCCCACAGATACGATCACGGTAGCCGGCAATATCCACGATATCGATTCCCTGGACATTGACCCCAGCATGCGAATGGCAGATGTGAACCGGAATAATAATATGGTGGTCCTGAAGTCCCGGTAGATTTTCCAGATAAAGGAAGATCCAAAGCATTATCTTTGTAACCGCAGTTTTTAAGGTAAAAATTAAAAATAAAGATCAAATGAAAAAGGGATGGATCGTATTAATTGTCGTTCTGCTAATCCTGTTCATTGGCGGATGTTCGATTAAAAACACTTATAATAACCTGGTTACTCTGGATCAAAATACAAAATCCATGTGGGGCCAGGTGGAAAACCAATATCAACGTCGCTCAGATCTGATACCCAACCTGGTGGCCACGGTGCAGGGTGCAGCTAATTTCGAGACCAAGACCCTTACCCAGGTTATTCAGGCCAGGGCATCGGCTTCCCAGATCAAAGTGGATGCCAATGATCTCAGCCCACAGAAGATTCAGCAATTCCAGGCTGCCCAGGGGCAGCTAAGCATGGCGCTGGGCAGGCTCATGGTGGTTTCCGAACGATATCCGGTCCTGCAGGCTAACCGGAATTTCCTGGACCTCCAGGCTCAGCTGGAAGGAACAGAAAACCGGATCACCGTAGCGCGCCAGGATTTCAATAATGCAGTGCAGGGATATAACACCCAGGTGAAAAGTTTCCCGACCAATATCTTTGCCAGTATGTTCAACTATCATGCAAAAGGTTATTTTCAGGCCAGGTCGGGGGCCCAGAATCCACCCCAGGTCAAATTCCCAGGATCTTAAGCATTTCCTTCATGGCTATTTTCCGGAAAAAAGAATTTTTCACCGAGAAACAGAAATCGGCTATCGTGGAAGCGATCCGGGGTGCTGAACGGATGACTTCCGGGGAGATCCGCCTTTACGTGGAGCACCGCTGTAAATATTTGGATCCGATGCACCGGGCCATGGAAGTTTTCTCCCACCTGGAATTGCATAAGCGCATACACCGCAATGCAGTCCTGCTTTATATTGCTCTTGCAGACAAGCAGTTTGCCATCTATGGGGATGAAGGTATCCACGCCAAAGTAGGGGACAATTTCTGGCAAAAGCAGGCTGACCTGCTTAAGCAGCAATTCCGGGATGGCAAGATTACCGAAGGAATCGCAGTTTGTATCCTGGGGATAGGCACAGCCCTGCAACAATATTTTCCGCATGATTTGGATCAAAACAGTCCTGAACCCGATGAGATTCTTTATGGCCGGTAATGGCCTGAAACATTTGTGGAAACTGGCTTTATTCCTCGGCCTGCTCTTTTGCACGGGGAGAATATATGGTCAGCAGATCCCACCCAAACCCAGCCCCCCACGCCTGGTCAATGACCTGGCCGGGGTGCTGATGCCGGGACAGGTGGGTGCCCTGGAACAAAGACTGGATGCTTATAATGACAGTACATCCACCCAGATCGCCATAGTCACAGTACCTACTGTGGGCAACAGTGATATGATGAGCTATGCCGTTAAGCTGGGGCGGACCTGGGGAGTGGGGGGTAAAAAGTTCAATAACGGGGTAATCATCCTGGTTGCGGTTAAAGACCATAAAGTATTTATAGCGACGGGTTATGGGATGGAAGGACCGCT
>Ga0307373_10008749_pt1 | contig 15319 bp, 12 predicted proteins | sample OX2MG_FD_202534 | JGI IMG/M metagenome (GOLD analysis project Ga0307373, IMG submission 202534) | Soil microbial communities from Risofladan, Vaasa, Finland - OX-2 | ecosystem: Environmental > Terrestrial > Soil > Coastal area > Acid sulfate soil | place: Finland: Risofladan, Vaasa | collected... | reverse complement strand
GACATTCAAAAGGTTTTCCGTTACACTCTGTGGTCATAAAGGCTGTCTCCTTTTCTGGCGCAAGTTTTTCTCACTAAAATGCTTATGCCAGAAGAGACAGCCTTTTTCAATTGTTTAGGTAGAGTCGAGGACGGGCGCGATGGCAGCAGAGGCTGCTCCGTTTCCCCTCCCCGCTCATCGAACCGGACGTGCGGATTTCCCGCATCCGGCTCTCCGACAGGTTTCACGATGAAGCACACGGAATCATCCTTCGCCTCACCGTATAGCTCGCTCGGGAGCTTCCGGTCCACAACGGTGTTTTCAGGCTGTGCGCCAATCACCGGACCTCGGCTCCGTCCCAAGCACCCTGAAGTGAGGGCCCTTCCCTCCACCGGCATTACCCGGCTTCAACGATACTATGACCCTCTCCGAGTCCCAGCCGGGCCGCTCTCCTTGCCGAGAGCGTTGGAGCTTGCCTCCACCCGATCTGGGGTTCCCCCATTACCCAGACCACCTTCCTTGCATGCCGTGCTCACTACCCCGGTGGACCCGAACCGGTGCGCGTGTCAGTTTCTTCCCGGCCGGTGCGGCCTTCCCCGTTATTCGGGCGGGTCGGCGTCCACGACTTCACTTTCGAGGCCTGCTCAAGCTTCACTCGCGTTACGGCCTGCAGGGTTGCTCAGCCACCCGAAGTGGCCTTGGTCACAAGGCTTCGGCCCGGCCCGTTACCGGTCCAAGCCGCTTGTCAGCTACCAGACTTACCAACAACTATCTGGGTGGGACTTTCACCCACCGGTGATCTGCGCCGTTGGGGCGCACTGAGAAATCCGGGCTAGGATTGATCTCCGTCCCCCTTGGCCAAAATATTTTGGCTGGCCGCGGTTTCACCCTTTATGGATGTGCCTTCGGGCGCATTTCAAAACGCGCCCCACTTGGGCCGAACCTGCCACCGGCTGCTTCCTGCTTGCTGCTTATGGTTTTCTGTTCACCGCCCGCTGCCTGCTTGGTTCCGGCTGCGCTGTATCCGGATTGCAACACAGGAGTAGTGGGTCAGTTTGTTTGCTGTAGCGGCGCTCTCTGAGCGCCGAACACTGGATACTCAACGGTTTCCGGCGCTCAGAGAGCGGCGCTACAGCAAATTGAGACACTACCAACACCGGGCGGTGATTGACGATGACACGGTGCGGTCTTAGAATGAAAGAGGGAAACTTCTCACACCATGGCCGCACCTGGCTCCCGGAGAGACCAATCCTTGCATCCTGCCTCAGCCGCCCCGCGGCTTCGCAGCCATCGCCTGTTCGGGCAGCTCGCTTTTCTGCTGCTGCTCCTGCTTTCCATCGGCGCGGGGGCGCTGGCCGGATTGGTTTTCGTCTATTCCTCCAGCCTGCCCCAAGTCAACGAGCTGTTTGACTACCGCCCGGATGTGATGACCGAGCTCTACGCCGATGACGGCACGCAAATCGGCAGCTTTGCGCTGGAACGCCGGGTGCTCGTGACCTACGATCAGATTCCCCCGGTGTTGCGCGACGCCATCATTTCCGTCGAGGACCGCCACTTTTACAGCCACTTCGGAGTGGACGTGCTGCGCATTGTGCGCTCCGCCATTGTGGACATCATGGAGTGGCGCAAGGCGGAAGGCGCCAGCACCTTGACCCAACAGCTCAGCCGCCGTCTTTTTCTGACACCGCAAAAGTCATTCAAGCGCAAAATCCGCGAAGCCTTGCTGGCCATTCAGCTTGAGCGCCACTTCACCAAGGCGCAGATTTTCACGATGTATTGCAATATCATTCCGTGGGGCGGTGGCAGCTTTGGCGTCGAGGCGGCGTCGGAGCTCTATTTTGGAAAACATTTGAACCAGCTCACGCTGCCCGAAGCAGCACTGCTCGCCGGCCTGCCGAGAAACCCGACCTATTACTCGCCCATTCACCGTCCGCGGTACGCCTTCTTCCGCCGCAACGAAGTGTTGCGGGCCATGCTCTCCAACGGCAAGATCACGCGCCAGCAATACCTACAGGCGAAGGCGGCGCCCCTGGGCCTTCATGTGCAGCGCTGGAACAAGGAGATTGCGCCCTATTTTGTCGATGACGTGCGGGAACACTTGGGAGACCGGTATGGTGCCACCGCCATCAACACCGATGGCATGAGGGTTTACACCACGCTGGACCTGAAGTTGCAAGATGAGGCCGTTCATGCGCTTCGCGCCGGGCTCCGCGAGGATGACAAGCGGCGCGGCTGGCGCGGGCCGGAGAAGAACATCTTCCGTAAAACGGAAATGCTGCCCGGTGGTTTGCCCGCCACGCTTGAGACCTATCAAGATGAGGACTGGACCAGGCCCTTCACGGTGGGCGAGTTCGTGCACGGCCTGGTCATGTCCGTAAAGCCCGATTCGGCACGAGTGCGATTCGGGCCGGACACGGTGAGGGTCACGGCTCCCGATTTTGCCTGGACCCTGAAGGCCACGCCGCTCGACGTTTTCGAAACGGGTGACGTTGACCTGTTCCGCATCACCTCGATTCAGGGCCATACGCTGCACGTCACCCTGGATCAATATCCAACCGTGCAGGGCGCGATCCTGGTGATTGATAACCGCACCGGCGACATCAAAGCCATGGTGGGCGGGTACGATTACAATCAGAGCAAATTCAACCGCGCCGTGCAGGCGGAGCGGCAGGTCGGCTCCTCCTTCAAGGTGTACGTTTATTCCCAGGCGCTCTTGGACGGCTTTTCGCCCTTTGACACGATTGTGGATGCGCCGGTGAGCTACGGCGGGTGGGCGCCCCACAACTATGATAACCGGTTTGAAGGCCGCATCACATTGCTCCACGCCATCGCCGAATCGCGCAACGTTCCGGCAGTGAAGCTGCTGGCCCGCGTCGGCGTGGACAATGTCATCAAGCTGTGCCGCAAGTTTGGAATCACTTCCCGCCTGGTTCCGGACCTGCCGCTCGCCCTCGGCGCTTCCGACTTGACGCTGCTCGAACACGCTTCCGGATTCACCACCTTCCCGGATGATGGACTGCACCTCACCGCTCACACCGTCTCCCGTGTGACCGATTACGATGGGCGCGTGCTGGACGTCTCCGCGCCCCAGGTGACGGACGTGCTTCCGGCGCCCGACGCGCGGCTGATCGTCTCCATGCTGCGCGAGGTGATCAATTCCGGAACCGCAGTTCACGCCAGAGCCTTTGCCGCCAAGGTCCCGGTGGCGGGCAAGACCGGCACCACCAATGACTTCACTGATGCGTGGTTCATTGGTTTTTCGCCCACGATCACTTGCGGTGTCTGGGTGGGATTTGATGACCGCCGCTCCCTGGAACAACCTGCCAATCCGGATTCGATTGTGGCGAAAGGGTTCAAAGAGGAAGGATCTCACGTGGCCTTGCCCATTTGGATGGACTTCATGGGCCGGGCGCTGGCGGGACAACCCGTGCGCGACTTTCCGGATTCGCCGTTGTTGACCAGCCCCAGTCAAGTGAAGCAAATCGTGGCGGGCGGCGCGACACCCAGCCTTCTCACTGGCGCTTCCGGCGCCGCCGCCGCATCCTCTGGATTAACCCAGAACACGCCACTCCCCAAGCCCTCCGCGGCCGCTCAGTCCGGCAAAGGACTTTCTCAAACCTCGCCCCCGCGCCAGATCAACTGATGCTCCCTGATTATTTCGTGCCGAATTCGGTGCTCGTTTTCGCACCGGCTCGATCCGCCCGTCGCCGCTTGCGGAAGTGATCGTAACCTTGGGGCGCCAATCTCTCCTCGCGGCCGTCATCCCGAATCAGCAACAAAGTCCGGGCACGGGTGATTTGGCCGATTCGGAACACCTCTCTGTCCGCCACCTTCCGGGATAAACCTTGAGCCCGCTGTGGTGAAACCGTGAAAAGCAGTTTGTAGTCTTCGCCACCGTGCAGGGCAAGCCGCTCAGCTTCACGCGCGGTCATCTCCATAGGCATCGGCGTGGCAGGCAGAGGCAGGAGGCTGGCATCGATGCGGGCTCCCACGCCGCTCGCTTCGCAAAGGCGCATCAGGTCGATGGAAAGGCCATCACTCAGGTCCATGGCGGACGTGGCGATCCGCTCCTTAGAAAGGAATTCGCCCAGCCGGATTTGAGGCTCGGGAAAAAGATGGGCTTTGATCGACTCATTGCGAGTTTTCTGTGAATTAGGTCTTTTGTCCGATTTCAGCATTTTTAGTCCCAGGGCGGACGAGCCCAGCTTTCCTCCCACAAAAATCTGGTCGCCCACGCTCGCGCCAGACCGCAGCATCGCCCTGCCGTATGGCACCTCGCCCGTCGCTACGACGTCCACCAGGATGGACCCCGTGTGAACGGAGGTATCACCACCGATCACGGAAACGCTAAATCGCCGCGCCAACCGGAAAAGTCCTTGATAGAAATCCCTCGCCCAATTGCCTGGAGACTTCTCCGACAGGGCGATCGAAACCAGTGCAAATTTTGGCTTCCCCCCCATGGCGGCGATGTCACTTAGGGCACGGGCCAGTGCCCGGTGCCCTACCGACTGCGGCGTGTGCAGGTGGCGGGTGAAATGGATGCCCTCGACCGAAAGGTCGGTAGTTAGGATCAACTCTTGGCCACGATGGGGACGGACCAGAGCGGCGTCATCGCCAATCCCCATGCGCAGCTCGCGTCCCCTCAGCGGCGCGTGGGATTGAAGCCAACGAACGAATTGTATTTCACTCTTGAACACCCTGTGTCCCACTCTCTTGTGTGGCATTTACTGCGGCAATGATCCGTTCTTTTCCCGGAAATAAGTCGGCGTTGTGTATGAAATTTGGTAGATTCAGTTAGGAATTACTCTGTATTCAATTTTTAGAATTGGCGAAATTAAAAGCTCACGCCAGCGTGCAACGTAGCCATTCGACCCTCTAGAATTGAGGCTCAGAACGCGGCTTGACCATTTGGCTGAGCTTAATCACAAAACCGCAATAATAGTCTGTTCGGACTAACAATCGAGAATAAACTACACTGATGTGCACAAAATTGCTTGACAGTATGTGACCATACCGAATAGCATCTTCGTTTTCACCCTGAAAGATTGATTGTGCCACGAACAATATTAGTCCTGTTAGCCTAAATATATAATTCCCAGGGATCGAGTGGCACGGCCAAATCGCTTGTGGAGGCGAACCTATGCCCAAGAAATCCTACACCTTCTTGGTAGTTGCTCCTCATGGCAAACTCCGGCGAATTAGTATCCCTTCGTATACGTTATACCTTGTTTTAGCCTTAAGTGTGGCCGGTATCATGGGAATCACGGCGCTGGCAAACAGCTACGCCAGAATGCTCCTGAAGGTTTCGAGCTACAATGATCTCCGCTTGGAGAGCGAGGCATTGAAGACCCAAAACCGCAGCCTGGAAACTACGGTCGATCATACCAATAAAAAGCTGGTTTCATTGGAATCGTTGGCTTCGGACGTTGCCCTCACCTACGGGTTTGGCCGCCACCGGCTGCACTTTCCGCAGGCCGTCTTTACCCTTGCCACCCAGAGTAATTCGACGGTTGAATCCAGTTACAACGCATCACTCTACGCTTTCAATTTGATTGAGAAAGCCGTTTTTAGTCCGGCCCCGGGGCGGATGGCGCGCGGATTTTTCCATAGTCCGAACTTTGATCCTGCAAGCATTCCTTCGCTCTGGCCGGTTCGTGGAGAAATCACAGCGGGATTCGGCGAAAGGATGGATCCGTTCAGTGGCGAAGACGCCTTTCACGCCGGCCTGGACATCGCCGCGCCCAAGGGCACGACGGTTGAAGCGGCGGGGGATGGCATCGTGCTGAATGCGGGCCGCGCGGAGGCCGGCTACGGCAATGAAATCATCATTGACCACGGTTCGGGAGTCACCACCACTTACGGCCACTTGAGCAAGGTATTCGTGGTCGCCGGCCAGGAAGTAAAGAAAGGCGAAGTGATTGGGGCGGTGGGCATGACGGGGCGCACCACCGGTCCGCACCTGCACTACGAAGTGCGAGTCCACCAGACTCCGGTCAATCCTGCGAAATTCCTCAAGGGCTGACGTTGCCTGTTCAGTTTCGTCCGGCCGAATTGGGGCGAGGCGATGGATGTGCCCTAGTCTGCCTCTCGCTTTATGGCCACGAACCTTTGCTGCCCCAGGCTGACCATGGCGGGGCTGAGCCAACGGTTCTGTTCTCCTTCCCGGCCGCAAACCCTCTCCAACGCGAAGCGCGACCCCCTTCCCTCTCGTGGCCTTTGCCATTAATGATAAAATCAGCGCATGGATCAAAGCGGTGGCACAGCGGTTGCCTCCGGTGAGGAAGAACAAAACCGGCCGGGTGGGTAGTGTCGCAATTTGCTGTAGCGGCGCTCTCTGAGCGCCGGAAACCGTTGAGGATCCAAGTTCGGCGCTCAGAGAGCGCCGCTACAACAAACAAACTGAGACACTACCGCCGGGAGGAATCTCTTGACTTCGACGCTGATGGATGAAATTTCTCAGCAGCCCTCCGCGCTTCGAGGAGTCCGGAAGTATTACACCAGCCCCGGCGCCATCCCCACGCGTTCGCTGCGCAAGCTGGCGGCCCACTGGCCGCCGGTGGTGGTCTTCACGGGAATGGGATCGTCGCTTTTCGCCGCTTATCCTGCCCAGGCCTTCCTCACGGCGCTCGGCATCCGCGCGCTCGTTTGGGAAACGGCGGAGCTAGTCCACCACCACTTGAAGATTCTTGGGCCGGATACGCTCCTGGTCGTCATCTCGCAGTCGGGTGAAACGGTGGAAATCATCCGGCTTCTGGACAGCCTCAGCCCGGCCACCGGCGTCTTGGGCTTGGCCAATGTGGAAGCCAGCACTCTGGCACGCCGTAGCCGCCTGCTGCTGCCCATGATGGCGGGCGGACAAACCCGCGTCACCACCAAGAGTTACATGTGCAGCGTCGCGGTACTCATGTATCTGGCTTTCGTCATCGCCGGCAAGCAGAATCGTCCACTCACCCACGCCCTCCTGCGCGCCATCGAAGAACAAGAGACGGTTCTGGACCAGCAGGCGGAGATGACTCCTCTCAACGTGGAATTTTTCAACCATCCCACGTATACGGCGCTCATGTCGCGCGGCGCCGATCTGGCCTCGGTTTATGAAGGCGCCTTGATCCTGAAGGAGGTCGTCCGCATCGGCGCCGAGGCCATTTCCGCCGCCCAATTCCGGCACGGCCCCATTGAGATTGTCAATCCCGCGCATCGATACATCATTTTCGCCCGCAATTCACCAGAGGATATAACCCCATTTCCTAAACAGGACCGGAGCCAGCCCCGGACCCGAAAGTTCCTTCTGAACCTGGCGGAAGACATCCGTTCCCATGGGGGCCGGGTGTTGCTGCTCAGCGATGGCAGGGTCGAAGCAGCGCCCAACCTCCGGCTGATTCCAGTGGAACCCGCGCAGCTTGGCTTGGGGACGCTCGTCGATACACTTCACATTCAGCTTTTGGCTCACGAACTGGCGTTGCGCGCGGGACTTGACCCCGGCCGGTTTTGGATCGCCGAAGGCGTCACCCGCTCCGAATGAGCGGAGCGCCGCGACTGGCTAATTTTTGAACGCGGTGTTCCCCGGCAAGGTCCGGTCCGGACTTTGCTTAAAGGTAGTGGGTCATTTTGCTGTAGCGGCGGTCTCTGACCGCCGACTTTTATTTTTCAACAGCTTTCGGCGGTCAGAGACCGCCGCTACAGCAAACTGCGCCACTACGAATTATTTAGATGGTTTATTAGCTATACAAAGTTACATGATCCTGTCAGGTATGTAATTCCGTAAATAAGAACTAGCCAAATCCCGCCGAAGGCGGTATACTAAATTGACTTGATCAGTTTTTGTGACCGGAATCCACGGACAGTGCAGGCCACAGAATCAATGATTTTGTGGCTTTTTTGTTTTTGGCGAGTGGTTGCGAGAGCAGAACAAGAATACATTCAACATTAAAGGAAGAGTAAAACATTATGGATAGAGAACAAGGCACGGTGAAATGGTTCAATGACGCGAAGGGCTACGGGTTCATCCAGCGCGCTTCGGGTGATGACGTCTTCGTGCACCACTCCGCCATTCAAGCCACCGGATTCAAATCGCTAGCCGAAGGTGAGGCGGTGGAATTCACGGTCACCAAGGGTCCCAAAGGGCTGCAAGCTGAAAACGTAGCAAAGCTCTAAAAAGGATGTTTGGGTTCCCGCTCGCGTGCTGCATGTCGCGGGCGGGAGCCACTCCCTATTGCTGGAGGCAGCGGTGCAGATCCAATACCTCGGATTTCAACTCAAAGCGCGCGGCAGAGAATATAATTACCGCGTTATCGACCCGAAAACGGAGAACCGCGAGTTCGCCATGACCATCTCCAACCAGGCGTTCGTCGAAAAGCACGTCCCTTATCAGGACGCCCCGGACATCTGCTACCAAAAACTGCAAAAGGCGCTTGACGACGAAACGCCGGAACAGCAGCTTCCCCGTCACGCCACCCTTTCCGACCAGGAACTCGACGAATACCGCGAGAAATACCGGCCTGCCAAGAAAACCCGCTACTAACCATCCCCAACTTTCAATTTAAGCATCAATCTGGGCGCGTTGCAGCTTGCCGCTGTAGTCCACATAAATTGATTTCCATTCGGAGAAGAAATCGAGCGCCGTCGTTGCGGCTTCGCGGTGGCCGTTTCCGGTCGCCTTGGTTCCCCCAAAAGGCAGATGAGTTTCGGCGCCGATGGTCGAAGCGTTCACATAAAAGATGCCCGTGTCCATTTCGCGCATGGCTTTGAACGCTTTGTTCACATCCCGGGTGAAAATGGATGAGGAAAGACCGTAGACCACGCCGTTGCCAATTTCGATGGCATCCTCCAGGCTATCGCACGGAATCAGCGCCACCACCGGCCCAAAGATTTCTTCCTGGGTGATGCGCATCCGCGGAGAACAATCTCCAAAGACCGTGGGCGCGAAGAACCAACCGGCATCGTAATCGCCGCCCACCGGCCGTCCTCCGCCGCAAAGCAGCTTGGCGCCTTCTTCCTTCCCAATTTTGACGTAGCCTTCGATCTTCAAGAGTTGCCGCTCATTAATCACCGGGCCCACTTGGACCGAGGGATCGAGGCCGTTGCCCACTTTCAGAGCACGGGCACGTTCTACGAACTTCCGGCTGAATTCCCCGTAAACTTTCTTGTGGACCACGACGCGGCTGGCGGCGGTGCATCGTTGCCCGGTGGTGCCGAATCCGCCCCACACCGCGCCGTCCACGGCCAGGTCGATGTCCGCGTCATCCAGCACCATGATGACGTTTTTCCCGCCCATTTCCAGGCTCACGTGCTTGATGCTGGCGGCGCACGTCTTTCCCACTTCGCGGCCCACGGCGGTGGAGCCGGTGAATGACACCACGCGGACACCCTCATGCTCCACCAGCCGTTTGGGGACTTCGGCGCCGTCCGCCGCCAGCAAGTTCACCACGCCGCGCGGGATGCCAGCTTCCTCCAGAATCTTCACCAGGTTACAGGAGGAAAGCGGCGCGTCCGGAGACGGCTTGAGCACCAGGGTGTTGCCGCAGATCAGCGCCGGTATCATTTTCCAGGACGGGATGGCCATGGGGAAATTCCACGGCGTGATCATGGAACAGACACCGATGGGATAACGCGCCGTCATGCAGAACTTATTCTGCAGTTCGGAGGGTGTTGTCATGCCGAACTGCCGGCGGCCTTCACCCGCCATGTAGAACGTCATATCGATCGCTTCCTGCACATCGCCGCGAGCTTCGTCCAGCACTTTGCCCATTTCGCGGGTCATCTGCCGGGAGAGCGTTTCCTTTCGCTCCAGCAGGATCTGTGCGGCGCGGTAGAGAATCTCACCCCGCTTGGGCGCGGGTGTATTCTTCCAGGCAGGATACGCGGACTTGGCCGCATCCACAGCCGCTTCAACATCCTGCGGCGTAGACTTCTGAAACAACCCGACCCGTTCGTGGCGGTTGGCGGGATTGAGATTCTCAAAGGTTTCCCCGCTGGCGGATTCAACCCATTCTCCGTTGATGTAATTCTTAAAAACCTCGGGTGATGCCATGCGCTTTCCTCCTGAAGAATGCGGAGAGTCGAGGCCGGTGCGGCACGCTCAGCCGAGCTGCTCGATTTCCTTTGAAAAGACCTCGTAGCCGGGGTTCGGCGGGAATGTCTTGGCCATCCATTGCAGGCGCTGGCGCAACTGCGGCAAGGGCAGATGTTCCGGCCCGGTCTGGATTTGAACGTCGTGCCAGAGGCCGTGCATGTATTCGGCCAGGGTGCCCGCCAGCGAGAGGTCCCGGTACTGATCGAACTTTTCCGGCTCATGGCGCCACGATGTCCGCTTGGTCAGAAGGGACTGCTTGGCCGCCAATGTTTCTTTGTCCATTTCGCCCGGTATATCCTGCTCCAGCTCGCTGCGCACCAGTTGGCTGTATTGCTCCACCTCCTCCGCCGTCAGGCGCGGACGCGCCAGTTCAGCGATGCTGGCCAGGAATTCAAATCCGGTGTCGTGGGGGTCCAGCTCGCGGCAGGCCAGAATGATATTGGTTCGCGTTTCAGTTTCAAACCATGCCGCGGTATGGGTTTGACCCCGGAGCTTGGAGAAGCACACCACGTCGCCGCTGTCCAAGCAGGCGATGTAGGGCACCAGCAGCGCGCGCAAGGCCCCGAGCCTTTTCGCCAGGCTGTTCGGAACTGCCTGCACCGGTTCCCGGACCGCCATCCGCTCCTCGGAGGGGCTCAGGAGAACGGCGGAATGCATTTCCCATCCATGAGCAAGGTGGGAAACAATCTTGAAGTCCCCGCGCACATATTCAGCGACGGGAACATTTTCTCCGGTTAGAGCTTGAGCCATGTCGAAACCTTAATCCACTTTGGTTTGGGCAGACGCGCCGGCATGTTGCGGCGATCCCTGATTTATTCTGATGGCTTTTTGAGTGTCCTGTCTACTCGAATTATGGTGGTGGCGCAATTTGCTGTAGCGGCGCTCTATGAGCGCCGAAAGCTGTTGAAAAATAAAAGTCGGCGGTCTCTGACCGCCGCTACAGCAACCAAACTGCGCCACCACCCGAATTATTGTTGAAACGGGCGCGGGCAGACCATGGCCCGGTAATTCCGGGGCTTTGGATGAGACCTTGACCCGTTCCCATTGCTTGCGGACGGCTACGGCAGGGTGGAATGTGTTTTCCACTTCAAAGAGAAAAGGTTTTCCATTCGGACGGGAACGGGTCCGGGACTAAATAAACTATCATATTGAATCTACAAGACTTAGTAAATAACCAGACATGGAAATACAATTGCATAGGTTCTGGTGGGTATGGTTTAGCTTGACCACAGCCACGGAACTTTCAAGGAGGAATAGATGAAAAAGACGATTGTATTGCTTGCGGCTTGCATGTTTGCGGCTCTCAGCTTTGCGATGGCCGACACACTTAACATCGTGACCACCCGCCCCACGGGGACCGATACGCTAACCTGGGGCCAGTTGGGTGTAACTGGCACAATCTTTAACGGCCCATTCACCGCAATGTCTACTGGTGGAGTTATGTTTACGGGCAATTACCTTGGCGCCGCTAACCAAGGCGAAAGGCTGGACCAGGGTAACGGTTGGAATGGTAACTTCAATTCCGGTGACCAGTTGATTTGGACCGAAGCCAGCCCCGGGAACGGCCCACTCAGCCTGAGCTCCGGCACCGGGCTTTCGGAAATTGGCGCTCAGATCCAGGCGGACTTTTTTGGTGGCTTCACCGCCCAGATCCAGGCTTTCAACGGTAACACCCTGCTCGGTACGTTCACCGAGAATGGCAACAGCAACAGCAATGGCGACAACAGCGCGATTTTCCTGGGCGTCCAGGACCTGTCTGGAGCCAACATCACCTCGATTCAATACAGCCTGACCAGTTGCGTGCTGGATTGTACCGATTTCGCCATCAACCAACTGTCACTGACGGCTGGCGGCGGCGGAACGGGCACACCTGAGCCGGGATCACTGATCCTGCTCGGAACCGGATTGCTGGGTCTGGCCGGTGCGGCAAAGCGTCGTTTTCTGAGCTAATGGGTACAAACCCTTAGATTTCAGGGACTTCGATAAGGTAACTTGAATTGTTTTTCAGAACGGGGCGAGCATAATGCTCGCCCCGTTTGACTTTTCGGGTGTTCCATCTTTCTTCTAATTGAATCCCTATTCTTCCTGATGTCCTTAGTGCAGCATTTCGTAAGTTCGCTCACGTATTCTTGCACCCCCTCACCCGGCGCTGCGCGCCACCCTCTCCCCGCTTGCGGGGAGAGGGGCTGGGGGTGAGGGGGTGTTGAAGACCGTTGCAAGAATACGTGAGCGAACTTACGAAACGCTGTCCCTAGCCTCAAAATGCCGGGCTTTCCATCGCCACTCCAATTTGGGTACTGGCGCAGTTTGCTGTACCGGTGCTCTATGAGCGCCGGAAACCGTTGAGGATCCAAGTTCGGCGCTCATAGAGCGCCGCTACAGCAACCAAACTGAGACACCACCCCAATTTGGGTGAGCAGTGCTGCTCCAAATGAGTCATGGTATGCTCTACATGCTAAGTGGAAGTGATTCCCGACGGCCTTTTGGCTCAGCGCGGCGCAAAGCCTTATGAGTATACGAAGTGTGGCGCAAGACCCTTTGAATGTTAGCCCCTCAATTGGCATACGCCTTACCGTGCCACGGCACGGCCCACTTGTCCCCCATATACAATGTATCGCATCGATACAAAGCACTTTTTTCATCCATGCACCGTGGCCTTGGCTAAAATGGTATGGACTCCATGACGGAGTGGAACCGGCAGAAGGCTTCCCGCAGGTGGCCGGAGTGGCAAGCGCAACCGAAATTTGGTAGTGGTTCAGTTTGCTGTAGCGGAAGGCCAGGGGTTTAGCCCCGCCGAAAAGGGCGGCTTAGATAATCCGACCCGGTGCTATGGATGGCGACTTCCGCGGATGTGAAGAGTGACAAAAATTGTCAAAGTGGCCAAACTGACCTAGGGCCGGAAAAGGTGAATTCAACCCCGTAGTGGTATAACGAAGGGGCGGAGCAGTTTACTAAGAAGCCAGATGAACTAAGTGCAGCGTTTCGTAAGTTCGCTCACGTATTCTTGCACCCCCTCACCCGGCGCTGCGCGCCACCCTCTCCCCGCTTGCGGGGAGAGGGGCTGGGGGTGAGGGGGTGCAAGAATACGTTACCGTATTTGCGAATGGTGGTACGAAGTTTAGGAAGCGCAGATTTTTCGGTCCCCGGTAAATTCGGAGCATGGATGAGTCCCAAAAAAGGCTGCTGGTTATACGCTTAAGCTCCATTGGGGACATTGTCCATGCGCTTCCGGCCGTCGCGGCGCTGGGCGAAGCTCTCCCTGGGGCTGAGGTGACTTGGGCTGTCGAAGCGCGCTACGCCTGTCTGCTTGAAGGCAATCCTTACGTCCAGCACATTTTGAAAATCGATACGCTGGGCTGGCGAGGGCGGTTCAGCTCCCGGACGACAATCCAGGAAATGAAGCTGGCGTTCTCGGCGCTTCGTAATCCTCACTTTGACGTTGCGATTGATTTCCAGGGCCTCATCAAATCCGGGATCATTGCCTGGGCCAGCCGTGCTCCCCAGCGTGTAGGGTTTGCCGGACGGTGGCTGCGAGAGCCCATGGCAGGAGTCTTCTATACGGCTCACGTGACGCGGCAAGCATGGCGGCACATCATTGAGGCCAATCTTGGGTTGGCAGAGCATCTGGGCGCCACGGCTACGAAATGGCAATTTCCGCTTCCCCGCAAACCTGAAGACGAAGAGTATGCGAAGGAGCAGCTTAAAAAGATTGGCGGCGGGCCATTCATATTGGTCAATCCGGGCGGGGGTTGGCACAGCAAGCGTTGGGCGCCCTCCAATTATGCTGCACTCATCAAGAAGCTCGAACCGGAATTTTCCGGGGAAATTGTTTTGACGGGGTCGCCGGCCGAGGCGCCGCTGATCCAGGGAATTCTGGAGGCGGCGCGATGCCGCCGGGCACGGTATCTTGCGGCCAGCATCACACAGTATGTTGCATTGGCCCGTCTGGCTTCGCTCTTCATCGGAGGGGATACGGGTCCTATGCATCTTGCCGCCGCGGTGGGCGCTCCCGTTGTGGCTCTGTACGGTCCAACCGATCCGGTACGAAATGGCCCGTTTCCGAAACGCAATATTGTGCTGGTGGGCCGTTCGGAAAAAGCTTCGCGGAGACGGCAGCCGGGTTTTCTGGAAGGGATTGAAGTGGACCAGGTCATGAGGGCCATCCGGCTGCGCTTGGAGAGCGCGAATGAGTAATCGCTACGAAGCCTGGGCTGCGCGTTGGCGCGTGCCGCTGGGCTTTGTGGCCGGGATCATTTTCCTTGCTCTTTCCAGACCGGTGTGGACCCGCTTAATAATGGGTGAAATCATTGCCCTGATAGGCTTGGTGTTACGAGGCCTTGCCGCCGGGCGTCTTGAGAAAAATCTAAGGCTGGCTACTTCGGGCCTGTATTCTCTTACCAGGAACCCACTTTACTTGGGCAGCTTTCTGCTGGCGGTGGGGTTGGCGATGGCGGGTGGTTATCTTCCCTTGGGAATAGCTCTTGTGGCCCTGTTTTTGGTGATTTATCTGCCCGTCATGCGGCGTGAAGAGTCGTTCCTGCGCCAGAAGTTCGGAAAGGAATTTGAAGATTACTCGGCGCGGGTGCCGTTGTTCCTGCCCAGGATCGGCAGCGTGAAGAGCGGCACATTCAGATTCGATTGGACAGGATATCGAAAAAATCGGGAGTACGAGGCAGCCCTGGGTTTTGCCGTCATCAGCCTGATCCTCATTCTGAAAATCGTTTTGTGAGCGCATTCATTGGGACGGCCTCTTAGACGCTTTTGGCGTCTAAACCTTATGATGAATTTTCGTCTTCTCAAGTTTTCATTTCTTCTGGTTCCTTTGCTTGTTTCCGGCGGGCCGCCGCCAACCGGGCAGGCGGCGGTTGTGCCTTTCGGTCCTGGGGAAAGGCTGGTCTACAGCGTTTCGTGGTCGGTGTTTCCGGCGGGGCAAGTGACGGCAGCCGTCACCAAAGTGGCGGGCAACAACGGGCAAGACGCGCTGCAAATTCTGACCACCGCGCACTCACGAGGGTTCGTTTCACTCATCTACGATCTGAATGACCAGTTCCGTTCAATGGTTGATCCCCGAACGCTGTGCTCACGGCAAATCTCCAAGCAGATCAACGAAGGCCGGAGGCACAAACAGACGCAGATTACTTTCGACAGCACGAGGCGAGTGGCCATCCTGGACGAGAAGGATTTGACAAAGCCCGGCGACCCTGCCAAGCACACGGAAAATGCCATTCCCGCCTGTGTCGAGGACATCGTCACCGGCTTCTATTACCTTCG
>Ga0307373_10008747_pt1 | contig 15322 bp, 15 predicted proteins | sample OX2MG_FD_202534 | JGI IMG/M metagenome (GOLD analysis project Ga0307373, IMG submission 202534) | Soil microbial communities from Risofladan, Vaasa, Finland - OX-2 | ecosystem: Environmental > Terrestrial > Soil > Coastal area > Acid sulfate soil | place: Finland: Risofladan, Vaasa | collected... | reverse complement strand
GAGCGCTTCCTCGACGGCACGCGAGAGCTCGGCGCAGACCGCGTCGGTCTCCGCCTGGGTAGGCGCCTCGACCATCACGCGGATCAGCGGCTCGGTGCCGGAAGCGCGCACCAGCACGCGCCCGCGCCCGGCGAGTGCACCGTCGGCCGCGTCGATCGCGCCCCTGACCAGCGTCGTGCCCATCGCGTGTGTCAACGCCTCGCGGCTCTGCGCGCGGATGTTGACCAGCCGCTGCGGCAGTTTGCGCATGGCGTGGCGCTCGAGCAGGTCTGCGCCGGCAAGCGCCTCCAGCGTCAAAAGAGCGCTCGCGGTTCCGTCGCCCGATGGCCCGAAGCCGAGGTCGATGATGTGTCCCGACTGTTCGCCGCCGAGCCGCCAGCCGCGCTTGCGCAGCTCCTCGTTCACGTAGCGATCGCCGACGGCGGTGGTCGCGACATCGATCCCAGCCTCCGCCATCGCCGTGTGAAAGCCGTAGTTGGTCATCACGGTGACGGCGACGCCACCACCCTCGAGCAACCCCTGATCCCTAAAATGAACCGCGACGAGCGCGATCAGTTCGTCGCCGTCGACGATCTGCCCCTTGCGGTCGATCGCGAGCACGCGGTCACCGTCGCCGTCGAACGCGAAGCCGGCGTCGTGCCCGCCGTGCGCCATCGTCTCCGCCAGCTGCTCTATGTGCATGGATCCGACGCCATCGTTGATGTTGCGCCCGTCAGGCTGATCGGCGATCACCTCCACGTCGGCACCGAGCCGCCTGAAGATCTCCGGCGCCACCCGGTAGGTGGCGCCGTGGGCGCAGTCGAGCAGCACGCGCCGGCCCCGCAGATCGAGCGACTGGAAACGCGTGTGCAGCTCGCGCAGGTAGTCCTCCCGGGCGCCGTGCAGCTGGCGCACGCGACCGATGCGCTCAGGTGGTTGCACGGCGGCGTCCATCTGTTTCTCGATCGCGGTCTCGGTCTCGTCGGAGAGCTTGAAGCCGTCAGCGGCGAAGAACTTGATCCCGTTGTCCTCGTACGGGTTATGAGAGGCGGAGATCACGACCGCCAGCTGCAGGCTGTGGCGGCGGACGAGCAGCGGCGCGGCCGGTGTCGGCAGCACGCCGCCGAGCAGCACGTCACCGCCCGCCGCGGTGACGCCCGCCGCGATCGCGGCTTCGAGCATCTCCCCCGACTCCCGCGTGTCGCGGACGATCAGGACCTGCGGATGGGGGTCGGCGCCGAGCTCGACCGTCGCGCGCGCGAGCGCGACCGCAAGCTCTGCGGTGAGGAAGTGCCCGGCACGGCCGCGGACACCGTCAGTGCCGAACAGCTGGCGCGACATCTTCGTGAGGCTCGCTCCGGTCGGAGTGTGGCGCGGCGGCGGGTTCGCCTAGCGTTTCGAGAACTGCGGCCGCTTGCGGGCCTTCTTGAGGCCGGCCTTCTTGCGTTCCTTGACGCGCGGGTCACGCGTAAGGAAGCCACGGCGCTTGAGCTCGCCACGCAGATTCGGATCGGCCTCGAGCAGTGCGCGCGCGATGCCGTGGCGCAGGGCTCCGGCCTGGGACGACACGCCGCCCCCGTGCATGCGGGCGGTGACATCCATGCGCGCCTCGTAGCCGACCGCCTCGAGCGGCTGCCGGATCACGCGCTGCAGGGTCTCACGCGGGAAGAACTGCTCGAGCGTCTTGCCGTTGATCAGGTAGACGCCGGTGCCCGGCTTGAGGATCACGCGGGCGACGCCGGTCTTGCGCTTGCCGGTGGCGGTGTAGCGCGCGCCGGCCGCCAGATTGATGGCGACTTCGGAGATCGGCTTGGCCGCCAACTCGGGATCGTCGGCAGCAGCACGGGCGGCTGCCTCCTCGGCCTCAGCCTCAGCCGCAGCACGGGCTTCGGCGTCAAGGAAGTCAGAACCCTCGGCCACGATGTCGGGAATCAGATCGGCACCCGGGATCGCCGGCTTCTCACGCGGCGTCTCCTCCACGTACTCGACATCACCCTCGACGATCTGGGTCGGATCGACGGCAACCGGCTCACCGGTCGTGGTCTCCGGAGTCTCGGGCTCAGCCTGCTCGGGAGCCTTCTCCTCGCTCGCCGCAACGGGCTCGGCCTCTTCGCTCGCCGCAACGGGCTCGGCGTCTTCGCTCGCCGCAACAGGCTCGGCCTGGTCGCCTTCCGCAACCTCCTCATGGGAGGTCTCAGTCGTGTCCTCGGCCTCTGCCTGGGGAGCCGCGTCCGGAGTCTCTTCGGACGTGCTCGCGTCAGCCAGGGCGTCCGAAGGGGCTTCGGGCGCAGGCTCGTTCACAACTTCATCGTTCTTTTCGTCGGTCACGACGCGATCTCCATCGGTTGCGGCTGCTGGGCGGCGTGCGGATGATCGGGCCCGGCGTAAACCTTGAGCTTGGTGAGCTGCTTACGTGCGAGGCGGTTGCGGGGAAGCATCCCCTTGACGGCGATCCGGATGACTTCCTCCGGACGGCGCTCGAGCATCTCGGCAAGGGTGCGGGACTTCAATCCACCCGGGTAGCCCGAATGGCGGTAATAACGCTTGTTCGCGAGCTTGTTGCCCGTCACCGAGATCTTCTCGGCGTTCACGACCACGACGAAGTCGCCGGTGTCGATGTGGGGCGTGTAGGTCGGCTTGCGCTTGCCGCGCAGCGTGTCGGCGATCTGGGTCGAGAGGCGACCGAGCGTCTGCCCGGTGGCGTCGACGATCAGCCAGTTGCGCTCGCGATCGGTTGGTTTAGCTACGTATGTCTTCATGGCAGGCTTTTTCGCCGCGCGGGCGCGCGGGGATCGACCATGGTAGACGATCACTGCGCAACGCGGCTCTGGAGTTATGGGGTTGCAGACCGGACCGCGGGCGGGTCTCACCTGGTAAGCAGGGCCTTACCGAGATGGGCCCTCACTCCCACTCGATCGTGCCGGGCGGCTTGCTGGTGATGTCCAGTACCACCCGGCCGACGGGCCGGATCTCGCTGATCATCCTACTGGCGATCTGCTCGAGCAGGTCGTAGGGCAGGCGCGCCCAATCGGCCGTCATGGCGTCATCGGACGTGACGGCCCGAATCGCGATCACGTTCCCATAGGTGCGCTCGTCGCCCTGTACGCCGACGGCGCGGATGTCGGGGAGCACGCAGAACGACTGCCACAACTCGCGGTAGAGGCCCGCCTTACGGATCTCGTCTTGAAGGATCGCGTCGGCCTCGCGCAGGACGTCCAGCTTCTCCTTGGTGACCTCACCGCCGACGACGCGGATCGCGAGCCCGGGGCCGGGAAACGGCTGGCGCCACACGAGACGCTCGGGCATGCCGAGCTCGGCGCCGACGGCGCGCACCTCATCCTTGAAGAGCGTCCGCAGTGGCTCGACGAGCTCGAACTGGAGGTCATCCGGAAGCCCGCCGACGTTGTGGTGGGACTTGATCGTCGCGGTGCCGGTGCCGCCGCCCGACTCGATCACGTCGGAGTACAGCGTGCCCTGCACGAGGAACTTGATCCCGTCGAGCTTTGCCGCCTCCTCCTCAAAGATGCGAATGAACTCGGTGCCGATGATCTTGCGCTTCTGCTCAGGATCGGTGACGCCCTTCAGCTTGTCCAGATAGCGCGCCTCGGCGTCCACGGCGATCAGCGGCACGCGGAAGTGATCGCGGAAAGCGGCGACCACCTGGTCGCCCTCGTTCTTTCGCATCAGGCCGTGATCGACGAACACGCAGATCAGCCGCTCGCCGATCGCTCTGTGGACGAGCAGCGCCGCGACGCTCGAATCGACCCCGCCGGACAGCGCGCACAGCGCACGCCCGTCGCCCACCTGCTCACGGATCCGCTCGACCTGCTCCTCGATCACCGAGCGCGCGCTCCAGCTGCCGGCGGCGCCGCAGATGTCGATCAGGAAGTTGCGCAGCACCTGCTGCCCGTAGGGCGTATGCACAACCTCCGGGTGAAACTGGATGCCGTAGATGTCGCGGTCGTCGGACTCGATCGCAGCCACCGGCGAGGCTGTCGACGACGCCAGTGCCTCGAACCCGGGCGGTGGCGCGAACACGGTGTCACGGTGTGACATCCAGCAGGCCTGCTCGGTCGGCGTCTCGGCCAGCAGCCGCCCACGGCGGTGGACCGTGAGTTGCGAGCGTCCGTATTCCCCGACCTCGGCGCCCTCGACCGTGCCGCCCAGCTCGCGCGCGATCAGCTGCATGCCGTAACAGATGCCCAGGACCGGGATCCCGAGCTCGAGCAGCCCCGGGTCGAGCTTCGGCGCCCCATCGGCGTACACGGATGCCGGACCGCCCGAGAGGATCAGGCCGATCGGGTGGCGACGCGCGACCTCCTCCGGACCCACGTGGTAGGGCAGCAGCGTCGAGAACACGCCGCACTCGCGCACACGGCGTGCGATCAGCTGGCTGTATTGCCCACCGTAGTCCAGTACCACGACTTCCTGCGGCTGCAAACCGTCGCCTGACGGCGTCCTCGGTCGCTCGCGGACGTCTGTGTACGCGTCGCTTGCTGCGTCCTTGTCAGGCTCGGTTTGCGCTCGCAGGGGACGCAGGCCGTCGCCGGCGGCCACTTCGCCACCGGCGACGGATGAGCCTTCAGTCAGCGACACCGACCGGGGCCTTGCCGGTGGCGCCCATGCCCACGGACTGCTCTCGCTGGAGGTGCTTGCCCTCCGTCTGCAGTGACGGGGCAACCATCAGTTCGGCGCGATTGAACTCGGCGATGTCCCGGTAGCCACAGGTGGCCATCGACGTGCGCAGTGCGCCCATCAGGTTGAAGGTGCCGTCGTTCTCGCGAGCCGGGCCCTTGACGATCTCCTCGAAGCTGCCGTTCTGCTTGGTCGCGACCCTTGTGCCGCGCGGCAGCGTCGGGTGGAAGGTCGCCATGCCCCAGTTGAAGCCGTGACCGGGCGCCTCATGAGCACGAGCCAACGCCGAGCCGAGCATCACCGCGTCGGCTCCGCAGGCGATCGCCTTGGCGATGTCACCGCCGTTGCGCATACCGCCATCGGCGATCACGCGTACGTAGTCACCGGTCTCGAGCATGTGCTGAGAGCGGGCGGCCGAAACATCGGCGATCGCCGTCGCCTGCGGGACGCCCAGGCCGAGCACGCCGCGGGTCGTGCAGATCGCCCCGGGTCCGACGCCGACGAGCACGCCTTCGGCACCCGTCCGCATCAGATGCAGGCCCGTGTGATACGAGGCGCAGCCGCCGACGATCACCGGGATCGGCGAGAGCTCGCGGATGAACTCCTTGAGGTTCAGCGGCGGCCGGCTCGTGTCCAGAGAGACGTGCTCGGCGGAGACGACGGTGCCCTGGATGACAAGGATGTCGAGGCCCGCATCGAGCGCCACCTCATAGTGCTTGCGGACCTGCTGCGGCGTCAGCGAGGCGGCCGCGACGACCCCATGAGACTTGATCTCCTGAATACGCTGCGCGATCAGCTCCGGCTTGACCGGCTCGCGATAGATGTCCTGGAGCTCACGTGTGGCGATGTCCTTCGAGAAGGTCGCGATCCGGGCGAGCTGTTCATCCGCGTCCTCGTACCGGCACTGAATCCCCTCGAGGTTGAGCACGGCGAGGCCGCCGAGCTTGCCAAGGATGCCCGCCGTCGTCGGCGAGACGACGCCGTCGAGCGCGGCTGCAAGAAGCGGCAACTCGAAGCGGTACGGACCCAGGGTCCAGCTGATGTCGACGTCATCGGGGTCACGCGTCCGGCGTGACGGCACGATCGCTACGTCGTCAAATCCATAGGCCCTGCGGGCCTTCTTTCCACGGCCAATTTCTACTTCCATCAGGGCATCGTAGAAGGTCGAACGGATGTCAAGATGAACCCCAATTCCTTAGAGAACGCACGTCCGCCGCAGCGGCAACCGGCGGCTGGATCCACCTTAGCAGTGGGGCGTTTCGGGGTTTCGTGCCAACCGCTTCGGGGTACGCGCGGGGCCTGCCGCAAACGCGGCAGCCGCTCAGGAAACGCTCGCAGGCAGCGTCACACTTTCGGCGGCCACGCCCTCGAGCAGCCGCTCGACCGTCGGCGGGTCCAGGATCCCGGCGCCGACGTGCTGCGTCGACTCGGCGCCGCAGGCGACACCGAAGCGCAGGCACTCGACCGGCGACCTTCTCTGGTAGCGCGCGGCAACGTACCCGGCGAGGAACGCGTCGCCGGAGCCGATCGGGGATTGCGCCTCGAGCGGCTGGATCGTGACTCGGTAGAGAGGATGCCCGGAGCCCTCGCGCACGCAGGCGTAGCAACCGTCGGCGACAGTCATGATCGCCTCGGCCGGGCCCTGGCGCGTGATCTCGACAATGGCCTCGGCGCGGTCGTCGATGCCGCCGAACTCGTGACCGGCCAGCTCCTCCGCCTCGAGCTCGTTCGGGGAGACGACATCGGCCTCCGCGCGCACCGCGAGCTTCAGCGGCTCGCCGTCGGTGTCGACGACGGTCAGTACGCCGAGTTTGCGCACTGACCGGATCAGTTTCGCGTAGGTGTCAGGCCCGAGCCCGCGCGGGAGGCTGCCGGCGAACACGCACATGCTGGCGCCGCGCGCGAGGTACAGGAGCTTCTGCTCGAACAGCTCGAGCTCGTGCTCGGACACGGACGGGCCGCGCTCGTTGATCTCCGTGTGCACACCCGTCGTCGGGTCGAGCACCGCCATGTTCGTGCGCGACTCCTCGCGAATCCGGACGAACGCGTTCAGGATCGACTCGTCGTTGAGCGCCTCGATGATCCTCGTGCCCGTCGCGCCGCCGACGATCCCCGTGGCGATCACCGGCTGCCCCAGCAGCCTCAGCGCCCGCGCGACATTTACGCCCTTGCCGCCGGGGATCGTGCGCTGGTCGACACTCCGATGCCGTCGACCCGGTGTAAAGCTGGGCACCTCCAGCGTCCTGTCGAGGGCGGGATTGAGGGTGACGGTGATGATCATCGCTCCTCCAGGTGGCCGGTGGCCAGCACTCGCGGTCGTCGTCGCCGTCCGACGACGGCGACGGCCACGCCGCCGAGCAGCAGCGCAAGCACTAGCAGCGTAAACGGTCGCTTAATCACATGCCCGGCTTTCGTCAGGAGGGACACGGCGGGCAGCCGTCTGGCCAGCACGAGCGGGATCCGAACCGCGCGGCGACCGTGGATGAGCACGCTCACGTGACCGACGACGGTGCCCTTCGCCATCGGACCTACGAGCTTGCGCAGCCTACCGACGACCACGCGCACACGCTCGCTGCGGGCGACGACCGTCCGATACCCGCGCTCGGCGACGATCAGTGCCGGCGCCTTCTCGTACGGGACGCTCCGCCGCGCGAATGCCTCCCCCGCCCGCACCGGCCAGATCACATGGAACGCCGAGAAGCCCCAGTTGAGCAGCGCCAGCGCGCTCGCGTCGCGCTCGCCCTCGCTGGTTGTGCCGAGCACCGACGCGATCAGCGTGAGCCCGGCGCGCCTGCCCTCTGAGACGAGCACGTACCCGGCGTCCAGGGTGTGTCCCGTCTTGATCCCGTGGATCCACGGGTACCGCGCGACGAGGTCGTCGGTGTTGACGACGTGCCGCACATAGTGTCCGCTGGTCAGGGTCGCCGAGGCGAGCCCGACCGTCCGACGGAAGAAAGGCCACTCGCGCATCATGTAGTCGCCCAGCCGCGCGAGGTCGTCCGGGCTCGAGTAGTTGCTCGGTGTATCGAGCCCGATCGGCGTCGAGTAGTGCGTGTGGTGCAGGCCGAGCGTGCGCGCGTCGGCGTTCATCATCGCCACGAAGCGCGCAACCGAGCGCCCGCCGACGTTGTAGGCGAGGTCCTCGGCCGCGTCGTCGGCGCTGGGCAGCAGCAGCGCGACCAGCAGGTCGTGCACGGTCATCCGCTCGCCGGGGATCAGCCCGATCTGCGAGTCGGCCGAGGCGGCATCCCAGTCGTTCTGGGTGAAGACCGTGTTCAGGTTGCTGACGTGCTGGAGCACCAGGAGCGCGGTCATCATCTTCGTGGTACTGGCGATCGGAAGCTCGGCGTTGCCCCTGAAGCTCCACAGCGGCGTGTTGCCGCCGGCCACCATCAGGCTCGCGCCGGTCACGGGCAGGGTCGGCGGCGCCGGTGCCGCGCCCTTCTGAACCGCTCCCGCAGATCCAGCACAGGCGACCAGCGCCGTCACTACGACGGCCAGGCTCGTTGCCGCCCGCTTCATCGGGAGAGAAGCCAAGCCTGCGCGCGCAGGCGCGCGGCCTCGCGGCGCGCTGCCGACGCGGGGTCGCCGCCGGTCATGCGGTGCGCGTGGACGATGCCGCGTGAGACCGAGACGATGCCGCTGGCCACGCCAAGGGTGAAAACCGGCGCGAGGTCATCGATGCGCCCGCCCTGGGCGCCGACTCCGGGCAGCAGGAAGATGGCGTGCGGCATCAGCTCTCGCAGCCGCATGAGGTGATGGGGCGCGGTTGCGCCGACGACGGCGCCGACGTCAGAGAGGCCTGAGCTGCCGATGCCGTCGGCGCCGATCTCGGCAACCATTCGCGCCACCGCGTCGCTGACGCTGCCGTCCCCGAGCTCGCGGTCCTGCAGCTCGACCGCCCCTGGGTTCGAGTTGCGCACGAGCACGAACAGGCCCGCTCCGGACTCGCGCGCGGCGGTCGTGAACGGCGCCAGCGAGTCGTTCCCCAGCCACGGACTGACGGTCATCGCGTCGGCCCCCAGACCCGGGATCGGCCCGAACGGGCTTGGCGTCTCACCGAGGAACGCCTGCGCGTAAGCGCGCGCCGACACGTCGATGTCGCCGCGCTTGGCGTCCGCGATCACGAGCAGCCCCGCCGCGCGGGCCTTGGCGAGCACTTCGGTGAGCGCCTCCCAGCCGGGCGCGCCGAGGCGCTCGAAGCAGGCGAGCTGTGGCTTCACGGCCACGCACTCGTCCGCGACGGCGTCGATCACCAGCGCGCAGTGCGCCGCAACCGCACGCGCGGCTCGGACTGCGGGTGGGGCGGACGCATCGCCCACCCCACCCACAAGTTCGAGCGCATGCGGCCACAGCAGCGCCGGATCAGGGTCGAGGCCGAGCACGAGCTGCGACTCACGCCGCGCCACGGACTCGGCCAGCCGGTCCCCAAAACTAGCCGCAGACACAGGAATTGCGGATGCTCCGTCTCTGGTGACGGTCTCTGACGAGCCGTTCCCGGCCGTCATCCACAATGCTCCGCGACCGCGGTCACATGCGAAACGGTAGCCGCTCTGCGGCTAGTTGACCGCCTTTTTTAGAGACGCTCCAGCGGAGAACTTCGGGACTTTCGTGGCCTTGATGTAGATCTTCTCGCCAGTAGCGGGATTACGGCCCTCACGCGCGGCGCGATCCGAAACGGTGAACTTCCCAAATCCGGAGAACACCACGTCGCTGCCTCGTCTGAGAGCGCTTTCGATCGTCTCCAGAACCGCATCGACTGCCTCTGAGGCGTCCTTCTTGCTCAGACCGGCGCGGTCCGCGACCTGGTCGATGAACTCGGCTTTCGTCACTTCGCTCCTCCTTACGAGGTGGTAGGAAAGGCCGAACCTAACACGGTTTGCGGACGGTTAGGGGGTCTTGGGCCCCCGGAACCCCTTCGGAAACCGCGATTTCCGCTCCGAGCGTGAAACGCACGCCGGTCGAGCTGGCATCCTCAGCATATGCAACTGGGCCGCCTCGCCTGGCTGGTGACGACGATCGTATGCCTCGTGGCGGCCGTCGTCGTGCTCATCGACGGGTATCGCGGCTACGCCGCTGTCGCGTTCGCCGTCGCGATTTCAGCGGCGATCAACCTTCTCTGATCACCCGCGGCCGGCCCGACCGCGCCCACCGATCAACGACTCCCGCGGAAGCTGGATGCCAGCCGGTGCCCCGGGCGGACACGATCCTCGGGCTCGAGGTGGATGAGCACGTCAGCGCCGCCAAGCGTCTCCGCGATTCGATCCTGAAGCTGGTGCGCGGTGTGATGCGCATCCTCCAGAGACGTGCCCTTGCGGAACTGGATGTGCAGGTCCACGTAGCGCTGGGAGCCGCCACGGCGGGTGCGCAGCTCGTGGTAGCCGATCACGCCGCGGTCGCTGAAACCCTCGATCACCTGCGCGATCACGGCTATCTCGTCGGCCGGTAGCGCTTGGTCGACCAGCACCTCGCCGGCGCGGATCAGCAATCGCAGGCCTGTGAAGACGATCGCCAGCGCAACCAGCAGCGCGGCCACGGGATCGATCCACTGCGCCCCGGTGGCCTGCACCAGGATCAGCGCGATCAGCACCACGAACGAGCTCACGGCGTCGGTGCGCAGGTGCGCCGCGTCGCCTAGGAGCGCCGGCGAGTCGGTCAGCCGCCCGCCGCGTGCGATCACCACCGACACGATCGTGTTGGCGACCGCCGAGAAGCCGATCACCGCGATGCCAAGGCCGAGCGTGTGCGTGCTGCCGCCGACGACCAGGCGCCGGACCGCCTCGAACGCGATCGCCAGCGATCCGACGAGAATCAGGATCGCCTCGAACGCGGCCGCCAGGTTCTCGACCTTTTCGTGTCCGTAGCGGTGAGTGTCGTCGGCCGGCTCGTCGGCGATCCGCACCGACACGAACGCCACCAGCGACGCGATCAGATCGACGCTGGAGTGCACGGCCTCGGTCAGGATCGCAACCGAGCCAGTCAGCGTCCCGGCGATCACCTTGATCAGGATCAGCGCCGAGTTCGATGCGACCGAGAGGAGCGCGGTGCGCTGCTTCATGCGTCCAGCTGAGGCGTCAGCGCCCGACGCCCGGGCGATCGTCGAGGAACCACCGCGCGAAGTCGCGCACCGCCGTGCCGCGGTGGCTGATCAGGTCCTTCTCGGAGTCCGCCAGCTCGGCCATCGTGCGGTCGCGTGATCCGCCCGCAAGCGAGCCGGCCGATCCGCCCACTAGCGAGCCGGCCGATCCGCCCGCTAGCGAGCCGTCAGGGATGAAGACCGGGTCATAGCCGAAGCCGCGCGTGCCGCGCGGCGCCGCAGCCATATGGCCCCGGCACTCGCCACCGAACAGGCGCTCCGTCGTGCCGTCGACAAACGCGAGCACACACACGTAGCGCATTTCACTGCCGGCGGGCACCTCCGCGAGCAGCTTCTCCAGATTCTCGGCGTCGGTCGCGTTCTCGCCGGCATAGCGAGCTGAACGGACTCCGGGGGCGCCGCCCAGCGCCGCGGCCTCCAGGCCCGAGTCGTCGGCGATGACCGGCTGCGCGAGCTGCCGAGCCGCAGCCTGCGCTTTGGGCAGGGCGTTGGCGGAGAACGTCTCGCCGACCTCCGGAGGCAGCTCGACGGTCGGCGGTACCGGAACGGCGGTCAGCCCGAACGGGGCGAGCAGGCGCGAGACCTCCGCCAGCTTATGGGTGTTGCGACTGGCTAGAACCACGTCGGGCACCTCGGAGACCCCGCTATGCGGCAGCTGCTACGGCCGCCACCTGAGCGGCTCGTAGAACAGCGATCCCCGCCTCGGCCAGCGCGAGCAGCTCGTCCAGGTGCGCGCGTGAGAGGGGCGTACGCTCAGCGGTCGCCTGCACCTCGACGAGGCCGCCGTCGCCGGTCATGACGACGTTGGCGTCGACCTCGGCGCCAGAGTCCTCGGAGTAGTCGAGGTCCAGCAGCGGGATCCCGGCGACGACGCCCGAGGAGACCGCGGCGACGGTGCCCGTCAGCGGCGACCCTCCGAGCAGTCCGTCGCTCAGGAGCTTCGCAGTCGCGAGCTCGAGCGCGACCATGCCGCCGGTGATCGACGCGCAGCGTGTACCGCCGTCGGCCTGCAGGACGTCGCAGTCGATGTACACGGTGCGTTCCCCGAGCGCCTCGAAGTCGACCACGCCGCGCAGCGAACGCCCGATCAGCCGCTGGATCTCAACCGAGCGGCCGTCGGCCCTACCCTTGGAGATGTCGCGCTGCTTGCGGTCTCCGGTCGACGCGGGCAGCATCCCGTACTCGGCGGTGACCCAGCCGCGTCTGCGACCCATCATCCATCTCGGAACGCTCTCCTGCACGGACGCCGTGCAGATCACGCGCGTCTCTCCCACCGAGATCAGGGCTGAGCCTGTGGCGGTCCGGACGAATCCGGGCTCGATCTCGATCGGCCGCATCTCATCCGCCTCGCGTCCGTAGCTGCGGTTGCTCATGGCTGCGAGCTTAGAGGTCATGACGGCCCAATATTCGGCCATAGCGGCAACAGCCGGGCGATCGCCTCGGCGGCGAGTGGGTGCACCGGGACCGCGTCCGTGTGAGTATCCGCGTCCGGTCCCGCGGGCGCGTCGGACGCCAGCCTCTCCATCGTCACGGCGACGCAGCGCGCGAGCGCTTCGACGTCATACCCGCCTTCGAGCACGCAGCCGACCGGCGCCCCGAGTTCGGCGCCCAGAGCGCGGACGAGCGCCGTCATCGCCGCGAAGCCCGCATCCGTCACCATGCAGTCGGCGAGCGGATCATCGCGGTGCGCGTCGTAGCCGGCGGAGACGAGGATCAGCTCGGGTTGGTGGGCCCGGGTCAGCGGCAGCACGACATCGCGGACGAGCGAAACGAATGTTTCGTCACCGGAACCGGGCGGCACCGGCAGGTTAACCGTATAGCCGCGGCCCGGACCGAGTCCGCGCTCGTATACGCGACCGCTTCCGGGATACAGCGGCGACTGGTGGATCGAGACGAACAGGACCTCGTCGCTCTCCCAGAAGATGTCGCTCGTGCCGTTGCCGTGATGCACGTCCCAATCGAGGATCAGGACACGCTCTACGCCCAGCGCCGCCAGCGCGTGCCGGGCGGCGACCGCGACGTTGTTGAACAGGCAGAACCCCATCGCACGACCAGGCAGGGCATGGTGACCGGGCGGACGGTGCGCGCTGAAGCCAACCGTGCCGGCGCCCCCATCCACCAGCCGGCGGACGAGTTCGACAGCTCCGCCGCAGGCGTGGAGGGCGGCCGTGTATGAGCCTGCGCTCACGACCGTGTCGACGTCCAGCCGGTCGCCGCCGCGCTGCGCGGCCGCGGCGACCGTGTCCACGTACGCGGGAGGATGCACCCGCTCCAGCACGCTTCGCTCGACTGCAGGCGAGGCGATGCACTCGTAGCCGAGCCAGTCTTCACGCGCGAGCAGCGCGTCGATCGCCTCGATCCGGCCGAGGGCCTCCGGGTGATCACCCGTGTCGTGGTACAGCGAGGAGCGATGCGACAGGAACACCGGGCGGGGCGGCATGTCACGGTACGGTACTGGCGCATGCCCACTCTGTCCGGCCACGGCCAGCGGCAGCTGGTGGTAGTCGGCGCCGGTGCCGCCGGCCTTTACACCGCGCTGTGCGCCGCCCGCGACGGCGCGCACGTGACGCTCGTGTCCGCCACCGAGCTCGCGGAGACCTCGAGCTACTGGGCGCAGGGCGGGCTGGCGGCCGCTCTGGCCGCCGACGACAGCGTCGAGTTGCATCTGGAGGACACGCTGAGGGCTGGCCGTGGCGCCGTGCGACCATCAGCCGCACGCGTACTCGTCGAGGAGGCCCCCGGCGCCGTCGAGGACCTGTCGCGCCGCGGGGTGACCTTCGACGCCGACCGTAACGGCCGGCTCGCGCTCGGGCTGGAGGGTGGCCACAGCCAGCGCCGTATCGTCCACGCCGGCGGCGCCGCGACAGGGCGCCGGATCGTGCGCCAGCTGTCAGCCCTGGCGGCGACGGAGGAACGGATCGAGGTGCTCGAGGACCGCCGCGTGGAGGCGTTGCTGACACACGACGGACGCTGCACCGGCGTCTTGCTCGACAGCGGCGAGCTGCTGCACTCGGCGGCGACAGTGCTCAGCACCGGCGGGGCGGCGGCGATGTGGGCCCGCACGACCAACCCCGCGGGGGCGGTCGGCGCCGGGCTGCTCCTTGCCTACGCGGCCGGCGCGACGCTCGCGGACATCGAGTTCATGCAGTTCCACCCGACCGCGGTCGTCTCCGGCGGCAGCGGTGACGGACTGCTCGTGACGGAGGCGATCCGCGGCGAGGGGGCCAAGCTGCTCAATCACGACGGCGAGCGGTTCGTCGATGAGCTCGCCCCGCGCGACGAGGTGGCCCGTGCGATCTTCACGGAGATCACTCGACACCCCGGCTCCGAGGCCGTTGCACTCGACATGCGCCACGTCGACCCGGCGTTGTTTCCAAACGTGGTCGCGGCGCTGCAGCGCGTCGGCATCGAACCCGAGCGCAGCGTGATCCCGGTCGCGCCGGCGGCCCACTACATGATGGGCGGGATCGCCACAGATCTTCAGGCGCGCTCGACCGTGCCCGGGCTGCTCGCCGTCGGCGAGTGTTCGTGCACCGGCCTGCACGGCGCCAACCGGCTGGCCTCGAATTCGCTGAGCGAGTGCTTCGTGTTCGGGGCGCGGGCGGCGCGTGCGGCGTTGGACGAGCCGGGGCTGCTGAGCTCGGACATTGCTGGCTCCAGTGCCGGTGGCCCGCTGGCCCCCGGCACTGCTGTTGCGCCCCCATCCTCGGAGTCTCGGGAGCAACTGTGGCGCTGGGCGGGGCTCGAGCGTGACGGCGACGGCTTGAGCCGGCTGCTCGATGACCCGCACCCGCTGGTGCGGCTGATCGCGAGTGCCGCGCTGGCGCGGACGGAGAGTCGCGGAGCGCACTGGCGGCATGACTTCCCCGCGACCGATGCGGCGCTGGACGAGCGTCATGTGACGCTCGTGATCGACCAGGAGTCAGATTTCGAGCGCTGGAAGTAGTGTTTCTCCTGGACCGGGCTGAAGAGGCCGAAAGGAGATGCAGTCGCATGTACCGCTTCAGCCGAGCCATCTACCGAGAGCTCGCCGACGAGGTCCTCGAGGACTCGCCGAGCCGACCCCACCGCAATCACGAACGCGTCCTGCACGCGTGTGAGGCGGCCGTCGAGCGCCTCGCCACGGATCGCCACTACTTCGCCAAACCAGCGCGCACGCTCTTCACCGACATCCGCGTGTACTTCCCGATGTCGGCCCAGGAACGGGTGCTGCGGGTGGTGGAGCGCTACATGGCATTCGCCGACGAGTTCCTGCGCAGCCAGCCACAGACCGGGTTCGACATCTACGGCAACCCGCTGCAATGCCGCGCTTGCACGCGCAAGGGCACCCAGTGCCAGCGGATGCCGCTGCCACACAACGGCTATTGCCCGTCGCACCAGCACCTTGCCGAAACCGAGGACTTCCACGAGTTCGAGGACGAACTGGCGGCCGCCTGAGGCCGATCGCGCACGCGTATTTAGTGCCAATTTACGGGGATATTTGGTGATTCCTGCAAACGGACATAGAATCGATCTTCGCCTGGCAAAGGTTGTCTCGCGCCGGGCTGTTTTGCTAATCCCTTGACGACTCCAAACCGGATAAATATGCCGATTGCTTTCAAAGAATGGGCG
>Ga0307373_10008745_pt1 | contig 15324 bp, 16 predicted proteins | sample OX2MG_FD_202534 | JGI IMG/M metagenome (GOLD analysis project Ga0307373, IMG submission 202534) | Soil microbial communities from Risofladan, Vaasa, Finland - OX-2 | ecosystem: Environmental > Terrestrial > Soil > Coastal area > Acid sulfate soil | place: Finland: Risofladan, Vaasa | collected... | reverse complement strand
CGCCTCACGGAGCACGGCGTCGTCGAGCTCGACGAGGAGCGCAAAGCGGCCATGGTGAGCAACCTGCTCGTCGTCCTCTGCGCCGACCAACCGGCATCACCGGTGGTCAACACCGGCACCCTGTATACGTGAAACCTGAGCGCAAGCAGCTGCTGCTCCGCATCGACCCAGCCGTCCACGACGCCCTGGCCCGCTGGGCCAATGACGAGCTCCGGAGCCTCAACGCTCAGATCGAGATGCTGCTCCGCCGCGCCCTCGACGACGCCGGCCGCATGCCGCGGCAAGCCGGACCCATGCCCAGGCGAGGTCGGCCGCCGAAGCCGTAGCGGCGCCGCCAGACGGCTGTCTCAGCCCAACATCGGAGCCACGACGGTCGCAGAGCGGATCCATTTCGCCCCGTCAGCGACGTTTCCCTCCGAAGCTGCCCAGAGGCCTCCCTCGACGTCGCGCGCCACGCCCCATGCAGCGATCCGCTCCGGCGCCAGATCCAGTGACTCGGCGAGCCGGTGGATCCGCTGGGGCACGACGCGAGCTGCCTCAGTCAGCCGGAACGGCCAGTCCAGCTGGGCGACCAATGACCACGGGTCGTATGCCGGGTCCCCGACCATGGGCTTGGGATCGATGGCGAGGTACGGCATACGGCCCGCGGCAAGCACGTTGCCCGGGTTGAAGTCGCCGTGCACCAGCACCTGCCGATCCGCAGAGCACGGGAGCGTGCGCAGCAGCTCGACACCTAGGGTGAGGATGCCGGGGTCCGTCCCGAGCGCTTGCAGCGCGGCGCCGTACTCCTCGACTCGGCGCTCTGCGAGATCCGCCCACCCGTTACAGATCTGCAGCATCGAGTCGAACGGCGAGTTGTCGCCCGCCGGGAGCCCCTTGCCCCAAAGGGCATTCAGAAGCTCGACGCCGATCGCCAGCCCACGCTCGTTTGGCAGGCGGGCGTCGCGCAGCGGTGTGCCGGGAAGACAACGCTCGAGCAGCATCACCCATGCCTCGCTGTCCTCGGCGAGCAACCGGACCGCGCCGGCGCCGTCCCACCAGCGCAACGCCGCAGCCTCTGTCGCCGCCTCGGGATGCGGCCAGCTGACCTTGAGCACCGCGTCGACACCGGCTTGGCGCACGCCACCGGCTTGGCGAGCCGGTGCTACCCACCCACAGACGCCGCCGTCATACGGCGTCCCGACGATCTCCATTCCCCAGCGGCGACAGGCGTCGGCGACAAGCCACGGCAGCCGGTTGAGCCAGGCCAAACCCTCGGCCGAGGTCTCGCGCGCCTCACGGAGATATTCGGGCACCACGATCGGACTACCCACGAGCGCAGGCTACCCGCGCTCGCGCCGGCGTGGTTCAGTCGGCGCCGCTCGGCGCGGTGGCGTACTCCTCGTCGGTGACATGGCGGCCCCACGTCACAACGTTGCCTGTCTCGTCGGCCTGCTGCATCGCGACGTGAACCATCAAGCGATTGGGCGTGGCTCCGTGCCAGTGGTTTTCGCCCGGCTCGAAGAACACTCGGTCGCCGGGGCGGATCACCTCAACCGAACCGCCCTCGCGCTGGCACAGTCCCGCTCCTTCTGTGACGAAGATCGTCTGGCCGTGCGGATGCATATGCCAGGCGGTCCGCGCCCCAGGGGTGAAATGGACAAGCGCTCCCGCAAATGTCGAGGTGGCTGCCGGGGCTGCGACGGCGTCGATGTAGACGTCGCCGGTGAACCAGTCGTACGGGCCCTTGGCTGTGTCGATGCTGCTGCGGGTGATCTGCATCTGTGTCCTTGCGGTCGGTGTTCTGGCGGTGGGCATTCCGGCGGTGGGCATTCCGGCGGTCGGCGCTCGAGCGGTCGTCTCGGAGATCTAACCGATGCGCGCTGCAATCTTCCATGAGCCCGGCAACGTCACCGCCTGGGACCGCCCGGACGCGACGATCAAGGAGCCGTCCGACGCAGTAGTGCGCGTGGTCCTCGCATGCGTTTGCGGATCCGACCTCTGGTACTACCGAGGCGATTCACAGTTCCGGCCGGGACCGATCGGCCACGAGTTCATCGGCGTGGTCGAGGAAGTCAGCACTGGACGCCGAGAGCCTCACGAAGGGCGAACTGGTGATCTCACCATTCGCCTACAGCGACGGCACCTGCGGCTAGGCGCAGTCGAGGAGATCCAGATCGCCATTCGGCGCGACGGGACGGCGCGGGAGCCGCGACTGATCTGGATCGTCCGCGCCCCCGATCGCATCTACGTGCGCGCTGCCCACGGGCACCGCAGCAGCCCGCACAGCATCGCGGCGGGCACTCTGGCCGGCACGTCGGTGGTCGAACTGGTCGATGCCGGCTACCGAGAAAAGTACGGCTCCCATTACCCTCGCACCCTCATCCGACCGTGATCCTGATCGTATCCGTCGTCCCGCGCGATGCGCGCGAGCGCTTGACCGGCTTCTTCGGGGACTTCTCGCGGGACTTCTTGTAGTGCTTCTGCCGCTTGGGCCGCGATTTGGCGGATGCGCCCAGCGTCTCGCGCCCCGGCTTGGTTGCGAAGCTGCGGAGTTCGTGCGCCCAGGTGAAGCTGAGTCCTGCGGTCGAGTGACCCGAGACCACCTCAAATGCGTAGGACCCGTGGTTCCCGGCGCCGCCGCTCGCCGCGCCCGCCACCAGTGTTCCAGGGCCCTTCCAAAGGATGATGTCGCGGTGCATCCAGCAACCGGAGCCGCCGCCGGGCGGGCAGTCGCTGTTGGCGTCGTAGCCATTCCGACCATCGTCGTACATCCACTCGTAGGTGGCGCCGAGCGGCGAGGATGCCTCGCCCCACAGCCCGCCGCCGCCGGTCATGCCGTGACTCGGGAACGCCGGGTCGTTACTGGTCGCAGCACCTGTGGCGGCCAACACGTTGAGCGCCGAGCTGAGACCGATGATCGGAGCGAGACCGCGGTTCACGCGCTCCAGGTTGATGAGCACGAACTCCTGCTCGCTCTGCGTCAGCGTGCGCCAGTTGCGCGGCAGCACCAGCGGGCCAACACCCTCCTTCGCGCGGCAGGCGTTGAAGCTCTGGAGGTCAAGCGAGGCGACGTTGGGGTTGCTGCGATTGCAATCCGCGCTGGGATTCCGAAGAGGGTTGACGCCGGTCGCCGTGCCCGCCTGCGCAATACTCGCGCCGGCGGCACCGAGGAACAGGCAGCCGGCCGCGCAAAGCATGGCCAGCCGAGGTCGTTTCAAGATCGCGCGAGGCATTTCGGGGGGTATCGGCACCCCCCCAGGCGCCTTTAAGACAAACGCCTGATCATCGATCAGGTGTCCAGGCGATCCCCCGATTTATGCCGTTTTATAGTGCGGCAGCGGCAGCTGTCGACCACACGGCGGCGGATCGCAGTTGTCACCGGCAGATCGCGAGGAAGTCCAACGCACCAGAAAGTGGGCGCCGGTCGTCGAGCACGAAATCAGAGCTCTGGATCGCCGCCGTGAAGCAGTTGTAAAACGGCGTTGTCAGACGCAGACCCTCATGCGCCCGATCCCAGCCAAGCGCCAGCGCGAGCTCGTGCGCCCTGAGTTTGCGTGCGTGGTAGACGCCGTAGAGCTCGATCGACTCGAACACCGACTCGCAGAGCGAGCGGAACTCGTGAGCGCGGTACTCCTTCAGGTGCCACGGGTTACCGGACTTCTCCGCGCCGACCGGCGCGAGCGTCAACAGGTTCGGTGTCGAGATATACGCCACACCGCCCGGCACCAGCACGGTCTTGAAGTGCTGCAGAACGGACTCCGGGTTCGGCACGTGCTCGATCGTCTGCAGAAACGTGACCACGTCGCAGACCGCAGGCTCGCCGTAGCGCTCGACGATGGCGCGCTTGAAGCTCAGATTCGGCTCCGCGTAGCGCAGCCGCGCATGCTCGAACGCCTCCGGGTTGGCGTCCACCCCAAGTACACGCGACGCCTCCTGTGCCAGCACGGCCGCTCCATAACCCTCGCCGCAGGCCATGTCGATCACGCGCAGCCCGCCGACCCGCGCCGCGATCCACTCGTAGACCGCCAGGTGGCGCCGGTACCAGTAATTCTCGGCCGGCACATCGGGCAAGGTCCGCTCCCCCGTGAGCGAAAGCGGAGGCACGCCGGGCGGCTGACTCTGCTGGAAGTGGAGGTTCGCCGTCACCGGCGACACGGTAACGTCCGGGCGCGATGCAGGCGCTTCGCTCGCACGAGCAGATCCGCGACGCCAACACGCGCTACCACGACGTCGCAGCCACCACATACGACGCCAAGTGGGGGATCGACTTCGGAGAGATCGGCCAGTCCCAAGTACTGCGAAAGGTGCGCAAGCTGCTTGCCGCCGAGGTCGACGCCGGCTTCGCGAGCGCGCTCGAGGTCGGCGCCGGCACGGGCTACTTCAGTCTCAATCTGATGCGTTCAGGCGCCATCGCCGAGCTGACCTGCACCGACATCTCCGCCGGCATGGTTGAGGCCCTCAACGCCAATGCCGAGCGCCTCGAACTGGACAACGTGCGCGCGATCCGCGCCGACGGCGAATCGCTACCGTTCCCTGACAGCAGCTTTGACCTCGTGCTCGGCCACGCCGTGCTCCACCATCTGCCCGACCTCGACCAGGCGTTCGCGGAGTTTCGGCGCGTGCTGCGCCCCGGCGGTCGCATCGTCTTCGCGGGCGAGCCCTCGCGGATCGGCGACCGCATCGCCCGCCTGCCGAAGCGTGCCGCGGTCACACTCTCCCCGCTCTGGCGAGCCGCGGTGCGCGCGGCACCCGCTGCAGCCGCCAGCGCCGCCCCCGGAACCCAGGAGCAGGCCGATTACGAGCTGGAGCGGGAGGTCGACATCCACGCCTTCGCGCCCGCCGATCTACAGCGACTGGCGACGTTGGCCGGCTTCTCGGACGTCACCATCCGCGGCGAGGAGCTCGTCGCCAACTGGTTCGGATGGTTCAACCGCGGTCTCGAGGCGTCGGCCCGCCCCGATGACGTTCCGATGTGGTGGCGCCGCTATGCGTTCCACGGCTATCTGCGCCTGCAGAAGCTCGACGAGCGCGTGCTCGAACCACGGCTGCCCCCGGCGCTCTTCTACAACCTTCTGCTGACCGCGCGCCGGCCCCTGGACGCGTAGCCCATGTCCTCAAGCCTCGCTTCAGAGTTCCCGCTGTTCCCGCTGCAGCTCGCCGTGCTCCCCACCGAGATCGTGCCGCTGCACATCTTCGAGGAGCGCTATAAGACGATGATCGACGACTGCCTCGCACGCGACAGCGAGTTCGGGATCGTCTGGCTCTCCGACGACGGCCTGCGCGACATCGGCTGTGCCTGCCGGATCGATCGCATCCTCGAGAAGCTCGAGGACGGCCGTATCAACCTGCTGGCGCATGGCACCAGGCCGTTCCGCGTCGTCGAGCGCCAGCGGCACCTGGCCTACCCCGCCGGCGTGATCGAGTTCGTCACAGACGCCCTTGAGGAGTCCGACTCCGAACAGGTCGAAGCGGCGCGGGCCGCCTACAGCGACCTGGTTCGCAGGGCTACCGACCGCTCGCCGGAAGTCGATGAGCTCCGTGCGATGGACGCCTACGCGATGGCCGCGACCGTCGACTTCGGGCTGGATGCCAAGCAGGGGCTGCTCGACCTGCGCTCCGAGAACGCGCGGCTGCGCTTCGTGACGCGGCTCTTCCGCGCCGCCTCCAAACGCCTGGACTTCGTCGACCGCGCGCAGGCACGCGCCAAGTCGAACGGCAAGGTTCGCTTCAGCTGAGCCTCGGGTTCGTGGGCCCGCTGGCCCCGAACCCGGCGCAGGCAGCCTCTGGAATCCAAACCTTGCCTAGAGGTTTGCCAGCGTCATCACGGCGCCGAGCAGGATGCAGTAGACCCCGAACGGCTTCAATGTCGGTGTGCGCAGGTAGCGGGTCAGGAAGTGCACCGTGAATACCGCCGCGCTTGCGGCGATCAGCGCGGCCGCGCGGACACCGCGCCTAGAGAACCATCGTGGAATGCTGTCGGGTGCAAACGACGGCGTGAACGGGCATCCCGTCGCTGGGCTGGATCGCAGCGTCACGGATAGCGACGAGAAAGTGAACTTCGTCCGAGACTTTCCAAGCGTTTGCACCACATGCGAGGCAGTCCGGCTTTAGTGACCTTTACTTGATTAGCGCTTCAACGGGGTCTTTCTCGCTCATAAGCGCGATGCTCTTACAACCCAAGTCTCTACAGAGATTTGATACTGCCGGTCTTGTCAGAAACGTCTGCTCGAAAAGCTCGCGTCGCGGCCCGACTGCGCCCGGGTTAGGCGGTGTAGGCGATCATCGCAGCACCGAAGATCACGCAGTACGCCGCGAATGGGATCAGGTTGCCGCGCTTGAAGTAACGCGTCAGGAAGTGCACCGTGAACACGGCGACAACCGCCGCCACGAGGCACGCCAGGGCGGCGTAGCCGCGAATCCCGTCGCCGTTGTGGCCGAGTAGGTCGGGCAGCTTGAATAGCCCGGCCGCGAGGATGATCGGCGTCGCCATCAGGAAGCTCATCCGCGCGGCGTCGGAGTTGTCCAGTCCGCGTGCAAGGCCGCCAGCCATCACCATACCGTCGCGGCTGATGCCGGCAATCAGCCCGGCCGACTGCTCGAGGCCGAGCAGCGCCGCCTCGCGGTACTCGAGTGTCTCGAGCACGCGGCCACCATCGTCCTTACTGCCCTCGCGCCTGGCGATCGCCCGCACCTCCGAGCGCCGCATCAGCCGCTGCGCGACGAACAGGACGACACCGTTGACGACCAGGAAGATCGCCGCGACCTCCGGTTTGCCGGTGGCGACGCGCGCCGTGTGCTCGAAGATCAGTCCCAGGATCCCCGTCGGGATGCTAGCCGCGATGATCAGCCACGCCATACGCTCGTTGGAAGTCTCCACGCGCCGCTTGCCGAGCGTGGCAAAGAACGCCTTGACGATCGCGACCCAGTCCCGCCAGAAGTAGATCAGCAGGCCCAGCGCGCTGCCGACGTGCAGCATTACGATGAACGCCAGCCACGCGTTCTCCGAGGAGCTCGACTGGTAGGCGACGAGCTGGTTCCAGCCGAACAGCTTCGGGAACAGGACGGTGTGCCCCAGGCTCGAGATCGGAAACAGCTCGGAGAACCCCTGCAGGGCCCCCAAAACGATCGCACGGAAGGCGTCGAAGCCATGTATGAGCGCCAGCACCGCCATGATCCGGGGCGAGACCATAGACGATCAAGCTCGGCGCTGTCACACCGGAAGTTCCACCCCTGATCTCAGTCCCGCACCCCGGCCCGCGTGGCTGCGGCCGCACTGCCTAGCGGGCCGCGCCGTCACGGCTGATGCCGGCGATCAGCGCCGAGGACTGCGCGACTCCGATCGGCGCCGCCTCCCGGTGCTCCAGCGTGGCGAGCTCGCGTGCGCCGTCGGGCTTGGCACCCTCGCGCTGAGCGAGCTCGCGAACCTCGGCACGGCGGCGGTAGCGCTCCGCTCCGAGCAGGATGAGCCCGTTGACGACCAGGAAGATCGAAGCCGCAAGCGGCTTGGCGAACAGCACCCGCAGAGGATGCTCGAGCAGCAGGCCGAAAATTCCCACCGGGATCGTGGCGACGATGATCAGCCACGCCAGCCGCTCGGTCGAGGTCTCGATGCGCTGCTTGCGCAGGGTCGTGAAGAACGCGCGGATGATCGCCACCCAGTTTCCAGAAGTAGATCAGCAGGCCGACAGCGCTGCCGACGTGCAGCTTCACCACGAACGCCAACCAGGGCGACTCGGGCTGCGACTCCCAGCCCACGATGTTGTTCCAGCCGAACAGGTGCGGGAAGATCACCGTGTGCCCGAGGCTGGAGATCGGGAAGCGCTCGGTGACGCCCTGCAGCAGTCCGAGCACGACCGCCTGGAAAGCCGCGATAGATACGCGGCGGCCGGCATCAGCATCGAGCCGGCAGCCTAACGACGAGCAGCTCAGCCACGCGGGATGAACTCGGGCACGTCCATCTGGTCGACGGACGCGCCCGATGACCGCTCTGATCCCGCGCTGACGCGCTCGCTCACGCGACTGACGCGGGGTTCGCCTGCCGGCTCGACCATCCGCCGCGATCGCCGGTGGTCGTCGTAGCCGGTCGCGACCACCGTGATCCAGACCTGGTCGTTCTCGATCTTCTCGTCGACCATCGCGCCGAAGATGATGTTCGCGTCCGGGTGAGCGGCCTCCGCGACGGCCCTGGCCGCCTCATTGACCTCCCACAGCGAGATGTCCGCGCCACCGGTGATCGAGAGCAGAATCGAGCGTGCGCCCTCCATGCTGGTCTCGAGCAGCGGCGAGGCGACCGCCGCCTCAGCAGCGTCGATCGCGCGGTTCTCACCGGTGCCCATGCCGATGCCGAGCAGCGCGGTGCCGGCGTCGGACATGATCGTGCGGACGTCCGCGAAGTCGAGGTTGATCAGGCCGGGCAGCGTCACCAGGTCGGAGATGCCCTGCACGCCCTGGCGCAGCACGTCGTCGGCGACGCGGAAGGCGTCGACCATCGTCGTGTTGCGGTCGAGCACGGTCAGCAGACGGTTGTTCGGCACGACGATCATCGTGTCGACGACCTCGCCCAGCGCCGCGATCCCGGCCTCAGCCTGGTCACGGCGGCGCGTGCCCTCGAACTGGAACGGACGTGTGACGATGCCGACCGTCAGCGCGCCGATCTCGCGTGCGATCTGGGCCACGATCGGGGCGCCGCCCGTGCCCGTGCCGCCACCGGCGCCGGCGGCGATGAAGACCATGTCAGCGCCGCGCAGGACAGCCTTGATCTGGTCGTACTCGTCGTGCGCGGCCTGACGGCCGAGTTCGGGGTTCGCGCCAGAGCCGAGGCCGCGTGTGACCGCGTCGCCGATGTGGACGGTCGCTGCCGCGGCCGAGGTCTGCAGAGACTGCAGATCAGTGTTGATCGCGATGAACTCGACGCCCTCGATGTCGGCCTCGATCATGCGGTTGACCGCGTTGACGCCGGCACCGCCGACGCCGACCACGCGGATCACCGGGCGGCCGGTCGGCCTCAGGACAGGACTCGGCTCGAACGTGTGCTCGGGGCGCGCGTAGACGTCGTGCTTGGGGGTCGGAGCGCGCTTCCTTGCCGGCTTTTTCGGCGGATCCATGAGGCTTGCGGGTATGTCTGCGGAGAAGGCCGACTCGAGGCGCTCCTGCGGTGAAGGCACGCCGGGCCGACGGGGCTCGCCGGTACCGACGCCGGGGTCGCTGACCGTCTCGACGGGGACCGACGCGTGCAGGGACGGATGTGGTAGCGCGCGCTGCGCGGCCGCCTCGTCAACCGGAAGCGCTGCCTTGGTCTCTTCGGCAGGCTCCGGAGCACGCGCAGGCGGCTTTGCCTCGTGAGAGGTGTCTTCGGCGGTCTTGCGGAAAAGCTGCGAGAGCGGCCCTTCACGCATGCTCGCGCGCTTAGGTGTGGGCATTCGAGAGGACCTCCTTCGCGAGCTGACGGTACGAATGGGCCGCCATCCCATCCGGGTCGTACTTGAGCACCGACATGCCCTTCACCGGCGCCTCCGCGAAGCGCACCGTCTTGCGGATCCGTGAGGCGAACACGCGATCGCCGAAGTTCTCCTCCAGCAGCTCGATCGCCTCCTTGGCGTGAAGGGTGCGGGTGTCGACCATCGTCGGCAGGATCCCCTCAATCTCGACGTCCGGGTTCAGGTTCTCCCGGATCATCGCGAGTGTGTTCTGCAGCTGGATCAGCCCCCGCATGGACAAATACTCGCACTGAACGGGGACGATTACCTTGTTTGCCGCCGTCAGCGCGTTGATGGTGAGTAGACCGAGACTCGGCGGCGTGTCGATGAAGCAATAGTCGTAGTCGTCGGCGACCTCGTTCAGCGCCTTCTCGAGCGCACGCTCGCGACCGATCATCGTCGACATCGCGATCTCAGCACCCGCCAGGTCGATCGACGCGCAGGCGATGTCGACCTCACGTTTGTGGATGACCTCGCGGATCGAGGTCTTGTGCACGAGCACGTCGTACATCGACTTGGTCAAGTTGTCCGGGTCGATGCCCTGGGACATCGTCAGGTTGCCCTGCGGATCCATATCACAGCAGAGGACGCGATGGCCCTCCTCCACGAATGCCGCGGCAAGGTTGAGCGTGGTGGTGGTCTTCGCGACGCCGCCCTTCTGGTTGGCGAACGCGATCACCTTGAGGTTGGCTGTCACGGGCGCTCCTCCGAGAAAAGGCCTTTTGGCTGAGAGACGCATTCGCGCCGGTATTCGCAGAAGCGACGGGGATTCCTTCATCTGCGCCCTTGGGGGCCGCACCCGCAGAGCGACGCTATGTTCGTGTCGCCGTGTCACTCCCGCTGCTCAGACGCCGCCTGCTCTTCGTCACCGGCAAAGGCGGCGTCGGCAAGACGACCGTAGCGCTCGCGCTCGGCCTCGCCGCCGCGCGCACCGGCCTGCGGACGATCGTCGCGGACCTGCAGGGCGAGGGCGACCCGCAGGAGCGCGAGATCGCGCCCGGCCTGTTCCGCGTCTCCGTCGACCCGCAGAGCGCGATGGAGGAGTACCTGCTGCTCAAGGTCAGCGGCGCCGCCGGCCTTGCGCTGCGTCAGAGCAAGCTGTTCACAAGCTTCGCGATGGCGACCCCCGGCATGCGTGAGCTGCTCTGCATGGGCAAGCTCTGGGAGCTCGCCCAGCTCGAGCGCCGCGCTCCTGACACGGTGCCCTACGGCTTGGTGATCGTCGATGCGCCGGCGTCCGGCCACGGCGCCGCGATCCTGCGCACGCCGCGCACGTTCGCCGAGGTCGCGCGCGTCGGCCCGATCGCCAAGCAGGCTCAGGCGATCGCGCGCACGATCGCAGACCCCGCGTTCACCTCGGTCGTGGCCGTCTCCACGCCGGAGGAGATGCCGGTCAACGAGACGTTCGAGCTCCGCGACGCGCTCGCCACGGCACCCGACCCCCACAAGTTTGAGGCGGTCATCCTGAACCGCCGCCATGCAGACCGCTTCACGGAGATCGAGGTCGCTGCCCTGAAGCATCATGGCGGTGATCCGGGAGTTCGCGTCGCGCTTGCGGAGCACGCTCGCGCTGTGCGCGAGCTCGAGCAGGAGCGTCGCCTGCGCGACGCCTTCGGCGAGCGGCTGCTGGTCCTGCCAGACCTCTTCGAGCCCGGGCTCGAGCTCGCGCAGCTGGAGCTGCTGGCGCAGGAGTTCGCGCGATGAATGCTGCGCAACTGCTGGAGGGCAAGCGTGTCTGCATCTGCGTCGGCGCCGGCGGCGTCGGCAAGACGACGACCTCGGCGTCGGTCGCCCTCGGCATGGCGGCGGCCGGGCTCAAGGTCGCGGTGGTCACGATCGATCCGGCCAGACGGCTGGCGAACGCGCTGGGACTCGAGCGGCTCGAGAACGAGCCGCGGCTGGTCTCACCCAAGCGCCTGCACGGCCTCGAGATGCGGGGCGAGTTGTGGGCGATGATGCTTGACCCCAAGCGCACCTTCGACGACCTGATCGACCGCGTCGCACCGACGCCCGCGCGCGCCGAGGAGATCAAGCGCAACGGGGTCTACCGCGAGCTCTCGGGCGCCGTCTCCGGTTCGCAGGAGTTCACGGCGATCGAGAAGCTGTACGAGCTCGTCTCCGACGACTACGACCTGCTGGTGCTCGACACGCCGCCGGCGCACAACGCCGTCGAGTTCCTGAACGCGCCGGGCCGCCTGACGGCGTTCCTCGGAGGCGGCGCGCTGCAGGCGTTCCTGCGACCGACCGGCATCGGCATGCGCCTACTCGGGATAGGCGCGGCGCCCTTGCTCGGCGCGCTGAGGTTGGTGACGGGCGTCGACCTGGTCTCGGACCTGATCGCGTTCTTCACACTGCTGGGCGGCATGACGGACGAGTTCAACGTTCGCGCTGAACGCGTCGAACGCCTGCTGCACGCGCCCGAGACGGCCTTCGTGCTCGTGACCTCGGCCGAGAGCCGGCCGATCGACGAAGCGATCTGGTTCCGCGAAACGCTGCGCGCGAACGGCATGCCGTTCACCGGCGCGATCGTCAACCGCGTGCACCCACCGCTGTCCCCGGGGGGGGCCAAGGGGGGGGTCAATTGGGACCTCCCCCCGGACCTACGGGCCAAGCTCGCCGCGAGCATCGCCGAGTACTCAGTGCTGGCCGAGCGCGACGCGGCCGGCCTCGACCGCCTGCGTGCCTCGTTCACCGGCGAGCCGATCCTGCAGGTGCGCGAGCTTGACGGCGACATCCACGACGTTCAGGGTCTACTGGCGATGCGTGCGGAGCTGTTCAATGACTGAGACCCCGCTGATGCCGATCGACACCGCGATCGACCTGATCCTGGCGCAGGTGACTGCGCTGCCTGCCGAGGATGTGCCGCTGGCCGCTGCAGCGGGGCGCTACCTCGCCGAGCCCGTGATCGCGATGCTCGACCTGCCGCCGTTCACGAACGCGTCGATGGACGGCTACGCGCTGCGCGCCGCCGACACCCCGGGGTTGCTGAGGGTCGTTGGGGAGTCGGCCGCGGGCGCGCCGTTCCGCGGCACGGTCGGTCCCGGCGAGGCGGCCACGATCTCCACCGGCGCCGCCATGCCCGAGGGGGCGGACGCCGTCGCGCCGATCGAGTGGATCGGCGCCACCACCACCTCCGCCAACGGAATGTCCGTCGAGCTGCCGCGCCCGGTGCACCGCGACTACGCGGTCCGGCAGGCCGGCAGCGATGTCACCTACGGCACCGAGGTGCTCGCCGCCGGCATGCGGATCGGACCTGCGCAGATCGGTGCCGCCGCCTCCCTGGGCCTGGGCTCGCTGCGCTGCGGGGGCTTGCCACGCGTGGCGGCACTGACAACTGGCAGCGAGCTGCGGAAGCCCGGAGAGCGCCTCGCTCCGGGTCAGATCTATAACTCCAACGGGCCGCTGCTGGGCGCCGCGCTCGCTAGCGCGGGCGCCGAGGTGACCCAGATCCCGCACGCCGCGGACACGCGCGAGGCGCACCGCGAAGCGATCGAGCAGGCGCTCTCGAACGACGTCGTGATCAGCACGGGCGGCGTCTCGGTCGGAGAGCACGACATCGTGCGTGAGATCGAGCGCGAACTCGGCGTGCGCGAGCTGTTCTGGCGGGTCGCGCTGAGGCCGGGGAAGCCGCTCAGCTTCGGGATCCGCGAGCGCACGCTCGTCTTCGGGATTCCCGGCAACCCGGTCTCGGTGCTCGTGTGCTTTGAGCTCTTCGTCCGCCCCGCGCTCGCGGCATTGCAGAGCGCGTCACAGCCTCGCCCCGCTTTCATGCGCGGCACCCTGGCGGCTGGAGTCGAGCGCAATCCCGAGCGCGACGAGATGATCCGCGTGCGCCACACGTCCGACGGACGCATCGAGCCGCTCCGCGGACAGCACTCGCACCAACTCGCGATCACCGCCCAGGCGGAGGGACTCGCGCGGATCCCGGCGGGCACCGGCACACTCGCCGCAGGCGACGAGGTCGCCTACCTGCCGCTCGGCGGCGCCAGCTGAGCGGCACCGCTGCGCAACAGTTCGACTGCCGCCCGCTCGCCGGCCGCTAACTGCTCGCCCGCCGTGCTGTCGGGCATCAGGTTGGCCGCCATCGCGACGATCTCCTCAAATGACACCGGTCCCGCGGACAGCCGTCCGATGGCGCGCTCGCGCAGGGCTTCCCAGGTGGGCGGCGCCGCCGGCCGCGTGGCCCCGGCGTGCTCGCGGGCCTTGGCGAGGACCTCCTCCGTGACATCGTGGCCGGTCCGCTCGACGTTCTGCCAGCCGCGTCCCAGCCCGAGCTGGTCCGGTCGCAGTTCGGGTCCGGCGTAGATCGCGATCCGCGACTTGCGCGGGGTGAAGTCATGCCCCTCGAGCGTGAAGTCCGCATCAGCCATCAATGGTGCGAGGAAGCGGGTCCAGAGCTCCTGCTCGCCGAGGTTGAACTCACGAACGATGTTCATACCCATGCGCAGCTCGACGTGGAACATGGGTTGAAAGCTACCTGGAACGTGCTTGAAGCCCTGTCCGTGGCGTGCGGCTATGAGAGAATATGCGGCGTCGCACGCGAGGTTCCCGGGGGGCGGATAAGCGGTACGGCTACACCGTCGCCGGCTTCGCTCGCGTGGCTGCGCAAATGAGCCGGCTGCCGCCACACCATGTCCCCCGCCCACGGCTGACCGACCGATGCGCCGGTGCATCGGTCGTCGTGGTCGAGGCCGCGGCTGGTTATGGCAAAACGGTCCTCGGCGCAGAGCTGGTCGAAAGCTGGGGTGCCGTGCCGATCGAGGTGCTGCTCGAACCTGACCAGCTGTCGGGTGAGCTGCTTGCCGCCCGCCTGCGGGCCGCGGTGGCGCGGGCAGGGTTCACAGATGCAGCCGAGGCGATGAACGCCGCCGGCGCCGATCCGGCAGGCGCCGTCGACGCGATGCTCGACATGCTGCGGGAGGAGTCCTGCGCGATCATCATCGATGACGCCCATCACGCGGCCCGCAGCGCTGGGCAGCTGATCGACCGGATCGCGGCTCGCGTTGTCTCTCCGCAGCGGCTCGTCATCCTGGCTCGCCAACTCCCGATGGGCAGCGAGCGTTTGCGCCGGGCGGAGGCGGTGGCATTGGTCGAGGGCGATATGGCGCTGTGCGCAGACGAGACGCTCGCGCTCTGCCGCTCCGGGTTCGGCCTGGACGTCTCCGACGACGACGCCCGTCTGCTCGACGCGGCCACCGGCGGCTGGACCGCGGCGGCGGTGCTCGCCGTCTCGCGGGCCAAGCGCACGGACACGCCGTTGCGCGATCTCGCAGGCGTCGGTGGCGAATCGGGGGAGCTGTCAGCCTCGATCGGCGCGGTTCTCGACGAGCTGCTCGTGGCGCTTGGCCCGGAGCGTGGCCTGATCGCGCAGATCGCCCCATTGCCGCTGCTTGACGCGGAGCTGTTTGCCGCCGTCACTGGTCAGCCTGGCCTCTTCGACCGCGCGCGAGCGCTGGGTCTGCCGCTGACGCCGGCAGGGGACGGCTGGTGGGAGCTACCCGGCCCGGTGCGTGATCATCTCGCAAAGCTCGCGAAGCCCGACCCGCGGATGCTCGTGCAGGCTGCTGACATCTACCAGCAGCGCGGCAAGCTCGGCACGGCTCTCCAGGTCCTGCTTGGCGCGGGCGAGGCCGAGTCCGCCGCACGCATTCTGGCTGAGGCGGACTTCCGAGCGCTCGAACGACTCGACGCGTTGGAGCTGCTCACGATGCTCGACCGGATTCCGTCGAACGTCCTCGACCGCCATCCCTGGGCGCGCTTCAAGGTCGCACGCGCGTGCGGCGTGGCTGCGCTTCTGGCGCCGCGGGCGCAGCTGATGGCGTGGCTCGATCGGCGCGTCGGCGAGGACGACGCTCCTGCGCTGCGC
>Ga0307373_10008744_pt1 | contig 15326 bp, 14 predicted proteins | sample OX2MG_FD_202534 | JGI IMG/M metagenome (GOLD analysis project Ga0307373, IMG submission 202534) | Soil microbial communities from Risofladan, Vaasa, Finland - OX-2 | ecosystem: Environmental > Terrestrial > Soil > Coastal area > Acid sulfate soil | place: Finland: Risofladan, Vaasa | collected... | reverse complement strand
GCGCGTGGCCAGGGCGAATGACAGGACGATCGCGGCGCCGGCCGCAAGCGCAAGGACGGTACGACGCATGGCTCCCACCTCTCAGGCTGGGGTTTCTGCACCCCAATGGTGTCGATCATAAGGAGGATCCGGGCAGCGAGTGCCGGAGCGTCAATCAGGCGATCGGATTGGCTGCGAGCGCTCGTGTCGTCGACGCGAAACTGTCTGCGGTGCCAAGGGACTCGTAGCCGCCGGGCAACTCCACGGAGTTCGCCCCCAGGCTGATCGCATATGCGAGCGTCGTGTCGAGGCTGCCGACGCGCGCGGCGGTCGCCGTCTGGAAAGCGAGTGGCTGTCCGAGGGCTTGCATGCTCGCGTACATCGTCAGGTAGCTGGCCTGCGGCGGGGACCGCAACGAGTTGTTCTCGAGGACACACGCGAGGCCCAGCTTCTGGCGGCAATACTGCATCATCGATTGGGTGAAGGGTTCGTCGGTTCGGACCGCTCCAGCGCTGTTGACGACCTGGTAGGGATTGAGCGCGAGATCCGAGTGTGTGTGCTGCCACACCGCACCCGCGTCGATCTCCTGACGCTGGCACTGCTCATCCGCGCTGTCGGTGAAGCCCGAGGCGAGGAGCGCAGTGTCGTTCGGCAGGTAGCCCGTGTCGAGGATGGACGGCTCGTCATAGAACGTCGTGCAGCGCGCGATCGTCACCTCGCGGACCTCCGGAATGCTGTCGTACTTCGCCGCGAGGAGGCTCACGAAATGGTCGTAGGCACTCCCGAAGGCGTCCGTCCAGAAGCGACCGACAGTGCCCTCGGCGCCGTTCTGCGGGTTGATCAGGGAGATGGGTGTTCCGCCGAGATCCTTGGCCCACGCCGGCGCCCAGATGCCCGCAAGGACGCGAATTTTCAAGCCGAGATCGAGGTGATGTGTGGCATTGAGCATGCGCACGTCGGTGATGGCGCCGTCGATAGCGTTGCCGGAGGTGAGCGGTGCTCCAGGCGACGGTTGCAGGTCACTCCAGCGCGCCTGCACAACGAACCCGCCCAGCGATGCGACATATGCGGCTGGAGGAGCGCCGTTGCGGTCGAGGAGTCCGGTCAGCGCCGGCTTGAGATTGGCGGCTGAAGGTGTGGGTCCCGATGCTGTCGAGCTGGAGGATGTCGCACTCGGGCCCGTCGTCGCTGATGGGCTGCCGCACCCGGCAACCAGTACCGCGATTGCGCTCGCGGCGATCAGCACAACAGGTACCGCACACCGTTCGCCACCGTTACGGCTGGGCATGGTCAACGGAGCGTTCGCCGCCGATCAGCGCGCACGTCCACCGCTCCTCTCATACGGTCATTGTGCCTCGGCCCCGGCGTTGGACACCTGTGAGCAGGTGGTGAATTCGATCCAGTGCCGGTTCAGCGCGGGGTCGCGGCGAGAGCGGCGCCCACCGCGCTGACAACCGCATCGTGCAAGTCGGCGCGGCAGACCACCTGGTCGGGGAGCCAGGGATTCTGACAGTTGTACCGAAGCGGTGAGCCGTCGGCGCGCGTCGCGCACAGCCCGGCGGCAAGCGCGACCCCGACGGGCGCCGCCGAGTCCCATTCGTACTGACCCCCGAGGTGGAGGTACGCATCCGCATCACCAAGGACCACGGCCATGGTCTTGGCACCCGCCGAGCCCATGAACACGAGCTCTGCATCCAGCGCCTCGGCGACGGCGTGTGCCTCGGGTGGCGTGTGCGAGCGGCTGACAACGAGGCGCATGCGTCCTGGAGCCCGCAGCGGTCTCCGTGGCGCGGGCAACGTCGACATCACGAGGTCGCGTGCAGGCAGCGACACCGCAGCAGCGATGGGCGTTCCGTCCTCGATCAGCGCAACGTGGACCGCCCAATCGGTTCGCCCCGTTTCACCGAACTCGCGCGTTCCGTCGAGCGGATCGACGATCCAGACTCGCCTCGCGGTGAGCCGGTCCTGGTCGTCGGCACCCTCCTCCGACAGCACGGCGTCATCGGGGCGCTGCTCAGCGAGCAATTTCATCAGAAGCTCGTGGGCGACGCGGTCACCCTCATCGCGCAGCCGCTTCGAGTCCTCGAAGCCGAGCTCGGCGCGCAGCGTGAGCAGCGCCCGGCCGGCCTCGAGTGCCCCGAAACGGGCGAGCTCGTGGTCCGACGCGACCACGAGCTCTTCCCCCCCCACGGTATTTCGTTCCTACCTAATCAGCTGTAGTAACCGAGGACGTCAACGATGAGGTTGACGCTGCCCACGTCATTGAAAAGGTTGATGGTGCCGTCCGATCCCACGCCGACGACGACCAGCGATGGCACCGCGCCTGACGACGCGTCGTTGATATCCGAGGCGGTCGGCACACCCTGCGTGCTCGGCCCAGGGAACACAGTGATGAACGTACCGGTTGTCGCGTTCACCGCCGTAACGTTGGCCACGATTGCCGTTGCGTTGCTGGGGATGCCGTCGATGTTGGTGATGGTGATGTTGAGCATACGAGCGGCGCCGGCAGCCACCAACGCCTTGGCGCATCCCTGGTCATTCACGTTGCCGAATCGCGTGTCGCAGACGCGAGCGGGGCTCGGCATTGCTGTGAATGAGGTGCCCGTTGCCGTGAACCATCCGTCGATGTCGACGGCGATGTTGATCGAGCCGACACTGTTCCAGATCGACACCGTGCAGTTGCCGCCGGCGCACGTCACCGGCACGATGACTCGGTTGGAGAGCGCAGTGGCTGTACCGCCATTGATGTTCAGGTTCGACGCGGTCGGCCTCGAGCCCGTGAACGCCGTCAGGACAGTGTTCTTCGTGGGTCCGATGCCGGTGAGGTTGAAGACCACCGCGGTCACAGCGCTCCCGGGCGCTGGGGGGTTCACCTTGAAGGTCAATGTTGCTCCACCTGCGATCGGCGAGGTGCCGAGGGTGTTGCATTGGTTGGCGGAGATTCCGGGTCCACTGTGCCGCGTATCGCAAATGCGGACGGGAGCTGCCGCGGCATTGTAGAACCCGGGCGATGTGGCGGAGACATAGCCTTCGACATCGAGGGCCACGTTGATGCTACCGGTGTTGGTGGTATTGAAGAGGTCGAGCTTGCCGGCGGAGCTCACGCCGACCTCCACAAGGTTGGCGACGGTCCCACCCTTCAGCGGGTTGAGGTTCGACGTGCGCGGCTTGGTCGTCCCGTCGGGATAGAGCGTCAGGAACGTGCTTGCGCTCGGCGCAATTCCGGTCAGGTTGACGACGACCGCCGTGACCCCCGACGCGGGCACGCCATCGCCACTCAGCCCCCCCACAGCGATGACACGCGTGGCACCGGAGGCAATCGGACCGCTCCCGGCACCGGTGTTGCACTGGTTGGCGGCGATTCCTGGCTGTGCGGGCCGCGTATCGCAGACGCGGAACGGTGGCACCGCCGTGTACGGATTCGACGGTGGCGCAGTGGAGGTCGCGTACGTATAGCTCGTCGAGTTCTCGACGGTCTCTGTCGGGTGGTTCTGCGCGGTGATCGTGTCAATGCCCGATGCAGGCAGGGGATTGGCGGCTGTGTAGGTGATCGCCACCGTTCCGGCATTGGTCGCTCCCACACGCTGAGCGCTATTCGTCAGATGCCTGAAGGAGGGCGGGTTGGAGATCTCATTGAATGCCTCGGCAGTCCCGCCACTCGAGCCGGTGCTCGTCAACGAAAGATCGAGATACGCGCCCGGGACCGGATTGCCGGTGCTGTCGTTGGCCGTCACAGTGAGGGTGTTGTCGACCTGACCGGCGGTGAGCGTACCCGTCGCAGCGATTGGGCTTTGGTTGAACACATAGGCGGTGACAGGCGAGTAGACGTAGGTGCCGCTATCGCAGACGCCAGAGGTGCACTCCACGTTTGTTGGGCCACCCGTGAAGTCTGTGGATGCGTCGCCTGCGACGATGACGTCGCGCCCGTTCGCCGGCGGAATCGCGGCCGCCGTGTAGACGACTGGAATCGCGAACTTGGTCGTGGCGGTGCCGCCTGTGAAGCTGCATGTCGATGGGAAGTTCGCAGTGTCGAATGACTGAGGTGTGGTCGTGAGGGGAGTGGCGCCGACCGTTGCAGTACCGCCCGGCTTGGATGGTGAGGTGAAGAGCCCGGAGTCCATCGCGAGCCAGACGATCCCCGAAACGTGGGTGGCGGTCGAACCTACGACCTGCTCAGGCTGCACACAAAGGTCGACCACCTGCGAGGCAGCCAGCGCGCCCGGTTGCGCGATCGGCAGCGGCGAGATCACCAGGGTGTTATAGCCGGATGCCGAGACGCTGTGAGGCAGTCCGAGGGGGATCGCCGCAGCCGCAACGAGTGCCAGCGCGGCACCAACAATTGTTCGACGAGTCATGTGTGAACGACCTCTACCTTCAGCTGAGAGCCTGCAACGAGCGGCTCGAGACCAGGACATGAGAATACCGGATCTCCCCCCAAAAACGGCGGGGGGAGATCCGGCTTGTGACATCTCTCTCGGATCGCTTGCGTTACGCCCGGCGACGCTCGCGGACCAGTTCGCTGGTCAGGCCGAGAGCCAGGCCACCGAGCAGCAACTCGATTCCCAGGCCGATCTGACCGACCGACAGGGCCGAGCCGGTGCCTGGTGTCGTGATGCCCTGGACACTGCTGGCGATGATCACCACGGGCTCGCTGCCGCACTTGCTCGTCGAACCGGCGGTGTGCGAGTCACCGCTGTAGCTCGCCATCCAGTTGTAGGTGCCGCCAACGGTCGTGCCGCTGAAGTTGCCCGATGTCGCGGTCCCGTTGCTGCCAAGTGCCACCGCGCTGGTGAAGATCGGCGTGCCGCTGCACGTCGCGTCACTTGGCGCAAAGAGGCTGAACGTCACCGTACCGGTCATGTCGCTGCCGCCCGTGACGTTCGCGGTGTCATGGATCACGGTTCCGGTCGGCCCGCCGGACGACGCGGTCGTCGTCATCGAGGACGGATCCACGCCGATGCTGACCGGCTCATCTGAGCACGCGGTGCTGGCGCCCTTATTGTTGGCGTCGCCGCTGTACGTGGCGATCCAGTTGTAGGTGCCGACCTCGGTCGTGGTGAAGGGCGAACCAGCGCTGCTGGCGGACCCATCGCTCCCGAGAGCTACCGAACCGCTCCAGATGGCGCCGCCGCCGTTCTCGTTAGCGCTGCACGTTGCATTACTTGGCGAGTAGAGGAAGAACGTCACTGTTCCGGTCGGGTTGTCGCCACCCGACACCTGCGCGGTGTCGTGGATCTGCGTGCCGACTGGGCCGCCTTCCGACGCGACGGTCGCGATCGTCGGTGAAGACTTGCCGATGACGACGCTCTCACTGCCGCACGCGCTGGTTGCGGTCCTGTTGTTGCCATCACCGTTGTAGTGGGCGACCCACTCGTAGGTGCCGGCCGTGGTGGTCGCGTAACCGGGATTCGGGACTGACGCCTTTCCGTCCGCGCCCAGTGTGACGGTCCACGACTGCAGCCACTTGAGTCCGGAGTCAGCGTTGTTGACGCAGGTCGGATCGTTCGGTCCGTAGATGTAGAAGGTGACGGTTCCGGTCGGTGCGTCACCGACGACGGTGGCTGTGTCCTTGAGCGAGGTCCCCACCGGCGCGCCGTCCTTGTGCGTCTGGTCGGTGCTGATGTGGGCGTCCACCTTCCCGATGATCACGGCCTCGGTGCCGCAGGCGCTCGTGGAGCCGGTGTTGTTGGCGTCACCGCTGTACGTGGCGACCCACTGGTAGGTCCCGATCTGCGTTGTCGTATATCCAGGCGCAGGCACGCTCGCGTCCCCGTTCTGGCCGAGGCTCTCGGTCCACGTCTGCAACGCTGCGTTGGCGGCGTCCTCGTTGGTCACGCATGCGACGTCATTCGGTCCGAAGAGCGCGAACGTCACGGTTCCGGTGGGGTTGTCCCCTGTCACATGCGCCGAGTCGATGATCGCGGTGCCGATCGGTGCGCCGTCGGCATTCGACTGGGTCGTGCTGATCGACGAGTCGTGCTGGTTCACGGTGACCTGCTCATCGCCGCAGGCAGTCGGACCGTTCTCGATGCTGCCGCCGGCGTTGACGACGATCTCCGCGGTCCAGTCATAGACGCCTGTCACGAGCGGCACGTAGGACGCGGACGTCACCGTGCTGTTGGTGAGCTGCGAGGTCGTCACCGGCTCGCTGTCGGTCAACACGGGCGACGCGCCCTGCAAGTCGCAGGTGCCGGGCGCCCAGAGGAAGAAGACCACGTGACGCGTGCTGTCCGCGTACACGAGCGCGGTGTCAGCAAGTTTCGTGGAACCGACGACGCCGACGGTGGGCGTCGGGGTGGTGGACACGATGTGATGCGCGAACGCGGTCACAAACGTTGCCGCACCGCCGAAGACGAGCGCAATCGCAACTGCACCGACCCTGCCGATGCTGCGACGCGTTCGATGCGTGCGCCGTTGCGTGAATTCATTAGCTGTGTTCGCCACCTGTGTCCTCCCTTGCGCCGGTTGAGTCCGGCGTCCCCTCTAGCCACTTCCCGAAGCGTTGCGTTCGAAGAAAAGAGCGTCGATCGATTCATTGCCCCCGAACGCTTCTCCTGGATGCAGCCTAGCAAACCGGTGCGAGCGATGCAAGTGGAGCGTTCGGTGCTAATGCTCGTTGCGATACAGCCTCAGGCGGTTGTGACGGTGGCGTAGGACTGAGCGTTCTCTTTGTGATGACGCGGCAATGTGCTTCGTCCAACCGCGCGCTGGTTGCGAAATAGCTCTGCAACACGCGTGAGCACGGAGATAAAACGCGCCGTGTGTCCTTGTTGGGACATCGAGGGCGGTGGCCCTATCTCGCAAAGCGCTCCCCGGCTCGCGTTGAGCCGAGGAGCGCTGCGATCCCCCCATCCCTCAAGGCCGTCCCATCCCCGTTGATCGGTGCAAATGTACCGATCGCCGAAAGCTTATCAAACACGTCAAAGAGGTTGCAATATCAGATGTCGGATTCCCAATTCGCACATCAGGGTGCGGTGGGCAGCAATTGCTCGTTGAGCACACCGCCCGTCGCGATATAGGCAAGGATGGCCCGATCGGTCAGCCACTCGACCGGCGCATGGTCGTCGGTCAGCGGGTCGCTCGACGGCTTGGCGACGAACGCCTCTGACACAACCAGCGGAGCGAGGACCAGCACGTTGGGCGGCAGCGCCCGGAGTCGAGCAACCAGCGACGTCTGCACGATCGGCGTGTCGAGTCCGACGACCAGCTCATTGAAATGGAGTGCCGGCCACACCCAGACCTGCGCGAACTCGGTGGCCACCGTTCCGCTGATCGCGGCCACGAGGTCGTTATCGCCTGGAACACGCTCGACGTTGAGGGCGATCGCCCCACCCGCGTTGAGATGTGCGTGCATGAGCGAGAAGAACTCCCGCGTCGCCAGGTAGAACGGGATGTACTCCTGGCGGTATGCGTCGACGACGATCAGGTCGTAGCGCTGGTCGGTGGTCTCGAGATACTCGCGCCCGTCGGCGGTGATGACGTTGAGGTTCGCGATCGAGTCGAGGCCCATGTACCGGCGCGCCAGCTGGGTCACGACCGGGTCCAGCTCGACCGCATCGATGTGGACGCCCGGGTACTCCGCAGCGAGCGCGCGTGCCGTGGTCCCGCCGGCGTTGCCGATGACCAGGACGCGGTGCAGTCCGTGGGCGAGGAGCGGAGGCACAACGAGCGGCATGTCCCACTCGCCGCCGGTGAGCGCCGTATCGGGACGGTAGACGGACTGGTCGGCGATGCCGTCATCGAAGCGCATGACGATCCGACCCGTCTCCTGCACGATCTGCACGAACCCATAGGTGGTCTCGCGTTCGGCGATCGTCCCCTGCGTCTCCTTGACCAACCCCGGAGGCACGATGAGCAGACCGACGATGACGACGCTCGCCACCAACGCCGGCCGCATGAGCAGCGGGATCGAGATCAGCGCCACCAGCAGTGCCGCGATGAGCAACGTGCGCTGGGTTCCCACGCCGGGGATGAGCACGAGCGCTGCCCCGAATGTGCCAACGATGGCACCAACAGTCGCGAGCGAGGAGAGTCGCCCGCTCGTGCGGCCGGCGCGCTGGATGTCGGTGATGGCGAGGCGCAGCGCAAACGGCGAGGCCATGCCCATCAGCGTCACCGGGATGGAGAAGAGCAGCAGCGTCGACACGAACGAACCCACCACGACCCCGATGCTCACCGCGGCGAAGCCCTGCAGGGCGAGGTTGAGGAACGGCCGCGCCACGAAGGGCAATGCGGCGGTGCACACCGCCCCGAGGACGAGGATCAGCCCGAGCGCCCGAGGGGTCGGATGCCGGTCGGCGATGCGGCCGCCGAGCCAGTACCCGAGCGACAGATAGATGAGGATGAGCCCGATGACGTTCGCCCACACCACGGTCGACGAGCCGAAGTACGGCGCGAGCAGACGGGTGGCGCAGATCTCCGTCGCCAGTGACGACGCCCCAGCGGTGAAGACGACCGCTGGGAGCAGGCGAGGGGGCACGCCGAGATCCTAGTCGCCTTAAACGACGACGGCTCGCCCGGGAGGGCGAGCCGTCTTGGGAGGGAGGCTTGTTTGGTCGATCACACCAGTGATCGAAATGTGTCAGTTGGCCGTGGAGCCACCCATGTTCGGACAGGGATGCGAACCACCCGCCCCGGCGTGAGGCGCCGGAGTCGCGGGTGAAGCGGCGTTGGCCACAACGAAACCCCCGATGCCGCCACCGATCAGGAGACCGACGGTCAGGAGCAGCGCAGCAGGACCGCGGCCGAGGCCGGCGAAGCTCCGCCGAGGCGACTGGCCATCGGACGGTGGGGTGTAGGGGGCGTTGTCCTGTTCCATCGCAACCTCCTGAGGGTTTCAGATGGGGACGGTAATGCAGCCAACCTTTCGACACGGTGACGGCCTCCTGGGGGCGGGCCTCAGGGCATGCCGGGCGACCGGTCGAGGTGCGTTTCGGGGCCCGGCGGCGCGCTGAGCCCCCCTATACCTCCGGCCCGTCGCACTCGCAGAACAGGGCGACGGTGTCGCCGTGCACGCCGTCGTGGACCATCGCGTCCGCAGCCTCCTGCGAATGCATCATCTCCTCGAAGAGCTCCATGTCGGGCACCTCAACGAGGACGGCCGCCCGCTTCGGGTTGCGCGCATCAACGAAGGTCCGCACGGTGACGCCCCTCGGACCGAAGAACTCTTGACGTTTTGGCGAGGCGAGCCAGTGATTGGCGTCCTCGATGTCATGGGTGACGATCACGGTCGGCATTGGCTTTCCTCCTTCGCCCGCGCAGAGTGCGCAGGCGCCCGGGCGCGGATCATACGTATCGAGAGGGGCATCCGCCCGTCGTCGGCCGGCCTTCGCTACGCGAGCACGTAGATATGGGTTTCGTCCGCGTAGTAGAGGGCGTGCGTCGGGCCCTCCACCACGTCGAAGCGGCAGGCCGACGGGCCGGCCCGGACCGTGGCGTGTGGACTGCCCGGGGTGACGATGAGCATCCCGCGGTCGTACGTGCAGAAGACGAGATGGCCCGCATATCCCGATGGGCCGGCGGCATCGACGAAGCTTGCCCCCGTCGGCACGTATGTGCTCCTCTCGCTGCTCCAGGCCGGCTGCGCCCCGCCGCCACAGGTCGAACTCGCGAGCGGGTGGCCGTAGCCGTAGCAGTCCGGCCACTGGTAATGAGCGCCCTTGGTGACGTTGAGGTAGACCGTGTCGTAGCCGGTTCCGGGGCTTCCCGCGTCACCGGACGGGCCGTTCATCGTGATGGCGAGCTGTCCCGCTGAGGAGAACGCGATGCCGAACGGGTTGCGGAACCCATAAGCCCAGATCGGGTTGGTCGGGCCGAACGGGTTGTCCGACGGGATGCTGCCGTTGGGGTTGTAGCGCAGCACCTTGCCCCGGACGTCGCCGAGGCTCTGCGCCGCCGGCGCGTCGTGCTCGTCGCCGAGGGCCACGTAGAGCTTGCCGTCGGGACCGAATGCGATCCGACCGCCTTTGTGGCAGCAGTCGCCGCCGGCCGGGAAGGTGGCGATGATCGTCGCGTTGGTCCCGGTGCCGTCGCAGTCGGTCCAGCGGATGACGTGCTGGGTCTTGTAGCCGGCATCGGAGTAGAAGGCGTAGACGGCGCGATCGGTGGCGAAGGTCGGGCTGATCGCGAGGCCGAGGAGGCCGCGCTCGCTGTAGGTCCCGTTCGGCTCCGTGGTGACCGTCCTCACCTTGGCGAAGACCTTGCTCGCCCCGTTCTGCCAAACCCGGACAGTGCCCGAGCGCTCGGCCCAGAACAGCCTGCCGTCTGGGGCGAAGGCCAACGCCGTGGCGTAGTTCGCCGGAATCGTGCCGCGCGGCGCCGGTTCGCCTGCGGGCGCGACGCAGGCGTTCGGGGTGGGCGTGCTCGTGGCCACGCTCGCGGTCGGTGTTTCCTGCGGCGATGCGTGCGGTGATGCACTCGGACTGGCGCGCGATGGCGAGCCGCACGCTGCGACGACCATCAGCACACTGAGGAGAGCAACCGCTCGCCGGACCACCTACAAGAGGTTAGCCGACCGCGACGCTTTGATCCTCGTCGGCGCTGCCGGCTGCCATGTCGAGATGCTGGCGGCCCCAGCCGTCGATGGCATCGATCACTCGTTGCAGATCGACGCCGGCCGGTGCCAGCTCGTACGACGTTCGAGGCGGCATCTGGGAGTGCACAGTGCGGTTGAGGATGCCGAGGCCCTCGAGGTGATCGAGGCGCACCTTCAACGTAGCCGGGTTGCAGCCGCCAACCGCGCGCCCGAGTTCGTTGAACCCCAATGGCCCAGCCAGGAGGGCGCGAACGATGTGCATCGTCCACTTCTCCTGGAGCACCTGGATCGCTTCGTGGACCGGGCAGTACTCGCGCTCGGTATTCATCACTATCGGGACCTCCATCCCGTCCCTGATCTTAGCCTGAGCAGGAAGGCCTCGTCTTCGAATGAAGCACTTGACAAATCATAGCACTATATTTCACACTGTTGCTACCGGCGGAAAGCACCGGAGCCGTCGGGGGCTAACCCGGAGCAAGGAGTTGACAGATGAGCTGGTCCATGGACCCCCACCACACGCAGGTGACCTTCAGCGCAAAGCACCTCGGCGTCTCGACCGTGCGCGGCCATTTCAATCAGATCACGAGTGACCTCGACCTCGACGATCCCAATGACCCGACGACGGGCCGGGGCTCGGTGACGATCCAGACGGCGAGTGTGGACACCGGCAACGAGATGCGCGACGGCCACATCAAGGGCGCCGACTTCTTCGACGTCGAGCAGTACCCGACGATCACCTTCACCCTCAAGTCGATTGCCAAGGCCGGCGCCGACTACAAGGTCACCGCTGACCTGACGATCAAGGACGTCACCAAGGAGATCACGCTCGACTACGAGCACAACGGCAGCGTTGTCGACCCCTACGGCAACACCAAGGTTGGCGGGACGCTGACCGGCAGCATCAACCGCAGCGACTGGGGCCTGGTCTGGAACGTGCCGCTCGGCAGCGGCGGACTGCTCGTCGGTGAGAAGGTCAAGCTCGAGATCGACGGTGAGCTCGGACTCGACAAGGCGCCTGAGGCAGAGGCCCGGGTTCTCGCCAGCGCCACAGCATAATCCTGCATTCGAGGTTGTTGACGATGGCTGAGCAGATCCGTTTCTACTTCGACCCTCTGTGCCCGTGGTGCTATCAGACGTCGCGTTGGGCGCGGCGACTTGATGAACTCGGTGTCGTTGCGGTCGAGTGGCGTGTGTTCTCGCTGGCCATCGTCAACCGGGGCGACGAGGGGCGCGCGGATCCGGACATGTGGTCCGGTCCGGCGCTCCGGACCGCCATCGCCGTTCGTGAGGCGCACGGCAACGCCTCCGTGGGTGCCTTCTACAAGGCGGTGAGTGACGCGGTGCACCAGCGCGGCGAGCGTGCTGATGATCACGGAGTGCTCGAGGCGAGCCTCCGCGAGGCAGGCGTCGAGCCCGAGCTGTTGCAGCGGGCACTCGCCGATCCCGCCACGTGGGAGACGGTGCAGCGGGAGCACGACGACGTGGTCGCCGAGCACCAGGCGTTCGGCGTGCCGACCATCGTGCTCGACGGCGGCGCCGGGCCGAGCATGTTCGGGCCGGTGATCACTGAGGTCCCCGGTGATGGCGGCGCCATCGAGTTGTGGGAGCATTTCGCCTGGATGGCACGGAACAGCAATTTCGCTGAGATCAAGCGTGAGCGTCTGCCGCTCGACCTGGAGGGTGTCCGCAGATACGAGCATCAGCGCGCGGTCCGCGAGCGGGAAAAGCAGTCGCAGCCGGCCGCGTGAGCACCCCGGGAGTCCGCGTCCCCCGCGCCGCCCGTCATCAGGACGGTGAGGTCGGGCCCCGCTACAAGTGGGTCGCGCTCTCCAACACAACGATCGGCATGCTCATGGCGACCGTCAACTCGTCGATCGTACTCATATCGCTGCCGGCGATCTTTCGGGGGATTCAGCTGAACCCGCTCGTTCCGAGCAATGTCAGCTATCTGCTCTGGATGATCATGGGGTACATGGTCGTCACCGCCGTGCTGGTGGTGAGCCTCGGTCGCATCGGCGACATGTTCGGCCGAGTTCGCTTGTACAACCTGGGGTTTCTCGTGTTCACCGTGGGATCGATCCTCCTCTCGGTGGTGTTCACGACCGGTCCCACCGCAGCGTTGGAACTCATCGTCTTCCGGCTCGTGCAGGGCGTCGGCGGGGCGATGATCTTCGCGAACTCGACGGCGATTCTCACTGACGCGTTCCCGCAGCGCGAGCGGGGGATGGCGCTGGGGATCAACGCAGTCGCTGCCGTATCGGGATCGTTCATCGGTCTCATCGTGGGTGGGTTGCTATCCACCACGGACTGGCACCTGGTGTTCCTCGTGTCGGTGCCGGTTGGACTGCTCGGCACCGCGTGGGCATACCTGAAGCTGCGTGAGACGGGCATCGTCAAGCGGTCGCGCGTTGACTGGTGGGGCAACGTGCTCTTCGCTGTCGGCCTCATCTCGGTATTGGTCGGTATCACGTACGGGATCCAGCCCTACAAGACGGACTCGATGGGATGGGGGAACCCCACGGTGCTGATGGCGATCATCGGCGGAATTGCACTGCTGATCGTTTTCGTGATTGTTGAGACACGCGTTGCTGAGCCGATGTTCCGCGTGAGCCTGTTCAAGCTGCGTGGGTTCACGTTCGGGACGGTGGCGGCGTTGCTCAGCGCTGTCGGTCGTGGCGGGCTGATGTTCATGGTGATCATCTGGTTGCAGGGCATCTGGCTTCCGCTCCACGGCTACAGCTTCGAGTCGACGCCGTTCTGGGCCGCGATATTCATGCTGCCGCTGACTGCGGGATTCCTCGTCGGTGGACCGACGTCAGGCTTCCTGTCGGATCGTCTTGGTGCGCGGGGCTTTGCGACCGCGGGCATGATCTGCTCGGCAATCGGCTTCGGGTTGCTGATGTTGCTGCCGGCCAACTTCGCGTACCCGCCGTTTGCGGCGCTGCTGTTCCTCGTCGGCGTGTCGATGGGGATGTTCGTTGCACCGAACACTGCGGGCGTGATGAATGCTGTGCCGGCGGATCGTCGCGGTGTTGCGTCGGGGATGCTCGCGACGTTTCAGAACAGCGGCATGACGCTGTCGATCGGCATCTTCTTCTCGCTGATGATTGCGGGGCTGAGCTCGACGCTGCCGTCGACAATGTTCAACGGGCTCACCGCGCACGGTGTGCCGGTTACCGTCGCGCACCATGTGGCGAATCTGCCGCCGGTGGGGTCGCTTTTCGCGGCCTTCCTCGGGTACAACCCGATGACGACGTTGCTTGGACCCACGATGCACACGCTGAGCGCGAGTCAGGCCGCGTATCTGTCCGGTCAGACGTTCTTCCCGAATCTGATCAGTGACCCGTTCATCGTCGGGATGCACATCACGTTTGCGTTCTCGGTGTTCATGATGCTGATTGGTGCGACGGCATCGTGGCTGCGGGGCGGAAGCCCTGCGCGGCCGGCGCCCGTGCGGGTCGTGGCCCGGACCGAGGCGGTGACTCCGCCCGCTTAGTCATGGGCGGGAGCGGCCTCAGGTGGGGACGGGGCTCTTGTCTCGCCGCCGGCGGCCGTAAGGCGCGAGCAACCGCAGCCCCTGCCGCCGAGCGCTGCGCGAGCCAATCGCGGTCCCAAGGGTAGGGAAACTTCCTGGTGCTGCGATGGGAACGTCATCTCAGTTGGTCAGTCGCCTCGGGGCGTGTATTGGTACAGACGAACGACAGCTGCTCGGCAAATTGGAGGGGCGTGAACTCCAAGTCGAGGCGCCCGAGTGATCAACCCTCTGCGGTGGTCGGTCACAACCGCCTCGTCGAACTGCTCACGGAACGGACAAGCTTCCACTTGACGAACCGGGTGCCGCGAAGCGAAGGGCCCCAATCGGCGTCGGGCAGGATGCGGCGAGCGGGTGGCCCGCTTGCCCATACCGAAAACACATACTTCGCGTACTCGGGTAGGGTCGGCATCCTCGCCAAGACCCTCCGAGCGTTCCCGGAGGAGGCTTGGCATGCCAAAGGTGGTCATGACTCACGCTGTCGTCGATATCGAACGCTGGCTCAAGGGCAAAGCCGAACGCGCGGCCGCACTCAGTGCATTTGCCACGAACGTGACGGACTATGCGGCGGCCGACGGCAGCAACAACATCGCCGTCACAGCCGACATCGAAGACCTGGCAACCGCGCAGGCGACGCTGGCCTCGCCCCCGCCCGAGACCGCTGCCTTGATGGAGACGCACGGCGTCCTCCCCCCGATCACCACCTACATCGAGAGGTAGCCCGAGAGGCTGGATTCGTCGCGCCGGATCCTCGGTCGCCTATACGGCGAGGACTGACGGGCGTTCGAACTCTGAATTGCCATCAGCTCATTGCGCTGCGCGGGACCGGTCAGAATTCTTCCAGTTCGCGCTGCTCGGCCCATTGCCGCTCCGCGTCCGTCAGGTACCGCCGACGTGCCTCTTCTACCACGCCAGCGGCAGAAAGCACCCTGCCGAGATCCTGGATCCACCGGTCCAACTCTGGGTCGCGATATCGGTCGGTAGGACCTGACCACATGAGGATGCGGTGGGCGTTGCGTGCCGCCCATTCTGCCGGTGTCATCCGTTCTCGCATCCAGAGTGCCATCATCGATTCGTAATCGGGGGAAGCCGGGGTACGGTCGTCTTGTGGCTCACCCATGGGTGAATGATCTGCCCAAAGGGGTTGCCAGGCCGCGGGTGATGAGCGCCCTGGGCGCACTCCCACCTGTCGTGGCAGAGCCGCTGCGTCTGGTCGCCATCGAGGAGCGCAGCTCTGCGGACATGGCGGCACGCGCAACGCAAATTATTGGCGTCGTTCAG
>Ga0307373_10008743_pt1 | contig 15326 bp, 12 predicted proteins | sample OX2MG_FD_202534 | JGI IMG/M metagenome (GOLD analysis project Ga0307373, IMG submission 202534) | Soil microbial communities from Risofladan, Vaasa, Finland - OX-2 | ecosystem: Environmental > Terrestrial > Soil > Coastal area > Acid sulfate soil | place: Finland: Risofladan, Vaasa | collected... | reverse complement strand
TGCCGGGCGCCAAGCGCCTTTTCCTGCCAATGCATACCGGCCGCGGCGCCATCGGTGTGATGGGCATCGACAGCGACAAGCCGGGGCCGCTGCTGACGCCCGATCAACGCCGACTTCTCGATGCGCTCCGCGATCAAGGAGCGCTGGCGATCGAGCGCGTGCGGCTGGTCGAGGAGATGGACCGGGTGGAGCGCGCCGCCGAAACGGAGCGGCTGCGGTCGGCGCTGCTGACCTCGATCTCGCATGACCTAAAGACGCCATTGGCCGCAGTGCTCGGCGCCGCAAGTACCTTGCGCGACCTCGGCGGCAAACTTGGCGATGCGGAGAAAGCCGATCTGCTCGCGACCGTCATCGACGAGTCCGAGCGGCTCAATCGTTTCATTGCCAATCTGCTCGACATGACCAAACTCGAATCCGGCGCAATTTCGCCGAATGTCGCTTTGCACGACGTCGCCGAGATCGTCGGTAGCGCTTTACGGCGCGCGAGCCGAATTCTATCCGATCATCGGGTCGAACTCGAACTGGCCCCCGATTTGCCGATGCTGGAACTCGACGCGGTGTTGTTCGAACAGGTCTTGTTCAATCTGCTCGATAACGCCGCCAAATATGCTCCGCCTGGCAGCAAAATCCTGATGCAGAGCTGGCGCGACATCGACAATGTTTGTTTGCGTGTGCTCGACGAAGGTAGCGGTATCTCCGCAACCGATCTCGATCACGTCTTCGACAAATTCTACCGCGCACAGAAAACCGACCACGTCCGCGCCGGCACCGGGCTTGGGCTTGCCATCTCGCGCGGCTTCATCGAAGCCATGCATGGCACGATCGTAGCCGCCAATCGCACCGGTCGCAGCGGCGCCGCTTTCACCATCAGCCTGCCGATCCCGCGCCAACGGCAAGGCCTGGACGCCGCCGCATGAACGCCGCCCCGCTCCGCGTCCTGGTGGTCGACGACGAACCGCCGATCCGTAAGCTCCTGCGTATGGGGCTCTCCGCCCACGGCTATCTGACATTGGAAGCGCCCAACGCCAAGGCGGCGCTCGATCTGCTCAGCGAGTCCCCCGATCTGATCATCCTCGACCTTGGACTGCCGGATGCGGACGGCCACGATTTGCTGCGCACGATCCGCGCGCGCAACGAGAGTGTTCCCATCGTCGTCTTATCCAGCCGCAGTGACGAAGCCGGCAAGGTGGAGGCGCTCGATCTCGGCGCCGACGATTACGTCACCAAACCGTTCGGCATGGATGAGTTGCTCGCGCGCATGCGTGCCGCGCTGCGCCACCAATTGCAGATCCACGGCGAGCGGCCAGTGTTCCGGCTCGGCCAGCTTTCCGTCGATCTCGTCCGCCGCATCGTCAAGGTCGGCGACCGGGAGATCAAGCTCTCGCCGAAGGAGTACGACTTGCTGCGCGTGCTGGTCCAGCACGCCGGTAAGGTGCTGACGCACAAATTCCTGCTCGGCGAATTGTGGGACAGTTTGACCGACGCGCAGTATCTGCGGGTCTATGTCCGCCAGCTGCGGCAGAAAATCGAAGCCGACCCCGAACAGCCGCAATATGTGTTGACCGAAACCGGGATCGGCTATCGCTTGCGCGCCCCGGATTGAACGGCGCCATTATTGCCTGCGCTTTATCGTCATCCCTTATTGCAGAAAACCGATCAACGAGGAGCACGCATGGCCGACGAACTCGTTTTCTACACCAATCCACGGTCGCGCGGCCGCATCGTGCGCTGGATGCTGGAAGAAGTCGGCCAGCCCTACCGCACGGAAGTGGTCGATTACGGCACGACCATGAAGGCGACGGACTATCTCGCCATCAATCCGATGGGCAAAGTGCCGGCGCTGGTTCACGGCAACACCGTCGTGACGGAGACCGCCGCCATTTGCGCCTATCTCGCCGACGCGTTCCCGCAGGCGAAGCTCGCACCGCCGCCGGGAGATCAATTGCGCGGCACGTATTATCGGTGGATGTTCTTTGCCGCCGGCCCGATCGAAGCGGCCGTCAGCAACAAGACTTTCGGCTTCGTGGTGCCGCCCGAGCGGGAAGCCACCATGGGCTACGGCAACTTCGACCGAGTCATGAACACGCTCGAACAGGCGGTATCGCATAGCACCTATCTTGTCGGCGACAGCTTCACCGCGGCCGATGTCTATGCCGGCTCGCAGATCGGTTTTGGCTTGATGTTCAATTCGATCGAAAAGCGCCCGGCCTTTGAGCGCTACTGGGACCGGATCAAGGCGCGGCCGGCCTACGTTCGCGCCTCTCAAATCGACGATGCGCTGATTCCCAAGCCTGCATCGTAAGCCGCGCGCGCATGGCAGCAGCATCGGCGGCTGGCCGGCAAACGTGGCGCTGCCATTATTTTTTCCGCATTGTACCGGATTACGGGAGCTTCACGCGCGTGCGCGCCCCGCCTCGACGCGCCGCAATCAGGCTGTGTGGCATCCGCGCAAAACCTTGTAAGCGGCATACCCCCACGTTAAGGTTTCGGCGCGTAAATGGGGTTGGTTGTGACGCGTCGCGTTATCGTTTTCGGGACTCAAAAACGCTCGCGATCCGCGTTCGGCTGGGCCGGCGGCACGCTGGCGGTTACGATTGGCGTCGTTCTTGCGACTATCGCGGCCGGACCGCGCCAGGCAGCTGCGGAGACGATGCAAGCGGCGCTGGCCCGCGCCTATCAGGGCAATCCGCAACTCAACGCGCAGCGCACCATCGTCCGCCAGAGCGACGAGGGCGTGTCGCAGGCGCTGTCCGGATACCGCCCAACGCTGTCGGCGACAGCCGCGGTCGGCAGGCAATACACCAACGAGTCCGGCGTTATTCCGCCCATTCCGCCCGGCCTGCCGGCCGGCGTCTCCTACAACGTCAAAGGCTATACCACGCCGTGGTCGGCCGGGCTTACCGGCCAGCAAACGCTTTTCAACGGCCAGCAGACCGCCAACAAGGTGCGCAAGGCAGAGAGTCAGGTTTCCGCGTCACGCGAAACGCTGCGCGTGATGGAAGAGTCGGTATTGCTTTCGGCCGCGACCATTTACATGGACGTATCGCGCGATACGGCCAACCTCGAGGTGCAGCAGAACAACGTTCGCGTCTTGCAGCGCACCCTCAAGGACACGCAGAACAGGTATAGCGCCGGCCAAGTGACACCCACCGACGTCGCGCAGGCCGAAGCGCAATTGGCGGCGGGCGAAGCAACCCTGCACGCAGCCGAATCCACGCTGATGACGACCCGCGCCAATTATCGGCGCATCATCGGCGTCGACCCGACGAGTCTCGCGGCCACCTCGCCGGTCGATCGCCTGGCGCCGACCACGCTCGACGCAGCCATCGCGGTGGGCACCGCGGAGAATCCGACGATCACGGCGGCGATCTACGGCGTCGACGTCGCTCAACTACAGGTGAAGATCGCGGAAGGCGCGTTGTTGCCAACGCTGGCGCTGCAAGGCTCGGTCCAGCAGCAAACGTATCCCAACATTCTGACGCCCAGTCTGTTTCTGGGCACCGCGGCGCTCAACCTCACTGTGCCGATTTATCAGGGTGGCGCGGAATATTCGGCGATCCGGCTCGACAAGGAGACGGTCGCGCAACAGCGCTTGAGCGTCGACCAGGTGCGCGATCAGACGCGCGCCAATGTCGTCCAGTCGTGGGGACAATTGATCGCGGCGAAGGCGCAAGTCGAAGCGGCGATGCGCCAGAACGATGCTTCCGAACGGGCGCTCAATGGCGTCCGCAACGAAGCACAAGCCGGACAGCGCACGACCCTTGACGTACTCAACGCTGAGCAGGCGTTGGTGAATGCGCGCGTCAGCTTGATAACCGCGCAGCACGATCGCGTCGTGGCTTCCTATAGCCTGCTTTCGGCAGTCGGCCGGCTGTCGGCGCAGGAGTTGCAGTTGCCGGTCGCAATCTACGATCCGATGGTGCACTACCAGCAGGTGCGCGACGCCTGGTTCGGACTGCGCACGCCGGACGGTCGCTGAGGGAAGGCGTTATTTCCGCGCGCTGCAAACGAGTTGTTTTGCTTTCCCCAAAGTAACTGTTTTTCGGCGAAGTGTTTTAGGAAGGCTTCATCACCGATGACAGGCGACGGTTAACCCCGGCGAGATTCCGTGCGGTTATCACAGACGACTTCGCCGTAACCCCGCGTTCATCGTATTTCTACGCCATTGAAATAGGCTTTTGGTAACGCGGGTTGCGGTAGGGACACACCGCTTGCCGGTTTCGGTCTGAGCATCGGCAAGCAAAACGGGGGGCCCGGTTTATAAAACCGGGCCTCTTTTATTCGCTTCGCCAGCAACCCTGCCGTCGGTCTTCTGACAGATAAACCGCCGAACAAGGACGCTCGGTGCGGTTGATGACGATTTCCGTTGGCCTTAAGGTCAAGGGATGACGAACGGCAAAGACGCCGAGCCGGGTTTACGAACGACGCGGGAGAGCGAAGTTTTCCGCGAGCCGCCGGGCAGCGGAAATTACAGCAGCAGCATCGGCGCCGCGCAGGGTATTGAACTGTTTGCCGGCAGCGGCCGGGCGCGGACGGCCCGCCCTGCCAAAACCATTCTTGAGCCCGCGCGTGAAACTCCGGTTTTCGCCGAAACCGACGTGCTCGTAGTCGGCGGCGGCCCGGCCGGCACGGCTGCCGCAATCGCCGCGGCGCGGGTTGGCGCCGACGTCATGTTGGTCGAGCGCTATAACCACTTGGGTGGGCTCTCGACCGGCGGCCTTGTCATCTGGATCGACCGCATGACGGATTGGTCGGGCCGGCACGTCATCCGCGGCCTTGCCAACGAATTCATGGAACGGCTGCCAAAGGATGCGATCCAGGGACCGCCGCGCGCCGACTGGGGAAATCGCGATGCCGCAACCGCTTCCTATTGGGCGCAGCGAACCGCAGCGTACCACGGCATCGTCACCTGGTCGCCGACGATCGATCCCGAGGCGCTCAAGACGCTATCGATGCGGATGACTCACGAGGCCAAGGTCCGGCTGTTGCTTCACGCGTGGTGCACCGCGCCGATCGTGGAGAACGGCGTGGTCCGGGGCGCGATCTTTGAAAGTAAGGAAGGCCGCCACGCGGTTTTGGCCAAAGTCGTCGTCGACACCACCGGCGACGCAGATCTGATCGCCAGATCAGGCGCGCAATGCCAGTCCGATATCGACGCTGGCGACATTCACCATTGCATGAACACCGTTTTCCTGGTTGGCGGCGTCGATATGGAACGGTGGCTTGCTTTCCGCCGCGAAGAACCGGAGGCGTTCGCCGCCTTCATGGAATACGGCCGCAGCCGGGTAAAATTCTTCGAGAAGCCGTTCGTCTCATGGCGCAACGACGTGGCGTTGTTCTTAGGACCGCGCCTTGCAGGATACAGCGCCGTCGATGTCGAAGACCTGACCGCGGTGGAGTTGCGCTCGCGCGAGCTCGCCATCGGCCATCTCGACGTCTATCGCGCCGCGGGCCCGGGTTTTCGCGACGCATTCCTCATGCTTGGCGCGCCGCAAATTGGCGTTCGGCACAGCCGGCGGCTCGCCGGATTGCGCAAGGTAACCCGCGAGCAGTGGGATACCGGGATTGCCTGGGACGACGAAATCGGCGTGTCCACGTCCTTGTCGCCGAAATTCCCGAATATCTCCGTCCCCTACGGCGCGTTGGTGCCTGAAAAGCTCGACAACATATTAGGCGCCGGTCGGCACGTCGCTTGCGATGCGAGTTCGCACACTTTCCTGCGCGAGATCCCGCAATGCTGGCTCACCGGCCAAGCTGCCGGAATTGCGGCCGCCCTCGCAGTGGGCGCCGGCGTGGCCCCCCGCGATCTCCCGGTGAGCGCGATCCAGCGCGAGTTGCTTGACCAAGGCGCTTATCTGTCGCCGACGATTGCAGCCGCCATTGCGCCGGCTTCGGCGGCCGAATAATGCGAATGCGATGCCGGCGCTGCGCAGACTGACTGAATAATCGGCACCCGGCGCAAATCGCTTGCAGGCGTGAACGCCTGCGACATCGAGTTCCCAACCAGGAACTTTTAGAGCAAGCGGGGGTTACACAAGCGGATTTTTTCGCGCTCGAGTGCGTCTCCGAACGGCTGATCGAAAGCGGGGGCGCGCGAAACTCATTGATTGGGCGGGCGGATTGGTGAGGAGAGCGGCAAATGCCGCAACTTTTTCCGCCCTATGCCGACACCATTGCCCGCTCCGTCCTCATCGCAATCGTCGTCCTGCCGTTTATTTCCGTCGCGTTCGCCTATTGGATCTCGGCCTCCGAATACGTGACCGGACGGTCAATCACCTACGATCAACCGATCCCGTTCAGCCACGCGCACCACGTCGGAGGACTGGGCCTTGATTGCCGCTATTGCCACAGCGGCGTCGAGACCTCGCCGGTTGCCGGAATTCCGCCAACGCACACCTGCATGACCTGTCACTCGCAGCTCTACACCCAAACCGCGATGTTAGCGCCGGTCCGCGCCAGTCTCGCCGACGAGAAACCGATTCACTGGAACAAAGTCAACAAACTGCCGGACTATGTCTATTTCGATCACTCGATCCATGTTGCCAAGGGCGTCGGCTGCACCACGTGCCACGGTGACGTTGCGGCCATGCCGCTCATGCGGCAAGCGCAGCCGCTAACCATGGGCTGGTGCCTGAATTGTCATCGCGATCCGGCGCCGTATCTGCGGCCGGCCTCGGGTGTTTTCGATCCGGACTGGAAATTCCCCGACGACCAGTCCCAGCGCGGCGCAATCCTCGCCCATCAGCATCTCGACAACAGCCACCTCACCGATTGCTCGGTATGTCACCGATGAACGTTCATCCACACCTCCACCGTGATGAACCGTCCGAGCGCTCGGTTTCCGGCCTCGATCGCCGCGCCGCGCTGAAACTTTTCGTCAGCGGCACAGCGCTTGCGCTGGCTTCGTGCGGCCGTCCCACCGAGCAAGTCACGCCCTATGTCGAGATGCCAGAAGGCGAGACGCCCGGCCTGCCGATGCGGTTTGCCAGCGCGCTGGCGCTCGGCGGATACGGACGCGGCGTCATTGTGACGTCGATGGAAGGCCGCCCGATAAAGATAGACGGCAATCCACGTCATCCGGCGAGCCTTGGCGCAACCGACGTGTTCGGCGAAGCCAGCTTACTATCACTTTACGATCCCGACCGCTCCAAGGCACCGCGGAGCGACGGTCGGATTCAGTCCTGGAGCGCGTTCGAGGCGGCGCTCCGCGTACAACTCGAACGCATGACGCCCCGGCATGGCGCCGGCATCGCGATACTGACCGGACGCACGACCTCGCCGACGCTGGTCGAGCAGATCGGCGCGCTGACCAAGTCTTTGCCGGAAGCCAAATGGTATCGATACGAGCCGATCGATGACGATACAGTCCGCGCCGGTTCGGTCCAAGCGTTCGGTCGCGCATTGACAGCCATACCCCGCTTTGGCGACACGCGCGTGGCGCTGGTGCTCGATGCTGATCCGCTTGGCTTCGGCCCCGAGCAAATTCGATTTGCACACGACCTCATTCGCGCGCGGCGATCGCACGTCGCGCAAGACTCACTGCGGCTTTATGCGGCGGAGCCGGTCTGGACATTGACCGGCGCGCTCGCGGATCATCGTTTGGCTGTCTCACATCAGCTCGTTCGCAACATTGCCCTTGCGATCGCGGGCGAACTGGGCGCGGCCATGCCGACAGTAGAGCTGCCGGCCGCTGTCAGGGAATTCGTCAAAACCGCCGCAACCGACCTTGCGGCGCGGCGTGGCATGGCGCTGGTGCTTGCGGGCCCCCGCCAGCCGCCCGAAGTGCACGCGCTGTGTCATTGGATCAATCACGAGCTGCGGGCGCCGATCGATTTCATCGAACCGGTTGATCAAGGCGCAACTGGGCACGCCGACGCGCTCCACACCCTGCGCGAAGACCTGGATGCGCGGCGCATCGACACGCTATTCATTATTGGGGCAAACCCGGCCTACGATACGCCGAGCGATCTCCGGCTCGCCGATGCAATCGGCGCGGTCCCGTTTTCGGTCCATCTCGGTCTCCACGACGATGAGACTGCTGCGCGCTGCACCTGGCACCTGCCGCAATCGCATCCGCTGGAAGGCTGGTCCGACATTCGCGCCTTCGACGGCACGGCGAGCATCGTCCAGCCGCTCATCCGGCCGCTCTACGATAGCCGCACCGCGCACGAGCTTCTGACGCTGCTCGGCGGCAGCGCCACGACTGGTTCCGGGTTCGACATCGTTCGCGATCACTGGCGGCGCGCTAATAACGGCAACGCCGATTTCGACGTTTGGTGGCGCCAGTCGTTACAAGACGGCGTCATCGCCAACAGCGCGGCGCCGCACGCATCTTCGCCATCGCCGAAATTGATGCAATTTGCGCCGGCAGGCGCCACCACAGGTTTCACGCTTACGCTGTCGCCAGACCCCGCCGTTTTCGACGGTAGCATGGCCAACAATGCGTGGCTGCAAGAATGTCCGAAGCCCTTCACCAAACAAGTGTGGGGCAATGCGCTGCATATCGCGGAGGACGATGCGCGCGAGCTCGGTGTCGTCGATGGCGACGTGGTGCAGCTCAAGCTCGACCGGCGCGTCCTCGAAGCACCGATACTGACGCGGCCCGGCCAAGCAGCCGGCACGTTGGCCGCAACGCTCGGCTACGGCCGTACCGCGGCCGGCAGCATTGGCAGCAATGTCGGCCTCGATTTTTACGGGCTACGGCCTGCGGACGGAGCCTGGATTATCGAGAATGTCGGTATCAGCCGCACGCCGCGTCATGAAAATCTGTTGCGCACCCAGCATTTTTTCCAACTGGAAGGCGAAGCCGAGGACCTGCAGCCGCGGCTGAACCTTGCCGATCTGGCGAGCGGGCACTTTAACTTCACCAGGCCGGACGCAAATCCACCGACGCTTTACCCCCCGGCTTCGTACGACACTTACGAATGGGCGATGACGATCGACACGTCGGCGTGCATCGGCTGCAACGCCTGCGTCATCGCATGCCAGGCCGAGAATAACGTACCAATCGTCGGCCCGGATCAAATCGCTGTCGGGCGCGATATGCATTGGCTGCGCATCGACGACTATACGGTGGGCGGCCAGCCGGGATTTTCACCCGTCCCTTGCATGCATTGCGAACACGCGCCGTGCGAACCGGTGTGCCCCGTTGCCGCGTCCGTGCATGACAGCGAAGGGTTGAACGTCCAGGTTTACAATCGCTGCGTCGGTACGCGCTTCTGCCAGTCAAATTGTCCGTACAAAGTCCGCCGTTTCAATTTCTTCGGGTATGCGGACGGCGAAGAATACAAGGGCTTTGGCGCCGACATCGTCAAGGCTGTGTTCAATCCGGACGTAACGGTACGCGGCCGCGGCGTCATGGAGAAATGCACCTACTGCGTCCAGCGCATCAGTCGCGCACGACGCGCCGCCGAAAAAGAAGGCCGCGCCATTCGCGACGGCGAGGTGGTTACCGCGTGTCAGGCAGCTTGTCCGACGCAAGCGATCAGCTTCGGTAACCTTTCCGATCCGCGATCTTCCATCAATGCGCTGCGCTCCGCGCCGCACGCTTACGCGCTCCTTGGCAATCTCGGTACCCGTCCGCGCACGACCTACCTTGCCCGCCTGCAAAATCCCAATCCGACTCTTGGAAAGCCGCAGCCATGACAATGGCAGCCGTGGCAGACCGAATGGAAGCGTCCGAGGTTGAACGCTGGACGCTGCCGTCCGCCCGCGACTTCGAAACCGTCAACGCCTTGATCGCCGCACCGCTGCTTGAGCGCGGTTCCTGGTCATGGCGGGTTTGGTGGATCGCCTTTGTCGTCAGTCTCGCTCTGACAAGCCTATTCCTGATCATGATTTTTATGGTGTTTACCCGCGGCATCGGCATTTGGGGCGTCAACACCACGGTCGTCTGGGGATTTGCAATTGCCGATTATGTTTGGTGGATCGGCATCGGCAACGCCGGGACTTTGATCTCGGCAATGCTGCTGCTGATGCGACAGAAATGGCGCGCATCGACCAATCGCTTTGCCGAAGCGATGACGCTGTTCGCAGCGACCGTCGCCGGCATCTTCCCCATCATCCATATGGGGCGGCCGCTCTACTGGTATTGGCTGACGCCCTATCCGAATACGATGCATCTCTGGCCGCAATGGCGCAGCGCGCTGATCTGGGATTTCTGGGCGATCCTCAGCTACATCCTGTTCTCAATCGTGTTCTGGTACGTCGGCCTCATTCCCGACTTGGCAACTCTGCGGGACCGCGCGCGGACAAAAGCGCCACGCGCGATCTATGGCGCGCTCGCGCTGGGCTGGCGCGGCTCGGCGCATCATTGGTACGTCTACGAACGGTTGCATATCGCGCTTGCCTGCCTGGGCGTGCCGCTCGTGGTGTCATTGCACAGCGTCGTGGGGATGGATTTCGCGGCAAGCTTGATGCCCGGCTGGCAGGAAACGATCTTCCCGCCCTACTTCGTCGTCGGCGCGATGTATTCCGGCTTCGCCATGGTGGTTTGCCTCGCCGCGTTGGTGCGCTGGGGCTTTCGCATGGAGAGTCTCATCACGGTCGCGCATTTCGACGTCATGGCGAAAGTCATGCTGACGGCGGCGATCGTCATGGGGCTGTCCTACGCCACCGAATGGTTCAACGCCTGGTACGGCGGCGATCCGACCGACCGCAATCTGGTCATCTTCGAGTTTACCGGCGCCTACGCGCCGATGTTCTGGATCATGCTCGTCTGCAATGTGGCGATTCCGCAGGCCTTCTGGTTCAGCGCGGTGCGGCAACGCATTTTCGCGGTCTTTCTGATTTCCGTATTAATCAACATCGGCATGTGGTTCGAACGCATCCTGATCATCTGGAACACACTGTCGCACGACTACACGCCGAGCGTGTGGCGCCTTTTCATCCCGACATTTTGGGACTGGGTAACGACGTTCGGTTCGCTCGGTCTGTTCGCCCTGATGTACCTCGTATTTGTCCGTCTCATTCCCGTGGTCTCGATGCATGAGGTGCGTCGTCTCGTCGCCCAGGAGCAAACGCCATGACGCGTCTTCTCCTCGCTCAGTTTTCCGATCGGGCGCGCTTTCTCGCGGCGGCTCGGCGCCTGCACGACGCCGGTCATCGGCTGCTCGACGCGTTCACGCCATTTCCCGTCGAGGAAATTCTTGAATTATTGCCGCGGCGCCGCAGCCACGTGCGCGTCGTCATGTTTGTTGCCGGCATGGGCATGGCGGCAATCGCCTACGGCCTCGAATATTTTTCGGCGGTCATCGACTATCCCTACAACAGCGGAGGGCGACCGCTCGACGCCTGGCCGGCCTTCATGCTGGTACCTTTTGCGACCGGGATTCTGGCGGCGGCGGTCGCCGGATTCACCGCGCTTCTCGTCGCGACCGGATTACCGCGCTTGCACGATCCGCTGTTTGCGGTCGACGGCTTCGAACGCGCCAGCCAGGACCATTTCATTTTGGCGCTGGAGGCGCCGCTCATCGACGACGGCAAGCACCGCGTGATCGGGATGTTGCACGACATCGGCGCAGCCCGGGTGCGGGAGATCGAGCGATGATGCGCGGCCTCTCGGTCATTGCGTGCTTGTTAAGCTGCGCGACCGCACTTGTCGGCTGCGACCTCAGCATGACCGAGCAGCGGAAGCTTGCAACCTACGCTCCGTCTACGTTGTGGACGGACGGAACGTCGGCGCGTCCCCTGCCCGATCACGTCGTCGCTCAAGGCGACGTTGAACGGGCCGCCGCCGAAAAAACGCCGCCACCGGTCACCGCTGCGCTGCTCGCGCGCGGCCGCGAGCGCTTCGGTATCTTCTGCGCACCCTGTCATGGGCTTGCCGGCGATGGCGATGGGATCATTGTCGCGCACGGATTTCCGGCGCCGCCCTCCTATCACATCGATCGCCTGCTCGCCGCGCCGGCGCAGCACTTTTACAGTGTGATCACCGACGGCTATGGGGCGATGTACTCTTATGCGGATCGCCTCGACCCGCACGATCGCTGGGCGATCGCCGCTTATGTCCGCGCGCTTCAATTATCGCGCCACGCCACGGTCGCTCAGGTCCCCGATGCGTCGGAGAACATCCGATGAGGTTGCGACTCTACGATGGCGCAGCGGTACGGAACGCCGCATTCGTCGGCGCCGGCGGGTTGGCGATCGCGCTGATTGTCATTGCCGTCTTCAACCCGAACGTCGCCGCAGCCGGCTGGCTGGTTGGGTTTGTGTTCTGGATGCAAATACTCGTCGGCAGCCTGACGCTGACGATGATCCATCGGCTCACCGGCGGCCGCTGGGGCGAGATCGTGGCGCCAGCGGTCGAACCGGCGGCTCTTGCCGTGCCATTCCTCCTCCTTTTGGCCATTCCGTTGTTCATCGCCATCCCGGTCATTTATCCGTGGCCGCACCGGCCGGTCGCCATCAAGCCGGATGTGCTGTCGTATTATCTGAACGCGCCATCTTTCATCGTCCGCAGCGTGGTGGCGCTGGTCGGCTGGTCGGCGCTCGCCGTTTATCTGCCGCGAATTGGCGGCCGCTCCGGCCAGCTTCTCGCCGCCCTCGGCCTGGTTTTTCACGCGCTCGTCATGTCCAGCGTATCGATCGATTGGTATCTTTCGCTCGAAGCGCCATTCACGTCGTCATCGTTCGGCGCCGGCGCTGCCATTTCGGCGCTCGTCGCCGCGCTGGCCTGGGCCGTACTCTGGGCCCCCGCGCCCGAGGATGAGCCCGCCGTCGGCGACGTCGGCGGGCTGTTGCTCACAACCATTCTCGGCATCACCTACATCGACTTCATGGCGGTGCTGGTGATCTGGTATGGCGATCTGCCGCGTGAAGAAGCCTGGTTCGTCGTTCGCGACAAGATGCCATGGGCGGCATTGGCGTGGATCGCATTTCTGCTCGCTTCATTGCTGCCGGTTTCGGCTTTGTTGCTGGCGCGCGTGCGCAACGCGCGACGCCCACTCCGCGCCGTCGGCGCCTGCGTGCTGGTCGGTCTTGCCTGCTACGACGCCTATCTTCTGGCGCCCCCCGCAGGCGGGATCGCGCTTGTCACCGCCCTCATCGCGATACTCGGGATCGGGCTCGCGCTGATAGGAGTTTTTCTGGGCGGCATCACCAGCGTGTTTGCTGCACGGGAGCGCGCCAATGCCCATTGAAGAACACATCGAATACCGGCCGGAATCCCCCGCCGTTGAGTTGCGTTACGTGGTGAGTGGAGCGGTTGGCGCGCTCGTTTTGCTATTTGGCGCGATCGCTGTCTTACACACCATCTATCAGCACGAGGTCCCGATCGAGACCGTGCCGCTACCGGAAAGTTTTCCGCAGCCGCAAGTCGTGACGAGGCAGGCAGATATGAAGGAGCGCCGAAAGCTCGTCGCGGCGCAAAACCAGCGCCTGCAAACTTGGCGCTGGGCCGACGATCATCACACGCTGGTACAAATCCCGATCGACCGCGCGATGCGGCTTTTGGTGCAAAAGGGTGCCGGCGCCTACGCGCCTCTGCTGCCGCCACAGCCGGCGCTGTCATCGCCGAGCGCCGGTGCACAAAACGCGATCACGCCGCCGGCTGGGCACACACAATGAATGCGGCGCAAATCAAATTGGTTCTGTTGTTGATAGCGATGGGCTTAGTCGCCGCGCCGGCGCACGCAAATTTCAGCGCGACCCAGCTCGCGGCAATTTCGGCGTCGCCGCCACCGGACGCCGCGCTGCCGCCCGATCTGCCGTTCCGCGATGAACACGGCGACCGATTGACGCTCGGCGAGGCCATCGCCGGGAAGCCAGCCCTTGTCGTGTTTGCCGATTACACCTGTCGGACCCTTTGCGGTCCGATCCTGGAATTCACCACGGCCGGGCTGGCCAAAACCGGATTGAAGCCGGGAATTGATTATCGGCTCCTCATGATCGGCCTCGATCCGAAGGACGGCCTCGGTGCCGCGCGCGCGATGCGCACAAAACACATCGATCCCGCCGACCCGGTCGAAGCTGCCGCGATTTTCTTGAGTGGAGACGAAGCGCAGATCGCGGCTGCGACCAAAGCCGTGGGATTGCACTACGCCTACGACGCCGAGCACGATCAATACGCCCATCCTGCCGCAGTCTTCGTCGTTGACGCCCACGCGCGGGTCAGACGTGTACTCTCCGCCATCGGAGTAGACGGCGCCGATCTGCGATTGGCTCTCGTCGATGCCAGTCACGGCACCGTCGGAACGCTGGCCGACCGTATTCACCTCCTATGCTACGGCTACGATCCCGTTCGCGGCATATACACCGAGCGCATCACCAAAATGCTCGGTTATGCCGCCGGCGCGACACTCATCATTTTGGCCGCCGGCATATTCGGCATGATCGTCCGTCAACGGCGGCGGGCAGCGACATGAATATCTCCCAATTCACCACGGCTGCCTCCGATTATGCAGTGAAGGTCGATCGCCTGTTCTACCTGGAATCGGTCATTGCCGGCCTTGTTGTGCTTTTGGTCACCGGACTCATCGTCGTCTTCTTCGCGCTTTATTACCGCGGCTCCAGCACGCCGCGCGGCGAGGTGCCGGAGCGCAAAAGCCGCGAGATCGAGATCGGCTGGACGGTCGCAACGCTGTTCAGCTTCCTGTTCCTGTTCTGGTGGGCGGCTTCGGACCAGCTTACGGCGCTGGCGCCGCCGAAAGACGCACTCGAAATCCACGTGATCGCCAAGCAATGGATGTGGCGCTTCCAGCACCCCAGCGGCGCCCGCGAGATCGATGAATTGCACATACCGGCGCATACCAATATCCGGCTGGCGATGACGTCACAGGACGTCATTCACGACCTTTACCTGCCAGCGCTGCGATTGAAGCAGGACATTCTGCCGGACCGCTACACGTACGAATGGTTCAACGCCACCAAGACCGGCACCTTCCATTTCACCTGCGCGGAGTTTTGCGGGACCGACCATTCGGTCATGGCCGGTTCTCTGGTCATTATGAAACCAGAAGATTACGCGCGCTGGATTTCCGCGCAGCCGCAAGCTGACGATCTGGCGCACCAAGGCGAAGCGCTGTTCCGCTCATTCGGATGCTCCGGCTGCCACACGCCGGGCTCGACCGTGCACGCACCCGATCTGCACGGCATCTACGGCCACGCCGTACAACTCGCCGACGGCCGCACGGTGACCGCCGATGAAGCTTATTTGCGCGATTGCATTTTCCTACCTGACAAGAACCGCGTCGCGGGTTTTCCGCCGCTGATGCCGAATTTTTCCGGCTCAATCAGCGAGGGTCAGGCGAACGCGCTGATCGCTTACGTCAAATCGCTGACAACAAATCGGGCAGCACGCACGCCGAACGCATCGCCGGGACAACGCG
>Ga0307373_10008741_pt1 | contig 15328 bp, 13 predicted proteins | sample OX2MG_FD_202534 | JGI IMG/M metagenome (GOLD analysis project Ga0307373, IMG submission 202534) | Soil microbial communities from Risofladan, Vaasa, Finland - OX-2 | ecosystem: Environmental > Terrestrial > Soil > Coastal area > Acid sulfate soil | place: Finland: Risofladan, Vaasa | collected... | reverse complement strand
CTCTCGCGGCGTTGCGCGATCTCTCCGGAACGCACGCAACCGTCATCCGCTCGGGCAAGCGACAGCGCATTCCCGGGCGCGAGGTGGTGCGCGACGATCTGCTGGTCGTCTCCGAAGGCGATCGCGTCGCAGCCGACGGGGTGTTGCTGGCGTGCAGCAATATCTCCGCCGACGAATCGTTGCTCACCGGCGAGTCGGTTCCGGTACGCAAGAGTCCGGCGACGTATCCGCTCGACACGATGGAGCGGCCCGGCGGCGACGATTTGCCGTACGTGTTTTCCGGTACGCTGATCGTCGCCGGGAGCGGGCTGGCCCGCGTGCTCGCGACCGGTCGCAACTCCGAGATCGGCCACATCAGCACGGCATTGAAAACCGTGGTGCAAGAACGAACCCGGACGCAAGAAGAGACCTCTCGCATCGTCCGCATGCTGGCGTGGGCGGCGCTCGGGCTCAGCGTCGCGGTCGCATTGATCTATGGTTTTACGCGCGGCAACTTCCTACAAGGCATTCTGGTGGGCATCACGCTCGCGATGGCGATTCTTCCCGAAGAGCTGCCGCTCGTCTTAACGATCTTTCTGGGATTGGGTGCGTGGAGAATCGCGCGAGAGCACGTGCTGACGCGCCGCATTCCGGCGATCGAGCTCTTGGGCGCGACGACGGTTCTCTGCGTCGACAAAACGGGAACGTTGACGCAAAATCACATGAGCCTCACGAACATCTTTGCAAACGGCGCATCTTTCGATCTTAGCGACGAGGCAGCGCGGCCCGACCTTCCGGAAACATTCCACGAATTGCTGGAATTCAGCGTGCTGGCAAGCCGCCGGGACCCGTTCGATCCGATGGAGCAGGCGATACACACGGCGCTGCAACGCACGCTCGCGGGCACCGAACACGAACGCAAGGACTGGCAACCGGTCTTGGACTATCCGATCTCGCGTACGATGCTCGCAACCTCGCAGGTATGGCGCGCGTTAGATCGCGACGCGTATGTGGTCGCGGCAAAGGGAGCGCCCGAAGCCATCGTCGATCTGTGCCATCTCGACGCGGTCGTAGCCGCACCGATCGCCGACGCGGCGAATGCCTTGGCAGCGGGCGGCCTCCGCGTCCTGGGCGTAGCGAAAGCGGCCTTCGAGGGCGCCACTCTGCCTGCCGATCAGCACGACTTCGTTTTTTCGTTTCTTGGGCTGATCGGGTTTCGCGACCCGGTGCGCGCATCGGTTCCGCAGGCGATCGCCGAAGCGCAGAGCGCCGGAATCCGCGTGGTGATGGTCACCGGCGATTACGCCCCAACCGCCATCGCGATCGCCCGCCAAATCGGCATGCGGTCGGCGGATAACTACGTGACGGGCACCGATTTGGCGAGCATGAGCGACCTCACGCTCCAGGAAAGCGTGCGGAATGCCGGCATCTTCTGCCGCGTCGTCCCCGAACAAAAACTCACCTTGGTTAGAGCGTTGAAGGCGAACGGTGAAATCGTCGCGATGACCGGCGACGGCGTTAACGACGCGCCCGCACTCAAGGCTGCGGACATCGGCATTGCGATGGGCGGGCGCGGCACCGACGTCGCTCGCGAATCGGCGGCGCTCGTACTTCTCGACGACGACTTTTCCTCGATCGTATCGGCCGTGCGCATGGGGCGGCGCATCTTCGACAACCTGCGTAAGGCGACCACCTTCGTCATCGCCGCGCACGTACCGATCATCGGCATGTCGGTCATCCCCGTGATCCTCGGGTGGCCGCTCATGCTCTTACCCGTGCACATTCTGTTCCTGCAATTGATCATCGACCCGGCCTGCTCGATCGTCTTCGAAGCCGAACCCGCCGAGAGCACTATTATGGAACGTCCGCCTCGGCCTCAGAGCGAGCCGCTCTTCGATCGCCGTACGGTAGGGCTGGGCTTGCTGCAGGGGACGATCCTGTTCGCGATCGTGCTGGCGATCTATAGTATCGCCCTCGCGCGCGGAGACGGTGAAAAGGTGGCGCGCGCGCTCACGTTCACGACGATGGTCGTCGCAAGCCTCGGCCTCATTCTCACCGACCGTTCTCGCTCCGGCGGCATCATCGCGACCTTGCGCAGCCGCAATCACGCGCTGTGGTGGGCGATCGGCGGCGGGCTTGCATTTCTCGCAGCCGTGCTCTACATTCCGCTGCTACGCGGGCTGTTCTCTTTCGGTTTCCTGCACTACGACGACATGGCGTGGGCACTGGGCGCCGGCCTCGCGAGCATCGCGGCCTTCGAACTCACCAAACGTTTCACCCTGTTCAGACCACGCGCGGCAGACGCCTAGCGCAATCTTTATCCTAGTCATGCTCGTAGGGGAAGGGAGTTCACGGACGGCGACAAATATCGCCGCCAAATGATGCTTCAGGATATTACTGCATGCAGCTTTTAACGCTGGCATTGCTTATCGTTGGCCTCTGCGCCGTCTACGCGCTCGTCGGCGTCGCAATCGTTCGCCGATTCATGAGACCGCACGTACGCGAGGGCCACAATGACGTGTTGGTACCGCTCTTCCTGATGGCCGGAACCCTGTACGCGGTGTTACTCGGCTTTCTGGTGATCGCGGTCTGGGAGAACTACGGTGCGGCCAAAGATAACGCGGCCGAAGAAGCGTCGACGCTCACCACCCTCTATCGCCAAACCAACGGCATGCAGCCCGCGGAGCAAGCGAGGATGCGCGGATTGCTGCGCGATTACACCGAGGCGGTGGTAACGAAAGAATGGTCGATCCAAGCGGCCACCGGCGGCGCGAGCCCGGTTGCCCGCAAAGCTCTGGGCGATATGTATCGCACGTTCGCGACGCTCAAGCCGAGCGTCGGCTCATCGAGCATCAGCCAAGCCTTCCTGAGCACCCTGGGGTCGGTTGCCGACGATCGCAACCGCCGCACGTTGCAGGCCGGCGAAAGCCTTCCCGGCATTATTTGGGCGGGCGTACTCATCGGAGGCGCCATTGTGATCGCGATGACGTTCCTCGTTTTCATGGAGCGGCCGCTCCCGCACATCATCGCTTCGGTGTTGATGGCGTCGTTGATCGGCACGCTGCTCTTGATGATGACGCTGCTCGACCGGCCTTTCACCGGTCCACTCGCGCTCTCGTCGGATGCGTTCGAACACTCGATGAGCGTCTACGCCGCGGTCGACGGGGGAAATTGATGCGCATTAGCACGTTGAACCACCTCGCGAACGGCGCGGCCGAACTCGGCGTCGTCTACGCCAGCATCGAAGGCGTCAACGAGCTCTCGTACGAGGAGTGCTTGCACGAATTGAAAGAACGCGCCGCAGCCCTGGGCGCGAACGCCCTCATCGGCATACAGCTAGTGCAGAGCCAGGGCCAATGGAACCCGCGCACCAGCCTCATCGCAACAGCCGTCAAAGAATAGCCGCCTAATAGGCTAGGTCCTTCGCCCAGTTACGGTCGTTGCCGCACGGCAGCGGCCGGGCGCTGGTAACGGTCTTCGTCGGATAGGTTGCGTACGTTGCCGTTTTGAGATACGCGATGATGTCGTATTTCTGGGCGTCGGTGAGCTTGGGGCCGATTCGCCCTTTGCGCGCCTTGTCGTTCGTGAACCAATGGCCAGCATTTGAGTTACCGGCAAGCGCGGTATTCATCGTCACCGTTCCGGGCGCCGAGGCTTGCACGTAACCGAGGTTTACCGGGTCGAATTCCGGATTCCCGAGAATCGGATGCGCCGGTCGCGTATCGGAGAGTAGCGCGAAGACCGACGGTACCGATCCGTTGTGCAAAAACGGCGGCGTCGCCCAAATGCCCACCAGCGGCCGTGCTTTATACCCGCACGGCGCGACGACCGGGCTCGACCGTCCGAAGCCGTCGTACTTTGGCCACTCGCTCTTGGGAACGTGCGCATCCTCGTACGCTTGGACTTTCTCGTGCCGCACGACATACGCGAGCCCTTCCGGCCCACCGAGGGTCGCGCTCATGCCGAGTTTGGTCGCATTGTACGTCGTCTTCGCGAACCCGATGGCTTGATTGGGATCGGTACCGATCACCTTGAGCGGCAACACGTGCATGTACCATTCCTGCGGGGTGGTTCCGGCGATCTTGCTGACGCCGTGGCAACGCGCGCAATTTTGCACGAACAGCGCGCGCCCTTGCGCGGCCTGAGCTTCGTTGACCGGGCCGAACGCAGCCGGCCACGTTGGAGGCTTGAGCTTGATGATCGCGTTTTCGAGCCAGTACAGGTTGCGAATGCGAATCGTCGATTTCCAACGCGTCGATTCCGGATTGAGTTTGCCCGTTACAGGGTCGACGATGTTCAAACGTGCGCCCAGCCCGATATCTTCGCCGACGTTGCGATCCATCGGCTGATGAACCGACGCATTATATTGCACCCAATCGAAGTGCCAGATATCCCAGAGCGGCGGATAATTGGTCGGTGCGAGCGCCCGTCTTGCGTTGTCGGATTGATAGAGCCCAAGCGTCATCGCATTGAAGGCGATGCCCGTTAACGCATCGACGATACCCGGCCCGGCCGGCGTCTGAGTGCCGCGTAAGCCGGCGACCGCCTTCAGAACGAACCGGTCGCGCGCGACCTCCGCATCCAGGCCCGCAGCGGCTTTGGCGGCGGGATACCCAAGCGCGATCGCCCTACGCAAAAACGGCTTGCGCAGCTCCGGCGTGGTTGCCGTACGCATGAGCGCCTGACGCACTGCGCTTTGAAACGCGGGGAGATTCAGATTCGCCGATCCGCCATCGATACGGACCGAGGTCCCGCGGTACGTCAATTCGCCGGTGTGGCAGGCAGCGCAGGTGAACCCCGCCATCGGGACGCCATCGGTCTTGCTACCGTCGTCGTCGGCGATGCCAAGCGGATAGGGGTTGCCCGCAGGCTCGCCCGGCAAAAATCCATACGAATGCATCCGCGCCGGGTCGAGGAACGGCTTGCCGTCCGGCATGCGTAGCGCGCGCAGAAACGCCGAAGGCATCAGGACCGCGCCCTGCGATTTATGATAAAACTCCACCCTGGTTGCATGGTCCCAACCCTGATCGAGCGTAACCGCGTGCGACGGTTCGGCCGAGCGCAGATGTGGCGCGAACGCGAATGCGCCGGCGATGGCGACCACCGTTGCAACGATCGGGATGGGACGAATCTTCACGGGCGAGGCTCCTTCTTAAAGTCGGCTTCGGTCGGTTCCGTGCGCGGTACGCCGTTAAGCCGGTGGCGCAACGCGGAAATACCGTCGTAGATGGCGCGGCGCGCACGGTTGATGCCGCCCACCGGTCGAAGCGCCGGGAGCGCATGCCATGGCGTGTACGAAAGGTTCTCGCAGAACGCATTCTGCGCGGGCGAATCGAACGATTGCCGATCGATCCGAATATCGGCAACCGTTACGTACGGCGATTGCGCGGCGCTCCATTCGATCGTCGGGTCCTCGATCGGCATCGTCGCCGGATCGGTCTGCAATTGAATCGCGAACGCAAAGCAGGCCGGGCCCTCCGCTAGGCGCCGTCGCATCTCGGTGCGCAGATAGTTCGCTCCCGTGGCGGCCGCAACGGGCCCAAGTATGGGCTCTCCGATACACCGCTGCGGAAACATCGCGTACTTCATATACCGGTCGCCAAGCTCGTAGGGCGTCATGCTGAAGTAACGCTCGTCGAGGACGTCGTGGATCTTGCGCCGATCGATCGCCGCAACGATCGCGGCCTCATGCGGACGCGACGAGAAAAACTGCACGGCGGTCCCGTGCTCCTTCGCTTGAAAGAATCGAACGTACTCGGCGACGTTCCTTATGAAAAACACCGGGAAATTGATGCCGAGAAAGTCCTGCGTTTGCGCGTCGGCCTCACCCGGCAGAATCTTGCGTCCCGGAACGCCCAGGAGCTTGATCGCCATGCCACGGCCATCACCCCGGCTGTCCGTGCGGATATCTTCGGAGCCGTTCGAGTATCGAATCCACGCATCGTATGACCGCGGGCGGGCGAAGACCGCCACCCGATAGTCCGGCGGGAGGCCTGGCCGAACGGTGAAGCGAGCACGAACGCATCCGTGGGACTTTGCATGCGCGTCGCGTAAGGCTGCGCCGCCGGCTCGATAGCCGCGTTCGACCTGCGCCTCGATCATCCGCAGGATTGTAGCGATCGCGCGCGATTCGCCCGGCGGAATCACTTCTTGATTCGGCACCGGTGCGGCGGCGGCCGGACGCGCGAGCGCCAACAACAGTGCGACCCCGGTAATCGGTACGCGAACGAAGGATGCAAGCCACCGCATGTTCCCTTGCATTAGGCGCCAGGAAACGCCTCCCTGCTCAGGTACGCGAGCGTGCGCGCCGCACGCTACTGTTTGCCGAACGTACCCAAGCCGTTTTCGTTCAGATATTCGATCGTCATCGACGTGGTGCCATTGCCGGCCGTCGGCGTAAACGTTACCGCGCTAGGGCCTCCGTCCGAACCTTCGCCGGATGGGTGCATCGAAAAGACGTTGCCGTTCCAATGCCGCAGCGCATACGTTTCGTGCTTTGGACCAAGGGTTAATCGCAAACCCGTCGCGGTCGCGCTGACGGTTGCCGGCCCGTAGTATTGGTTCGTATACGTTCCGACGTACGAAGCCGGTGCGAGTGCCGGTTGCGGGTGCGCGGGCGTGGTCTTACCCACCAGCTCCCCGTGCGGCGCTAGCATCTTTGCAAATCCGCCGGAGTACAGCGCGTACCAGTCGCGCGTCGCGCGTCCGAATTCGACCCGATCGTAGAACGTCTTCGCGATGGATTCGGGCACGCCGCTGGGCTCGCCGTTGGTCAAGATCACGATCCCGAGATCTTCCGAGGGTAACATCTCATAGCATGTAGCCGCTCCCGCAGAAAACGCTCCGGAGTGGCTCAAACGCAAGCGCCCCGCCTCGTCGTACGAAACCCCCATCCCGTACCCGTAAAAGGATGCGCGCGCGAACGGCCCGGACGGCGGGTTGCTGACGATCTGCGGTTGTTGCGTCGCAAGCAGGGCATCGCGACCGACGATCTGCTTGCCGTCGAACTTGCCGAGATTCAATTCGAGGATCATCCACTTCGCTAAGTCGTGAACGCTCGAGCTCGCACCACCGGCGGGGGATTGCGCATCCGGTTCGCGCGAGCTCACCCTCCAGCGGCCGTTCACGCGCACGTGCAGTACGGCGCGGTCGGGAGCGCGTTCGTAGTCGGCCCAGCGCGAGCTGGTATGCGTCATGCCAAGCGGCCCGTAGAGCACCCGCGCCGAGAGCGCCTCCCACGTCGTGTGCTCGGCATCGGCCACCGCTTGCGCGGCGGCCGTCAATCCGAAGTTGGTGTAATGGTAGGTGATGCGGAACGGATCGAGCGGCTCCAGCGCCAACCGCCGGATGATTTGCGCGCGATCGTAGCCGAGATCTTCGAGCAAATCGCCCGCGTGGTCCGGTAGTCCGCTACGATGTGCGAACATATCCGCGATCGTCACGTGCGAGCCGACGTACGGGTCCGAAAGGGTAAAGCCGGGCAGGTATTTGGCTACGGGATCGCTCCACTTGACGCCGCCTTGCCCGACCACTCCGGCAACGACCGTGGACGCGAGCGATTTCGAAACCGACGCAAGTTGAAAAACGGTGTTTGCGTCGACGCGTTCCTTCGTACCGACGCGTCGCACGCCGAAACCCGCAGCATAGACGATCTTCCCATTATGCACGACCGCAATTGCCATCCCGGGTACGCCGGAGCGTCGCTCGATCGCGCGAGCGATCGCCGGCAGCGCGGCAACCGCGGCGTCGATGCGCGCGGAGGAGATCGCGACGGCCGAAGCCGACGCAGGCTGATCGTTGGCCCCGGCGTTTGCGGGCAAAGGCCCGAACGCTACGGCTGCGATACCGCATAAGACGAAGGCTAGACGCATGCGATAAGCCAGCATGGGGCGTGTTTAGCTAGGGTCGGAAGCCCGTCCTATTCCAAGTAGCGGGCGCGCCCACGCGGCGCGGCCACGGCACGTCTCCCGCATCGCCGACGACGGACTCCCTCACGCTAAGCGCTACGAGGATCGCAAGCGGTAGCAGCGTCCACACCTCTTGCGGCCACCAGAGCGGCGTCATTTTTGCTAAGGAGTTGTAGGCAAACCACGTCGCGCTCGCGTTTGCCGTACCGCCGGGATTCGCGAGGTTCACGACGTGCGTTACCGCCTGTTGGGCTTGCGCGCCGGCCACCGAATGCAACGCCAACGCTCCTCCCATGACGATCAGGGCGGCCGCCGCCGGCAGAATCCCGTTCTGTACGAAACGGCGAAGATGGAACTCGGGGCGAACCATCAGCCACACGCAGAGCATCGCAGCAGGAACGGAGAGCGGAAACCAGTCGAGGATCGACGCGACGGGCAATGCCAGCATGAAAAGCGCAAGCATCGAGAGCGGGTTCGGCCGCCGCATGACGATGACGCATGCCAGCGGAACGGCCATCGCCACCTCGTCGAGATGAATGAACGCGCCGCCGGTAACGGCAAACGCCGCCGGTAAAAGCACCAGCCACGAGCGATCGCCTTGTCTGCGATAGAACGCGCGCGCCGCGAATATCCCAAGGAGCGCCAACAGAACGTACTGCAGCGAACCCAGACGCAGCGCGAGCGCCGGAGCGGCTCCCAGATGGTAGAGCAAGGCGGTCAAGCTCAGTTGGCCCAAGTTGTTGACTTCGGACGCGGCATGTAAGGGGAGCACCGTCGTGAAATACGACAGCGCTACTTGCGGGCCCAGGGCCGCGAGCATCACCGCCGCCGCACCCGCTCCCGCCGCCAACAGCCGTATCCGCATCTGCGGAATCGCAAGAAATACCGCTACGCACGCGGGCAGCACCATGTGCGGCTCGACCATCGCAAACCCCAAGAGTATGGCGGCAGCGTTCCACTGCTTGCGGCGTAGTGCCAACGCCGCACAGACCGTCAACGCGATCGGGATGGGAGACAACGCCCCCTGTAACACCGCCGGGCCGAGCACGGCAAGTCCCGACGCAGCCAAGGCGGTAAGCGGCGGCATCCCCGAAAGTTTCGCGATTCCACGCCCGATCACCAACGCGCAAAAGACTTGGAGTATCATCCACACGATTCGCGCGAGCGCGAACGGTACGAGCGCAAACGGTGTGAAAAGCGCGATGGCATAACCGGGAAGCGGCACCGGGACGGTCACTTGCGGATAGCGCAAGAAAAATGGCGGCGATGTCGTCGCTTCGCACGTGTGGAGCGGCTCGTTCGAGTACGGGCTTGCATGCTGCAACAGCGCCTTGGCGCCGCACCAGAACGCCTCAAAGTCGTAACCGGTGAGCAGAGGCGGATGAGCGGCAGCATAAATGAAAACGCCGATCGCCAGGCCGCAGAGCACCGCCAGAAGGATCCCAATCCGGCGATCTAGCTGCAGTACTTCAGCTTTCACGCGATGTCTTAGCCGCCGCTCGCAGAAGAAAGCCCCGCGTCATTATCCAACAGCACGCCGCTCAGACGCGAAAGCTCCGCGAATCGTTCGATGGCGCCTCGCTGGAGTTCGGCGCACTCAGACGCTAACGGCTCGAGCCACGCTTCACGCTCGTCCCCCCAGCCGATATGGCCGCGATAGATCGCGATCGCTCGCCTAAAATGGACCCGCGCGGTGTTCATATCGCCGCTAACGTACGCGATATTTGCGCTGCGTACGTGCGCGATGTAGCGCCGCACGTCGACGTTTACAAACTCGAGATTGACGTTCAGCGTTTTCTCCAGGACCGCGAAGTAGTTTGCGGTCTCGTCCGCTCCGAGCAGCGCTCCGAGCGCTTTTCGAATGTTGCTGCAGGCCGTTCGCAGGCTTAATTGGCTTACCTTCGCGTCCTGATCCGGCCAGAAGATCTTCTGCAACTCTTCCCGCGTCGCATAGCCTTCCGGCGTTAGCAGCAGGTACTGAAACACGCGTCGATCCATGCGCCGCATCCACTGGACCGGCTCCTCGTCAATCGCGCACGTGAAGCGCCAAAAAAACCGGGCGGTAATCAGGCGCGGCTCTGTAGACACTACTGAAACGGCGTCCCGAATTCCTGAGTGTAGTAGTCGAGAACGGGCCCATAGATCGGGTTGTAGCTAGTCCCATTTTTGACTTCCGCCAATCCAATCCACACGTATTGCGGATCGATGAGATTGAGGAAGTGTTGCGCTCCCGAGTGTCCTAGGCACGTGCTGTAGGTAGCGGGTTGCGGACAGTTGGCCGATTCGGCGACAAACCCGGTCTCGGCGTTCGTCCACGTACTGTTGGGGCCGGTAGCCGCGATATTCTGCGCCGAATGCGTGTATTGGGCCCCGGCAGCTTGTTCGTATTGCGCCGCGGTCGTACAGCTGGAATCGGTGGTTTGCGAGCAATCGTCGGCGAAGTAGCCTTTAGCCGCCATATAGTTGTCCCAATGTTGGGCGGCCTCTTGAAGGATCTCGTCGAGTACGACGATCGGTGCGCCGTACTGCGCGCGGTCGGCATTCACTTGTTGCAGCCATGCGGCCTCGTCTGCGGTAATGCCGGTAAGCTTCAACATTCCGAGTTGATTGTCGAGCTGGTTCACGGCAATCGGCTTGTGAATGGTCGCGTAACCATTCTCGAAAACTTCGAGGTAGTTCGAGCCCGGCACCAAGCCGGTCAACGTGAACGAGCCGTCGGAGGCCGTGGTCGTTTCAGATCCGCTGCTCAGCGAGGGCGGCGGCGTCGAACCGGCGTAGACCTGCGGCGCCAAAACCACGACGGCACCGGCGATCGGCAAGCCGGATGCGATATCCCGGACCGAGCCCTGCGCGTAATATCCCGTCGGGGCGGCCGTCGGCGCCGCGGTCGGGCCGGGGCTCGCCGAGCCGCCGGGTGCCGGCGTTGACGTGTTCCCCGGCGTGGGCGTCGCGCTGCTCCCAGGGTTTGGAGAGGCCGAAGCGACGCCGCTCGGCGAGCCCGTCGGAGCCGGCCCGTTGGTCGGCCCAGTCACAAATCCGCCGCCTACCGTCGGCGGCAGAGCGCCGCCAGAACCTCCACCGCTGCCGCACGCGGCCAGCGCTGCAAATGCGGCGCATACGACGAGGATGAAGGCGACGGGTCTTTGATGCATGGTTAGCACGATCCAGTAGCTGAGTACGGTGTAGGAGTGGGTACGGGAGAGGTCGGCAACGGCGATGGCGCATTCGACGGCGCCGGAGACGGCGTGCTCGGGATCGGCGTCGGCATACCGACAGTACTCATCGCCGTGATCGAACCCTCGACCGCGGAATAGGTATCCGAATTGCAGTACATGATGATGCCGGGATACTGAGGATGCGCGAACGCGGTCTGTGCGAACATCACCGCATTGCCGCCGATAAGCGGTTGTAAGAACGGGGGTACGTTGATTCCCGTCTGTACGTTGACGAGCGTCGCTGCGATATCGCGTGACGCCAAGAATTCCGCACCGCCGATATTCCGGGTAATGGTCTGGCAGTTGGAGGTGATCTGCCAATCGGGTCCCCACAGTCGCGGACTTGCCGGCCCGGGAAATGGTGCGGTGTCGCTAAAGATGCCGGGAGGCGCCGTCGGACACGGCACGGGTTGCGAGCCGCCCTGCAGGTTTGCGTAGATGTCCGCGGCCGTATAGGCCTGATTGGATTGCCCGTAAAAGCCCGTGAATCCAGCGTAGCGGATCGCCGATTGCGTGCGCTCGTTCACGATACCCGCGTGCGCCAAATAGAGAATCGCGAAGACGCAAAAGATTGCAACCGGCAACATGATCACGGTTTCGAGCAGCGCCTGCCCACGCTGCCGGGCGCGACTTCGCCCTACGAACATGTGTAGCTCCCGGTCGCAATCGGCCCGCTATACGGCGCAATCGGGGCGACGGCATACCAGTTGACGTGCACCTGCAGGCCCGAATAATCAACCGTATAGGCCGGGCTCGGATACAGCGACGCCCATTGCGGTTCGATCGGTTGGTAGACTTGATTGGTGCTCGGATTGACGGCCGTGCCGGGCGAAAACACCTCGGCGTTCGAAGGGCTTACCATCGCCGCCGCGCGACCGACCGCCGTAAACGCTCCGTTCGCGCCCAGTCCGAAGAGCGCCCCGGCAACTAGCGGCACCCGGTGGCATGCAACCACGTCGATTTCTTGCGGCGCGGTTCCACAGGAATGCCCCTCGCACGTTCCGCCTCCGGAGCCGGTGTTGATCACGGTGTACGAAAAAGCGCAATCCGTCACGGTGCAATCGCCGATGTGACGAAGCGCTTTCATCTGGTCGGCCTGCTGGCCGCCTTCCGTAAAGTTATTCGCGCGTTGGATCAGTTGCATATCGTTTTGATACGCCGTGACGGCCTGATTGAATTCGCCGACCAGGCTCGTATAGTCGCCCGCGCAGGCGCCCGATTGATTCGCGCAGCCGCCCTCGCCGTAGATCGTATTGAGGATCGCCTGATTCAAAAACCGGATCCTATTTTCGTCCACGGCCATCGAGTACAGGATGGTGCTCTCCTGATTGAACACGCTGCCCTGCACCGACATCCCAACCGATGCCGCGCTGTCGGCGGCATTTTGAGCGCGAATCTGCCAGGTGAGCACGCTCGCGTAATTCGCAAGGAAGAACGTCAGCGCGATCAGGCAGGTTACGGCAAGCGCCCAAAACGGCAGCATCTGCCCGCGCTGACGACGCGCTCTCATCCTTAGCATGCGGTCCCGCTATCCCAGGCGTAGATCGTATATTCGGTGCTCGCCGGATTCGTAACGTCCCATGTGGGGCCGGGCGTCGGAAGACTCGAGGGGAAACGCAACGATCCGTACACGCGAGCGTGGCAGCCCCACTCCTCGAATTGCCCGTTGACCCCGTTCCCGGTCGAATCGAGATGCTGCGCGAGCGTCATGGAATAATCCGACGAGCACTCCGCGCCGTCCGAGCAAAAATTCGCAAGGTTTGCACTTACCGCAAACGTGAACGGCTGCGGTCCCAAGCCTTGCGAAAGCCCGGTATAGGGCTCGATGTCCGCACCCTGCTCGGTCGTGAGCGAGCCTAATCCCGGCAACGCCCCCAGCCCGGGAATACCGATGCTGGCCTTGGCTACGACCGTCCCACCGCTGGCATTGGTGGTGATGTCGGCTTGTTTGATCCCAGGGAAAATACTCGCGCCCAGACCTTGCGGGTTGGCGTAGCCGGTGGAAGCCGCGACGGCGGCGACAAAGGATGCACCGTCGGTTGACATCTGTCCGAATCCGAGGAGAAAAATCTGTAACGCTCCGAGTACGAGCAATAGGGCGAAGCTGACGATCACCGCCGTTTCCGCCATTGCCGCTCCCCGCTGACGCCGCCGGCGTCGATGCTCTTGCCGCACGATGTTATTGCGTCATATAGTTAAAGAGACCGGTCATGGTCGTCCCAAGAACGCTCGAGACGGCGAGCACCAGCGCGCCCAATCCAACGATCGCGGGGATCGCAATTCCGGCTGCGATAATGGCATACTCCACCGTGGGACCGCCTTCGTCGTCGCGATGCAGGTCCAGCAGCAAGTCGGCCCATCGGCGAGCGTTCACCGAGTGATCACCGTCGGCGTCATGATGAACACGATATTCGTTTCGTCGTTCTGATAGCGCACGTCGCGAAAGAGTTTGCCGATGATCGGGAGTCTGCTCAGGAGCGGAATTTCCTGAATCGTGCGTGCCTGAATGTGTCGCAGCAGGCCACCCATGACGATCGACTCACCGGGTGCGGTGATCACGTTGGTCGAGATGCTGCTGGTCTTGAGCGCCGGAATAGTAAAACCGTTGATCAGAACGCCGTCCTGAAAATCCAAATCCGAGACCACGGGGTTGATCTTGGTTGCGACGTCGCCATTGCCCAAAAGCGTCGGGGTGACGTTGAGCTGTACGCCGTAATTTTGATAGGTCACCGAGACCGTGCCGAGCCCGCCGGATTGCGGAACCGGGATTTGCCCTCCCACTAAAAACGTCGCCGCTTCCCCGGGAACGGTCGTGAGATCCGGGGCGGAGAGTATCTTTGCATGCCCTTCGGTCATTTCAAGATCGATCGTCGGGGCGAGCACCGTCGTGCGAAAGAATGGGCCTAGGGCAAACGGTTTAAAGGCGTTGCCGGGACCGGACGCAGGTTTGGATTCGGTGATTGGAAACGACGCCGGCCCAAGCGTCAGCCCACCGTGGCCGTCAGGGGTGCCGCTCTGCAAACGCACGCCGAGCTGGCTCAAGCCCGTATCGTCGATCTCCAGGATGTACACCTTGACGTCCACCTGCGTGGTCAACGTCATGGCTAAGCGATCGATGATCTTCCCTTTGGCCGAAAGATATCGCCCCGCCGTTCCGCGCACGCCGTTTAGCACCGATTGCCGCTGCTGCTCGTTGAGTACGCGCCCCGAGACGATGACGTTGCCTTGACCGTCGGGGTCCACCCGCACGTCGCGCATGTACGGATTTCCGCTATCCGATTGCAAGCCGTCCAGCGGGCGCGCGATCATCACGGCATTGACGATGACGGCGTTGTCTTGCTTGGCGACGGGCTCGAAACGTGCCAACATATCGGTCACGCCCTGTAGGGCGGCGCCGTCCGGGACGGTGCCGCGCACGACGATCGAATGGCCGAACGTTCCCACCGACACGTCGGTGCGGGCGATGCTCGAACGAAGCATCGCCGAGAGCAGATCGAGTTCGCTCGCGGTAACGGCTATGCGATAGTCGTGCTCGACACCGTTAGCCGTCCAGATGAAAAGCGTGGTAGTACCCGGTTGCTTGGCGTTGACGAGCACCTCGCTCTTGCCGGGGAGCGGGAGGGCCCCGACGATCGTTCCATCGCCGACCGCAATCTGCTTGACGTCGTTAAAGTGCAGAATTCGCGAAGTGCCCGTATGCATCGTTAAGTCCATCGCGGCAGACGCCGGGCGAGGCACAAAGCAAGCAAGCAGTAACAACCCGGCGAGCAAGCGTTTGAACTTATATACGCCGAGCAATTTGCTCCTTAATAAAACTGCAGTCACCTTTACAGTATCGGTAAACTTAGGCGCAAGGATTATAAGTGATGCGTAACGACGATTATCGCGAATAAACGCTTTGCAAGGATTGCGGCGTTCGCATGGCTTCGCGCACGGTCGGGCCCGATAACGCTAGTAAGCAACATGAAAACACCGAACTTTCGCTCGCTCATACTCCTCACCGTCCTTGCTACGACGGCGATCGCTCCGGCGTCGCCGTCGCATGGCAATCCAGCGGGAACGGCCTTCTCGGTGAGCGCTCGCTTCCTTAAGGGAACGGAATCGTTGCTCGTGCAAGGCACCGCGCCGGCGGGATCGCCCGTTCTTCTTCAACTCACGGCGACGTTCGATCGAAACGTCCCGGTGGTCGTCATCGATCGCTTGAATATCGTCGCTGCACGGGACAAC
>Ga0307373_10008740_pt1 | contig 15328 bp, 10 predicted proteins | sample OX2MG_FD_202534 | JGI IMG/M metagenome (GOLD analysis project Ga0307373, IMG submission 202534) | Soil microbial communities from Risofladan, Vaasa, Finland - OX-2 | ecosystem: Environmental > Terrestrial > Soil > Coastal area > Acid sulfate soil | place: Finland: Risofladan, Vaasa | collected... | reverse complement strand
CGGCTGTGGTCGTCGACCAGCCGCGTGTACTCCTTGAACATCTTGTAGTTGCCCGCGCGCACCGCGTGCTGGAGCTTGGCGATGGTGTTGGGGTTGTACATGTGATGCTCGCCGCGCCGGCGCCATTGGTACTGGCCGCCGACCTCGAGTTCGTGATCGAGGTTGGGCATGATCTCGAAGGCGCGCCGATGGCGATTGGCGGTCTCGCGCGCGATCGCCTCGAGCCCCACTCCTCCCACCCGCGACGCGGTCCAGGTGAAGTAGCGGTCGATCACTTCCTGGTTGAGCCCGATGGCCTCGAAAATCTGCGCCCCGCGGTAACTCTGCACGGTCGAGATACCCATCTTCGAGGCGACCTTGATCAGGCTCTTCACCACCGACTTGTTGAAGTGCTCGACCGCGCTCTCTTCGTCGACGTCCTTGAGGATGCCCTGGTCGATCATCCCGGCCATCGTGGCGTACGCGAGGTACGGATTGACCGCGCCCGCGCCGTAGCCGACCAGCAGGCAGAAGTGCTGCGCCTCGCGCGGCTCGCCCGACTCGACCACTAGCCCCGCGCGCGTGCGGCTGCCCTCGCGAATCAAGTGATGATGCACGGCGCCGGTGGCCAGCAGGCTCGGAATCGGAGCGTGCTCGCGGTCCACGCCGCGGTCGGAGAGCACGATGATGGTCGCGCCGTCCGCGATCGCGTTCGACGCGTCGCGGCACAGCCGCTCGAGCGCGCCGCGGAGTCCGGCCTCGCCCTCGGCCACGCGATACAGGGTCGAGAGCACGACCGTGCGCAGGCCCGGCGCGTCGAGCCGCTTGATCTTTTCCAGCTCGACGTTGGTAATCACCGGCCGCCACAGCTTGAGCTGGCGGCAGTGCTCCGGCGTCTCCTCGAACAGGTTCTGCTCGGAGCCGATCGTGGTGATCGCGGAGGTCACCAGCTCCTCGCGGATCGGATCGATCGGCGGATTGGTCACCTGGGCGAAAAGCTGCTTGAAGTAGTTGAAGAGCAGCGGCGACTTGTCCGAGAGCACGGCCAGCGGCGTGTCGGTGCCCATCGAGCCCACCGGCTCCTGCCCGTTGACCGCCATCGGCGCCAGGATCATCTTCAGCTCTTCGATCGTGTAGCCGAAGGCCTGCTGTTGCCGCGGCAGATCCTCGGCCTCGAAGCCTGAGATCGGCGGCGCGTTCGGCGGCGCAGGTAGCCGGTCGAGAGTGACCAGCTTTTCGTCGAGCCACTGCCGGTACGGCTTGTGCGCCGCTATCGAGGCCTTGATTTCCTCGTCTTCGACGATGCGGCCCTCGACCGTGTCAATGAAGAACATGCGACCCGGTTGCAAGCGGCCCTTGCGCTCGACCTGCGCGGGCGGGATGTCGAGCACGCCCGCTTCGGAAGCCATCACGACCATCCCGTCTTTGGTCACCAGGTAACGCGAGGGGCGCAGCCCGTTGCGGTCGAGCACGGCGCCGATGCGCCGCCCGTCGGTGAACGCGATCGAGGCCGGCCCGTCCCACGGTTCCATCAGACTCGAGTGGTATTCGTAGAACGCGCGCTTGCTCGCGCTCATCAGCTCGTCGTTCTGCCACGCCTCCGGGATCATCATCATCACGGCGTGCGGCAGTGAACGCCCGGTGCGCACCAGCAGCTCGAGGCAATTGTCGAACATCGAGGAATCGCTGCCGGACGGCTCGATGATCGGCAGCAGCTTGCCCAGGTCGTCGCCGAACAGCGGCGAGGCGAACTGTCCCTGCCGCGCGGCCATCCAGTTGATATTGCCGCGCAGCGTGTTGATCTCGCCGTTGTGGCACAGGAAACGGTACGGATGTGCGCGGTCCCAGCTCGGAAAGGTGTTGGTCGAAAACCGCTGATGCACCATCGCGAGCGCGGTCTTTATTTCCGGATCGCCGAGGTCGGGATAGAACTCCGGAATCTGGTTCGAGATGAGCTGGCCTTTGTAGATGATGGTTGCGGCCGACAGACTGCAGAAGTAGAACAGCTCGCCGTCCTCGAGGCCGAGCGAGAGTGCCGCGCTGGTGATGCGCTTGCGGATTACGTAGAGCTTGCGCTCCAGCGCCTCGGCATCCGTGATTTCCGCGCCGCGTCCGATGAACACCTGCCGCACCGCCGGCAGTCCGCGCCGCGCGATGTCGCCGCAGGCGCTCTCGACCACCGGCACCGTGCGCCACCCGAGCAGCCGCTGCCCCTCCTCGCGCACCACGCGCTCGACCACCGCCTCGGCCGCCGCGCGCCGCTCGGGATTGAGCGGCAGGAAAACCTGTCCGACCCCGTATTCGCCCGGCGCCGGCAGCGCGAAGCCAAGCTGGCCCGCCTCGCGGACGAAAAACTCGTGCGGAATCTGCATCAACACGCCGGCGCCGTCGCCGGTGCGCGGGTCGCATCCGCAGGCCCCGCGATGGGTCAGGTTGTCGAGCACCTGGAGCCCCTTCTGCAGGATGTCGTGCGAGCGCACGCCTTTGATGTTGACCACGAAGCCGACCCCGCAGGCGTCATGCTCGTGCGCGGGGTCGTAGAGGCCCTGGCGCGGGGGGATGCCACGGTGCTGATGCATTGCTATGTCCTTTTGGAGTCTCCCAACCCGTTTTTGACCGCGCCGTGGCGATGGCGCCGGCCGTTGCCGGGCTCGCCCGTCTCTTCGGCGGCGACGGTTATCTGCGTGCGTTCCGTATGCGTCGACAGCACCACCATGGTTTCCGTTCGGGTCACGCCCTCGATGAGGCGGATAGTGCGGATGAGTTCCTCGAGCGTCGAAGTATTGGCGGTCTTCACTTTGAGCAGCACGGTGTGCTCGCCGGTGACGTGATGGCACTCGAGCACGTCGTCGATCAGTTCGATGGTCTCCTCGAACAGGTTGACGGTCTTGGGATGGGCGATGGAGACGCCGATAAAGGCGGTCACATCCTTGCCCAGCCGTCTGGCGTCTACTGCGGCGTGATAGCCCGCGATGATGCCGCCATCCTCGAGTTTCTTGACCCGCTCGATAACCGACGGCGCCGACAGCCCCACCTGCTCACCGAGCTTGACGTGCGAGATCCTGCCGTGTTCCTGCAAAATCGACAGGATCTGGAGGTCGATAGCGTCCAGCTCGGGAGCTTCCCCGCCTAATTTCATAAGGAAAACCTCACTGCGAACTGCAAAACCTATCAGACTATGGAACTAAGTCAAGGGTTTATTAGGCCAAAACTAAACATTGATTGTGTTTTCGAAGGATGAAAGGCTGCATTCCTCGAGAATCGCGTGGAATGACCCCTTCCGACTTCGTTTATATCGGGCAGACAGCTACACACTCCTCAAAGAGCCAGCTCGCCAGCTCGAATGGACTGATCGACTCTATCGCTCTTCAAATGTGTCGAGTCGGAGCACTAGAATTATCTACAGAGGAGGCAGATCCGCACCCACAAACTTTCGCGCTATGCTTTACGCATGTGCGAAGTTTCGTGTAGAAGGGCCAGAATCATGAGCCAGAATGAAACCGGCGCCGCGCTGGCCAAACTCGCGCGCCGTATCGCAACCGGGGAGAAGTAGCGTCAGGCTGCTCCATGTGGCGTATGGCCGAGTCCTGCATCGATCTCGCGCAAAACCTCTCTGGTCTCCTTTGCGACCCGATCTTTTACGGCGCGGATGTAGCCAGGGGTGATGGCAGCCCGGTTCTCTTGATCCCGGGATTTTTTGCCGGCGACTGGTCGCTCTCGACGCTGGCGCGATGGTTGTCGCGAATCGGCTACCGCCCCTATCTTTCGGGAATCGACTGGAATGTGGGATGCCCCGACGAGAAGTCGGATCGGCTGGGATGGCGGCTGGCGCATGTCACCGATGAGTGCGGGATGCCGGCGGTGGTGCTGGGTCATAGTTTGGGCGGCGTGCTGGCGCGCGCGCTTGCGGTCGAGTACCCCGCGCGTGTTCGCCACGTGGTGACACTGGGGTCGCCGGCGCGGCTCGCATGGAGTGCGGTGCGCGCGCGCTATCGGCCGGCGATTCGCGGCTTCCAGTCGCTATGGCAGGCTTTCCACAATCGGCCGGCGCAGTGCGGGACGGATGAGTGCGAGTGCCGCTTCGGCGAGGCGGTCAATTCGCGCCTTCCGCGCGGAGTAAGGCTCAGCTCGCTTTACACGCGTGCGGACGAAGTCGTCGATTGGCGCGCCTGCATCACCGCCGACGGAGACAATTACGAAGTTTCGGGCCGCCATATCAGCATGGCGGTCAACCGCGAGGTCTACCGCCTGCTCGCCATCATCCTCGCGCAGCAACCCGGCGCCCGCCCTGCCGCCAGTGCGATCGCCCCGACCAGCGTTTAGCCTCCCCGTTCAGGCGTAGGAATACGCGTCGCCGAACAGCGGACCGCGCATCGGCCCGCCGCTGGGCGACGTCCGCCCGTGCAATCGCGCCGCGGCCCGCGCGCGTATCACCTGCGGTGCGCGGTCATGGCTCGGGTGCGCCACGCAATTCCCGCTCGGCGTTGAGCCAGTCGGCAAGGTCGTCGCCGTGGGTGGCGCCGCGCGCCAGGAAGAGCGCGTAGGCGCGCCCGCGTATGGTTTCGATGTTGATTTCGAGGTTCGAGCCGCCCTCGGTCGCGCCGTTGTGTGTATTGTCGGGTTCCCGCACTGTGGCGGCGGCCTCCTTGGCCGCGCTCTTCGTCCGCCGCCGCACCGTCGTCCCGTTCCCCTTTTTTACCGCAGCCATCTCTTCCAAAAACCTCCTTGAGAGAGACGTTTCCGTTTACGAGAGCTTCGTATGAGTGACCGACCCAAGTGTGCGTTCGCGGAATGCGGCGCCGGAAATGACATCGAAACGACCGGTTCCGGGGCCATTGGCGGATGGCCTTCTGTCAGGCCGAACGCGGTTTGTGGAACGTGCAATCGCGCACTCGGTTTCTCGGCCGCTTGTGCGTCTGAGGTCCGCACCCCAATTACACAAGGCTCTCTATTTATTGTTACCGTGGACCCGGGGCCGGGCCAAGAGGGTGCCTGCCATTTCAACGCACCGGCCGTCCGTTCCCGCGCGAGGAAACCGGACGGCCGTGTAAACGCGCGCCACGTGTGGGTGAAAGTGGCCGGCGGACCGCAGGGACGGCAGCCCGCCGGCCGTGACCGGCGGACCGCAGGGAGGACGGGCGGCCCGCCGGCCGTGGCATCAGGGTGCGACGCGCGAAGAACTGTTCACCCGTCCCCGGTCATTTAAAATATGACGCCGGTTTCGATCAGGCCCCGAACCTGCGAGTTATTATTGCCCTCCTTGCCGAACACATCGCCGGCCGTGTAGCTATTCGCCTGCACGTATGAAATCTCCCCGCGGAAGAAGAACTGCTTCCACTGGAAGGTTGGCGTCAGCGTTAGAGACCAGGCGTCGCTGCCAACTCCATACAAGAGGTTTGCGGCGCTGCCCGGAGGCGAATTCTCATTCCCGGTGGTTCCAATATATTCGGCGCGTCCGGCCACTGAGATCATATCGGTGATAGCGTAACTCGCAAGAATTGCTCCACTTAGGGTCTGGGTTGATTTAAGCACACCGATGTCCGGGTTGTACGGGATGTTGGTCTCTTGAAAATAGGGGGTGATGACAAAGGGCGCGGAATTGAACGTGTAGATCACGTTGTAGATCTGGCCGTTGTTGTTGAGAAGCGGCGTCGCGAAATTGTTGGATTTCGCAAAGCCGGCATTACCGCCGCCGACGATGCTCAAAGTATTCGCTGGATTTATCGTCCATGCCAACGACCCTGTAACCCAGGTGTAGCTGTGGGAGTAGAAGCCATTGTTCCAGCTTACCGATGCGGCGAGCGGTCCATAGCTATAGTTGAGCTGGACGCCGCGATTGACGGCGTTCTCCTGGTTCCACAGCAGCCCGCGCTCGATATTCATGTTTTCGAAAGTGAAAGTGTACTCGGCCCCAATCAGCGTCGGGAGATTGCCGGCTTCGATTGAAAAGCTGTCGGTCGGAGCAATCTTGAGATAGGCAACCGGCAGAGGCCCATAGAGGTCGTTTACCGCTTTTGCCAAGTTGACATAGGGAGCGCCAAGCGCGGGAATACTGTAACCTCCCACCTGCAGATAGTATTGAATCACGCCGTCGGCCTTCTGGATGATGGCCTGGGCGTTGCTCACGTCCAACCGGTTGTAGGGATCGCCAACTACGGCGTGGTTCTGAAAGAGGCCTATCCCGCTTACGACGCCATTGACGTCGAAATCGAAGAGAGTGGCGATGGGAGCGGGCAGGTCCGAAAGGAATGGCGCATACTTCGGCAAGTTGATTTCGTTGGGCGAGGCCATTTGCAACGGCCCGGTCATCGCGGGCGATGAAAGCGGCGGCACCGGGGTGGCAGCCGCAACGGGCGAAGCGTTGGCCGTCGGAGCGGCGCTCGGAGTTCCCGTCGCAGTTCCGGCGGTTCCATCGGCCCACGCATTGTGTTCACAAGCGATCGCGAAGGTCAGAAGTAGTGCCAATACGAGGCTCCCGACGGTCGAACGTCCTGCGCGATATTTCACACTTAACTGCATCTCTGCTCCCCTGCGTTTGCTGAATAACTAGGTTTAGGTTGCGTGTAGGCACACGTGACGGGCCGGGTTACTCAAGTTCCATGCCGTCGTGGCCGAATCCGACTAGCCGCCTGACTCGCCAGATTTTCCTGTACGTGCGCCTGGAATTCGCGGCCGTATGCTGACCAGTGGGGCGGCAGATGCCGTTTCGCTGGTCAGCCGCGTGGCAATCCGCAGCCGGTCAGTGCCCGGTCGCGGATTGCCACGCGCCCTTTGCGCCATCCACGCGGCGCGCCGAGCATGCCGCGCATGGCGATGGCGGGGGAAGATAGGCGGGCGCCGGGCCGCGCGTCGCTCCGCCCCCCCCCCCGGGGGGCCCCCCCCGCGCCCCGGGGGGGGGGGGGGGGGGTTCGGGGGGGGGGGGGGGGGGCGGGGCCGGGCGCCCCCCGCCCCCCGCCGGACTGTCGGCGGAGGATGCCCGTCATGCCGGCGCCGATCGCGTGTGCGAAGCGCCGCGGTCCTCGGCCTCTCGAGGTCGAACGCTACTTTATCGCTACCGCGTTGGGGGGCGAGGCGATGCCGCCCTCAACGTTGAGCGGGCACGAGACCAGCATGAATTCGTACTGGCGGTCCTGATGGCAATCGGTTGCGAGGTCGTCGAGCACGAACTGCTCGCCCAGCGGCAGACCCAACAGCGACAGCGTGCGATAGTGCAGCGCGCCCTCGTTGCGGAAGTCCCACGGCCACTGCTCAACTGCGGGGCAGTCGGTGCCGATCGCGGCGACCCGGCTGTCCCACAGCCACGCGACCATCTCGCGCGTGTCCTCGATACCGCAGGCCTTGAGCGCCTTCATCGGCGCCATCGCCGTCTTCTCGGCCGGTGTCGCCTTGACGTAGGCCTGCATCCAGCCGGTGCGCAACAGCAGTACGCTGCCGGGCTTGAGCGAGCCGCCCTGCGCTTGGAGTGCGTCCTTCAGATCCTGCAGCGAGTAGCGCTCGGGTTCGAGCGGATTGACCGGCCGTCCCGCGTCGGCGCGAAACTTGAAAAGGTCGACCAGGTGGCCTTTGCCAACGAATTTACCGGCCCAGCTATGGATGCTCAGACGGCCGGCCTTCACGTCGTCGGAGGTTTTGCCGTTGTAGAAAGCCTGATAGCGCAGATTGCCGACGTGGCCGAGGCCGTCCCACTGGCTGCCCTCCTGGGTGTTGTAGTTGTCGAGCATATCGTCGAAGCCCAGCAGGCCGTAGGACTCGAAGCTCGACAGGGTGTGCTTGGCGGGCTGGCGTTCGAACAGCGGCGGGTTAGCGTAGTTCACCCGCGTGTCGAGGCGGAAAATCCTGCCCTTCTTGACCATCCGGGCCGCCTCTATGACACCCTCGGGGGTCAGGAAGTTGAGGCATCCGAGAGTGTCGTCGTCGCCGAACACGCCCCAGCACGAATCCGGCGGCGCACCTTTTTTGACCGGCAGTTCGGAGAATTTGGGCAGCTTTGCGAAATCAACCTTGGCCATGGCAAGTCACCTTCCTCATGTGCGCACGGCCTGCTCGGCCGCGCAGTTTTAAGCGGGCGCCCCGTCCAGTCCGTCAACCGGATCACGTGAGTCGCTTATAGCGGGCTCGCTTTGATGCTTCACGCCCGATCGTTCGTCCATCCGGGAAGCTTCTGTCAAGTCTGTCGCGCGCGCCGGCGCAAGTTTCCGGAGCGGTCGCAGTCAGCTAGCGTATTGGCCAGCATGCGGAGGACGAGGCCAAGGGGCGGGACGCGCGGATTTGGAAGAGCGCTTGGGGTGAGCGTCGTTGCCGGATGGCTCGGCGTGCTCCTGCTCGTCGCGCTCAGTGCGTCGTGCGGCCATCAGTACTTCTTCACCGGCACGGAGATGACGCCGACGCCGAATCCCAGCTCGAGCGCGAGCACGACGCCGACCGCGACCCCAACGGCGGGACTGGTGTTTGCGACCAACCGTGGCGACGGCACGCTCAGTGCCTTCAGCCGCGATCTCACAAGCGGCGCACTCACCCTTATCGGCACAACCGCGGTCGGTGCGGCGGCGGGGCCGACCGGGCTCGCGCTGAGTTCCTCCAACGGGTTCCTTTACGTAGCCAACTCGGCCGACCATCTGGTGCGCGAGTTCAGCGTCGATACCGCCAGCGGCGCGCTGGCCGGGATCGGCTCGGTCAGCGACGGCCTGCTCAGTTCGCCGCAGCGGATCGCGATCGACCCGACGGGCAGCTTTCTGTACGTCACGGATGGAAGCGGGGCCACGATCTCGCAATACACGGTCGGCTCCGACGGCACGCTCACCGCCAACGGCTCGTTCAGCTCCAGTGGCCTCGTCGTGCAGCCGATGGGAATCGCGGCCGCGCCGGGCGGCGGTGCGATGTACGTGGCGGACTTCGGTTCGGGATTGGTGATGTCGCTGAGTATCCAGTCGGGCGGAGCGCTGGCGCTAGTCAACAGCGTGGCGAGCCTGGGGTTGAATGGTCCCGGGCAGCCGCGGGGAATCGTGGTCGATCCCTCGGGCGCGTTTGTCTACGTCACCGACAGCGCGGGCGGCGTGGTGTCGGTATTTTCGGTCGGCGCGGGCAACATACTGTCGTTTTTGGCCACCTATTCGACCGCGGCCCTCACCCACACGCCATTCGACCTGGCGCTCGCGGACAACGCCGCGGCGCTCTTTCTCTACGCCACCAACGGTGCGATCAACACCGTCTCGGATTTCATCGTGAGCACCGGGGTGTTGTCGCTGCAGAGCGCGGCGGGTGGATTAAGCGGGCCGCAGGGAATTGTCAGCGATCCCAGCGGGAGCTTCGTCTACGTGGCGAACAGTGCCACCGGCCAGGTCTTCGGCTACACCGTGGGCGCCGCGGGAGCGTTGAGTTCCATCGGCGCGTTCGATACGGAGAAACCGGCCAATCCGGCAAGCGCGCCGGCTTTTCTTGCGATCACGCAGTAGCCGAAGGGCCACGCGCGCCTGCCTTCACGGCACGCGCGCCGGCGCAATCTTTTTCGGCCGCGAATTTCTAGGTAAACGGGAGCGCCTTGGCGGGTTGCGGAAGCGTCTTCTGGCGCGCACGAATCAGCAGATCCCGCAGCTTGGCCGGGTTGACCGGCTTCTTGAACAGCGCGCCCTCCAGGCCCTTGAGGCGGCTGCGCATGATGATGTGGTCGCGGTCGTAGTTGTAGGCGGTCATCAGAATGACCGGCAGATGCGGCATCTCTTCCTTGATCCGCGTGTAGAACTCGTAACCGTCCATCTCGGGCATGACGACGTCGGAGATGACCGCGTCGACGCGGACGTTGCGCAGGATGCCGAAGGCGGTGCTCGGGCGGACCGCCGTGTAGACCTGGCAGCGCTCGGCGCGCAGCACGTCGGCGAGCGAGCTCACCACCGAGAGGTCGTCGTCGAGCACCAGCACCGCCATCCCGGCCAGCGGCCAGTCGCATCCGTTCTTGGACACCTCGGGCGTCGGCGCCGGACGATCCTCGGCTTCGCCGGCGCGCGGCGCCAGGTCGGTCATCTTCTTCCCGGCCAGGTAGTCGCGGGTCTCGTAGATCCCCTTGCGGGTCATCTCGTCGAGTCGGCGCACGATGCCTTGCACGCGCCGGATGCCGCCGCGGATCGAGTCGAGCCGCTCGTGCTCGACCACCAGCTCGGCGTCCGAGAGATGGGCTTCGACGCAGCGCGCCAGCAGGTCGAGGTTGTTGGTGATGGCTTCGAGCGGATTGTTGATCTCGTGCGCGAGGCTGACCGCGATTTCGCCGGCCGTCGCGAGCTGCTCGCGATGGCGCATCATGCGGATGTCGCGGGCGAAGCCGACCGAGCCGGCCGGACTGCCGTCGCGTTCGTAGATAATCGATCCCGAAATGGCGACCGGGATGAGCTGGCCGTCCTTGCTGCGGAGCACGGTCTCGAAGTTGGAGATGCGCCCCGAATCCTCGCTGGCGGCGCGCATCGCCTTCATCACGCGGCGCGCTTCGTCGAGCGAAGGGTAGATGGTGGTGATCTTCTGGCCGACAATTTCCTCGGCGGAGTAGTGCAGGTTTTTGCGCGCTCCGTCGTTGTAGAAAATTATCGTGCCATCGCGGTCGACCGCGATGATGATATCGGGTGAGCTCTCTACCAGGCTTTGAAGATAATTGTGGTCCAATGATGACAACATGATGGGTTGCCGCGGAAGTTCATTCCTTCTCCGCCAGGACGCGGCACGCCGGGCGGCAGGTATGGGATTTCATTTTTAATCGGCGCGAAGCGCGATGTTCCGCGGCTCGCGGTCGAGACCCTGCTGGCGGGCGGCCTCCTGGCTGTACTTTTCGAATATGACTTCGATCGGCGATCCGTAACCGACCGCACGCGCCTTGACCATTCTGAGATTGAAAATCATCTCCGCCCTCTCATCCATCTCCACCGCCGCGGTGCCGGTCGCGTATCCGTCGAATGTCCGTCGAACGGTATGACTCATCAGCGGACCTCTTACAACCGCAACCGGCAACGGCGCAACCCTCGGTGTCGTCGTCACAGCGGATTTTTGGACGGACCATGGATTCCCTTCTCGCCTTGTTGGTTAGTCTATCCCGCGCGAGAGTGCAATGCATCTCCCTGTAGGAAATGAACAGCCAACATAGGTGCATAAATCTCAAGAAGAGTTAATAAAGCGCCCAACAAGTGTCAAAAACGGACAGGCGGCGAAACGATGGAGAAAGGGTCGATCGGGTCGAGAAGCCAGCCCGTCTGCCTCCCAGGGCACGATCATCGCTCGCCTCCGATCGCACCGCGGGTACGCGGCGGCGTTTGCCGCCCCCCGATGCATAGCGCGGCGCCCTCGGCGTAGCGGCAAACGCGCGGGCGGCGGTATCGGCAGGTTCCCCCCCCCCGACGACCACGACCTCAAGCGGTTGCGGACTGGACCCATCGCTTGCATCGCCAAAGTGGCAGCGGACGCGCGCCTCTTAAGCGCAAACTTGTATCCATGCTATATCCCCACCGTATAAACTGGCGGACAGCGCCGCTTCGGGCCAGTGGCACGTAACGAAGCGGCCCACCGCCTTCCAGCGGGCCGGGCGGGGCACGGCCGGTTGGCGGGGGGCCTTGATGGGGTGGTGCCCGGCGGCCTAAGGCAGTGATTGAGTTGCCATAGCATCGCGCTTACACCTACAATTCGTGCCGGAGAGCATCTTAAATGGCAGAACCTCTTAGCTTCGAAGCACTCGCGAGCCGCGAGTACGTGCTTTCGAGCGCGGAAAATTTCGTTCTGTACGTGTTGCTTGAAGCAATCGCGCAGGGCGGGGGCGGCGCGGGCGGCGGCTCGCGATTGCCGTTGAACCTGGGCCTGGTAATCGACCGTTCGGGTTCGATGTACGACGAGCGGCGCCTCGAATTCGTGATCGAGGCGGTCAAGTTTCTCGCCGAGAACGTGGCGCCCGAGGACAAGGTGGCGGTGGTCGCCTTCGCCGACCGCGCAAAGATGATCGTCGGCTCCGACGAGATCCACGACAAGAGCGTGGTGCGGCGCGCGATCGAGGATATCGATCTGCTCGAGATCGGCGGCGGCACGCAGATGGCGCTGGGGATGCGCGCGGCGATCGACGAGGTCAAGAAAAATCTCGCTCCCAACCGGCTCAACCGCGTGCTGGTGCTCACCGACGGGCAGACCTACGAGGAAACCGCCTGCATCGATCTCGCCAACCAGAACCGCGATCAGATGTCGTTCTCGGCGATGGGCGTGGGCGTCGAATTCAACGAGAAGCTGTTGATGCGGATCGCGCAGGACTCGCACGGCAACTATCACTTCATCGGCAACCCGGCGGACATTCCCGGCATCTTCGAGGACGAACTGGCGGGCCTGCGCGCGGTCAGCGTGCGCAACGGACGAATCGAAGTCACCCTCGCGCAAGGCGTGCAGGTGCGCGAGGCCTTTCGCGCCAGTCCCGAAATCTACTCGCTGGGCGCGCCGCTGGTCGGCGATGACCGCCATATCAGTTACGAGATCGGCGATCTCGGAGCCCACGTTCCCGGCTCCGTGCTGCTGACCCTGGTGCTGCCGCCGCGCAAGCCCGGCTCCGTACGGATTCTCCAATCGAACCTGCGCTACGAGGTCCCCGGCGCGGGCGAACAGAGCCTCAGCCGCGACCTCGCGGTCGAATATACGCTCGACCGCACGCTCACCGGCAAAGTCAACGGGCGCGTGATGAACCTGGTCGACCAGGTTTCGATCGCCAAGATGCAAACGCGCGCCGAAGAGGAACTCAAGGCGGGCAACGTGGATCGCGCGACGCGCCTGTTGAGCAATGCGATTCAGGGCACCCAGCGCCTGGGCAACGTCAAGGCGACGCAGGCGCTGGTCGGCCTGATGGACCAGGTCAAGAAAACCCAGACGCTGCAGACCAAGGCCGCCAAGACCACGCTGTTGCAGGCTCAGGCCGTAGTGCGCAAGACCCAGATGCTCGACCCGGACGCTCTGAAGGATTTTTCGAAGCCCGACCAGGAGTAACTTATATCCGCCCGCGAAGGCGGCCTGAGATGACGACGCCGTGATGCCGGCCAGTGAGGTGCTGAGAAGATGATCAAGTGCAGCGAGTGCGGCTACGAAAATACCGACGGGCTTGACTATTGCGACGGCTGCGGCGCGAAGCTCGCGGCCGCGGCGCCGGCCGCCGACGGTGGCGGCGCTGCCGAACCCGCGCCTGCCGCGGAACCCGCGGCCGCTGCGGAATCCGCGCCGTCCGCGGCGGCGGACGAAGCTCCGGCGACGCCCCCTCCCTCCGAGGCGCCGACCGGCGAGATCAAGCCGCCGCCCGAGGCGAGCACCGCGCCGCCGGCCGCCGAAGTTGCGCCGGCCGCCGAGCCTGCGCCGGCCGCAGCGGCGGCGGGCGTCGCGACCGCCCGCGCCAAGCTCCAGGTCGTGCGCGGCGGACGCAAAGGCCAGGAGTTCCCGCTCGAGGACGGCAACAACCTGGTCGGCCGCTGGGATCCCGAGACCGGCGCGTTTCCCGAGGTCGACCTCGACCAGGACGATCCCGAGGCCAAGATCTCGCGCAAGCACGCGCTCATCCGGTTCGAGGGCGGCAAGATCACGGTCGAGGATATCGGCAGCCTCAACGGCACCTATGTAAATCGCCAGCCGCGCTTGATGCCCGGCAATCCGGTCGAGCTGAAGACAGGTGACGAGATCATTATCGGCAAAACATTTCTCAAATTGGTGGTCGAGCCCGTTTCCTAGGCCGGGCGCGCGCGAGATGCCACGCGGAGGCCCGGTCGGCGAGCCGGGCCTTTGCTGTCTTCGCGCCGGCTTCGGCCAGCTTTCGATCGATAAGCAATCATGAACCCCGGTGATCAGCTTCCCGCCGGTCAAATGCTCGATGGCCGTTACCGCGTCCACAAGGTGCTCGGACAGGGTGGGATGGGGCGGGTTTATCTCGCCAACGACACCCGTCTGGCCAACCGGCCTGTCGCCGCCAAGGAGATGATCATCGGCGACGGGATCGCGGAGAAGAAGGCGATCGAGGACTTCGCGCGCGAGGCCCGCGTGCTCGCCTCGCTCTCGCATCCGGGCATCCCCAACGTCATCGATTACTTCGCCGAGAACAGCCGCCACTACCTGGTGATGGAGTTCGTGGCCGGCGGCGATTTGCAGCGCATGCTCGACAAGCTGGGGCCCAAGGGCAAATTGCCCGAGACCCGGGTGCTGCGCTGGGCGCGCCAGATGCTCGACGTGCTGAGTTTCCTGCACGGCCAGACGCCGCCGATCATCTATCGCGACCTCAAGCCCGGCAACATCATGATCGACAAGGACGGCCGCGCGATGCTCATCGACTTCGGCATCGCGCGCTTCCTGCCACCGGGCGGACGCGGCACGCAAATCGGTTCGGTCGGCTACGCTCCGCCCGAGCAATACATGGGCAAGGTCGAGCCGCGCTCGGACCTCTACTCGCTCGCCGCCACGATGCATCATCTGCTGAGCGGCCGCGATCCGCAGCTCGAGCCGCCCTTCAGCTTTCCGCCGCTGCGAGATCTGAGCCCCGAGGTGTCGCCGAAAACCGCCGAGGTCGTGATGCGCGCGCTCGACAAGGACGTCGAAAAGCGTCCGCCCTCGGCCCGCGACATGATGCACGCGCTGCCGGACCCGGGTCCCGAGCCCAAGGCCACGGGCGCGCCAGGCGCCGGCAGCGCCGCGCCGATCGCTTCGATGCGCACCGTGGTGCTCGACCGTCCCCAAGCGCCCGCGGCGCCCGCCGTTACCGTGCCGCCCGCCGCGAGCGGCAGACGGCTGGGCGCGATGCCTCCCGCAAGCGGCGCGTCCGCGAAGCCGTCCGCGCCGGCACCACCGTCGCCGACCAACATGCCGACAGTGGTGCTGGGCCGCTCCGGGCCTCCGTCGGCGGCTCCGCCTTCCGCAAAGATGGTCGCGCCGCCGTCACTCGCGTCGAGTACGGCGGCGGGCGTCGCCAGGGTGAAGTCGCTGGCGCGCTCGGCGCGAGCGATGGCGCAGCGGGCGGCGGCGAAGATACCGGCGCAACAGTCGCTGTTCGCCAAGCCGTCCGAAGTTTCCTCGACGGCAAAGACCCAGGACTTAAGCGGCAAGGCCAAGGCGATCGCGCAAGCGGCGCCGGTCGCTGCACCCTCGAAGAGCGAGTCCATCTCGAAGGATGCCCGGGCGGGGTCCGGGGATGTTTCCTTGGGAATGAAAACGGTGTCATCCAAGCCGCCGGCGCCATCTGTATCTTCGGGTACATTTTCGGACTCCCGGATCGCGAACGGCGCCAGGGCGAGCCAGAACGGCGCCCCGTCGTCGTCGGACGCGCAAATCAAAGCGGGCGCATGGTTGATCGCGAGCGGCAGCGCGCCGCGGTTCG
>Ga0307373_10008738_pt1 | contig 15329 bp, 17 predicted proteins | sample OX2MG_FD_202534 | JGI IMG/M metagenome (GOLD analysis project Ga0307373, IMG submission 202534) | Soil microbial communities from Risofladan, Vaasa, Finland - OX-2 | ecosystem: Environmental > Terrestrial > Soil > Coastal area > Acid sulfate soil | place: Finland: Risofladan, Vaasa | collected... | reverse complement strand
AGCCACGAAGAACTGACCCACATCATCACTCGTTCGGCACGCATCCTGGCTCTGAGTATCGATCCTGAAGGCGCCCGCGAGATCGCCACCCGTTCCCGCGGCACGCCGCGTATCGCCAACCGGCTACTGCGGCGCGTACGGGATTTCGCCGAGGTCAAGGCGGACGGAAAGATCAGTGCCAAAATCGCCCACCAAGCCATGGACCTGCTGGATGTGGACGTGCATGGTTTTGACATGCTGGATCGTAAATTGTTATTGGCGGTCATCGAAAAATTCGATGGCGGCCCGGTGGGCGTGGATAGCTTGGCAGCTGCCATCGGTGAAGAACGCGGCACCATCGAAGATGTGCTGGAGCCGTTCCTGATCCAGCAGGGGTTCCTGATGCGTACTGCGCGTGGACGTATGGCCACCAAAACCGCCTACCAGCATTTTGGCCTGAAGCCACCGCAGCGCGATGCCTCTGCGGATCTGTTTGATGGGACGCGGGAATAAAGCGGTGAACAGGGGAACCGCGCGCACTGCACAGGGTCACAAAGCGGGCAATGCAAAAGCGACCCTGGTGTCCCATAGCGCTTTCACCTGGCCGGTGCGCGTGTATTACGAGGACACGGATTTTGGTGGTGTGGTCTATCACGCCAACTACCTCAGATTCCTGGAACGGGGCCGAACCGAGTGGCTGCGGCATCTGGGGTTCGAGCAGGACGTTTTGCGCGAACGTCTCAGCATCCAGTTCGTGGTGGTCGGTATGCAGCTGGCTTTCCATCGGCCGGCACGCTTCAACCATGAGTTGTCGGTGAGCGTGAAAGTTACTGATATTAAAGGTGCCAGTATGATGTTTGATCAGGCGATCATTGATGCCTCGGATGAGAATGCACTGGTGTGTACTGCCCAAGTACGGGCCGCCTGTGTGGATAGCGTGACACTTAAACCCAAACCCTTGCCACGGGAGATCGTGGCGGAGCTTGCATAACATGAATGGTCAAGAATCCTTCCTCGAAATCGCCCTGCATGCCAGTCTGGTAGTGAAATTCGTGCTGCTGATCCTGGTGGCAGCCTCGCTGGCATCCTGGGCAGTGATCTTCCGCAAGCACCGCATGCTCAAGGAAGCGCGCACGGCGACAGATACCTTCGAAAAACGCTTCTGGTCCGGAGGTGAGATTGCCGCCATCTACAAGGAGATCAGCGGTTCCGGCGCCGAGAGCGGCATGGAGAGCATCTTCGAGGCCGGCTTCGGCGAATTCGCGCGCCTCCGCAAACAGGGTGATGCCCAGGGCATGATCATCGAAGGTTCGCGCCGGGCCATGCGTGTCGCCCAGATCCGGGAAGTGGACCGGCTGGAAGAACACCTGGCGTTCCTGGCAACTGTAGGCTCCACCAGCCCGTATGTGGGTTTGTTCGGCACCGTCTGGGGCATCATGAATGCCTTTCACGGCCTGGGCAACGTGCAGCAGGCCACCATCGCCATGGTGGCGCCCGGCATCTCCGAGGCGCTGATTGCCACCGCCATGGGCCTGTTTGCCGCCATCCCAGCGGTGATCGCCTATAACCGTTTCGCCAATCATGTGGAGCGGCTGGAGACCCGTTTCGACAGTTTCCTGGATGAGTTCTCCACCATCCTGCAGCGGCACGTGGGTTCGCGCGCCGGCGCCCAGGTTTAAGCAAACATGAGCGGGCGGCGCAACAAACGGCGCTTGATGAGCGAGATCAACGTGGTGCCTTACATCGATGTGATGCTGGTACTGCTGATCATCTTCATGGTGACCGCGCCGTTGTTGAGCCAGGGTGTGAAAGTGAATCTGCCCAAGGCCAGCGCCAAACCCCTGAATCTCAAGGCCAATGAGACGCCGGTAATATTGACGGTGACCGCCGATGGCAAGTATTACCTGAATATCGGCGCCCATCCCGATCAACCCATCGATGCGCAGCTGGTGGTGGCCACGGCTGCCGCGGTCCTGAAACTGAGACCCGATACACACGTTGTTGTGCGTGGCGACCGGGATGCCCGTTATGACTCAGTGCTGCTTGGTATGACGCTGCTGCAGGCGGCTGGCGCTCCGAGTGTGGGTCTCGAAACCAACCCCAATGATGTGCCGCGTGTGGAAATCACCGGCAAGCCATGACGGAAGCGCTCATGGAAACCAGCACCCAACGCCTGTTACCTTGGATTTACTCAGTGCTGCTGCATGCGGCATTCGTAGTATTACTGGTATTGAGTATCCATTGGACTAATTCAACCCTGCCATCCTTAGGTGGCAAGGGCGACATCGCCCAGCCGGTGCAGGCCACGGTGGTGGATCAGAAGCTTATCCAGCAGCAGATGGCGCTGCTGCAGGCACAGGATAAACAGAAGCAGGACGCGGCCCGCCAACTTCAGCAGCAGGCTGCGGCCGCCAAAAACGAGCGTGAGCAGGAGGAACAGAAGGTCACCCAGCTCAAACAGCAGCAAGTAGCGGCCCAGCAGGCGCTTGATCAGAAGCTGGCTGACCTGCAGAAGCAGGCCCAGGCCGAACAGGATCATCTCGCCAAGCTCAAGGCACAAGCGGCGACCCAGGCCAAACAGCGCCAGAGCGCAGAGAACGCACGCCGTCAGGCGGAATTGAAACGCGAAATCGCCGCTGAGCAGAATGCTTTGGAAGCTAAAAAAGCCAGCTACAAACAGCAATGGGCGGCGCTGATCACGCAAAAGATTGAAAATAACTGGATCAAGTCACCAACTGCCCCGGATAATCTAAAATGTATCCTCAACGTGCAAGAGGTGCCAGGCGGGACAGTAACAAACGTCCAGGTTGGTGATTGTAATGGGGATGACGCGGTGCGCCAGTCAATCGTGAATGCGGTGTATCAATCCTCACCCTTGCCGCCACCGCCGGATCCATCGGTATTCGACCGCAATTTGACCATAACATTTTGTCCGGGATGCAACCCAGGGAATTAAGCATGCGGCATAAATTTTTATTGATTATCGGATTGGCGTTGCTGCCATTGGCAGCTTCGCGCGCGACGCTGGAGATTACCGTTACCCGCGGAGTGAACACTGCCGTGCCAGTGGCCATCGTGCCGTTTGCCTGGCAGGTGCAGGGTCCGGCACCGTCGACCGATGTGGCTGCGGTCATCAGCGCCGACCTCACCCGCAGTGGGCGTTTCAATGCCATAGCCGTCAAGTCCATGCTCGAGAAACCCACGGATGCTACCGCCATCAACTTCACCAATTGGCGGATACTGGCAGTGAACGACTTGGTGATTGGCCGCATCAAGCTCGCCGGCAGCGGTAATTACCAGATTGAGTTTCAAGTATTCAATGTATACACCGGCCAGCAGCTTCTGGGACTGAGTGTACTCACCGCACCGCAAAGCCTGCGTTGGACCGCCCACAAGATCAGCGACCTGATTTACCAGAAGCTCACCGGTCAGCGCGGGGCCTTCGCCACACGCATCGCCTACGTGGAAGTCTCTGGCAAAGCTGGCAAGGATAGCCACTATGCGCTGGTGGTGGCGGATTCGGATGGTGCCAATCCACAGACGGTATTCAGCTCCAACGAGCCCATCATGTCACCGGACTGGTCACCGGACGGCAAATATATTGCCTATGTGTCTTTTGAAAATCAGCGTCCGGCTATTTATTGGCAGAACATCTATACGGGGCGGCGTGAGCTTTTGTCGGAACGGCCGGGGCTTAACAGCGCACCGGTGTTCTCACCGGACGGCAAGTCGCTGGCCTTGGTGCTGTCATCTTCACCGGGCAACCCGGATATTTATGTAATGAACCTGTCTACCCACGCGCTGCGGCGCATTACCCATTCGGACGCCATTGATACTGAACCAGCCTGGTCACCTGAGGGTCAAAGCCTGTACTTCACTTCCGACCGGGGCGGCAGTCCGCAGATCTACAAGGTGAACCTCAATGGCGGCAGGCCGCAACGCATCACCTTCGACGGCAGCTACAATGCGCGGGCCCGCATCTCGCCCGATGGCCAGACCCTGGCCATGGTGCACCGTGAAAGCGGCCAACTGCACATAGCAGTCATGAATCTGAATACCGGTGCACTGCTGACCCTGACGGATGGCGACTTGGACAAGTCACCAAGCTTCGCGCCTAACGGCAGCATGATCATTTATGAGGCCAATTACCGAGATCGGGGCGTGCTGGCGGAGGTTTCTGTGGACGGCCAAGTGCATGAGCGTCTGTCGGAATCGCAAACGGGTATAAGCCTGCATGCTCCCGTTTGGGGCCCATTCCTGTCACAATAGAGAGCAACTAATTCTTGAAAACACCGTTTTAATCGAAAGGAGACAGTCATGAAGATTCTGCGTTTTGGTTGCATGGCACTTGCGGTGGCCTTGTTTGCCGTCGGGTGTGCTAAAACGGTCAAGCCAGTGACCGTGCCTGCTGTAACAACACATGCTGCACCCTCCAGTGCGGCACCTGAGGCTTCCACGATACCTGCACCGGTCCAGACACAGATCAGCCCGCTGGACGATCCCAGCAACATTCTCTACAAGAAGGTTGTGTATTTTGATTTCGACAAGAGCAATATCAAGCCGGAGTTCCTCGACCTGCTCACTGCACACGCAAAATATCTGATCGCTAATCCGAACCAGAAGATCCGCATCGAGGGATATACCGATGAGCGCGGAACCTGGGAGTACAACATCGCATTGGGCGATCGCCGCGCGCAATCGGTGCGTCGGTTCCTGCTGTTCCAGGGCGTGAATCCTGACCAGATCAGTACCGTCAGTTATGGTGAGGCCCACGCGGTTTGCAGCGAGCACATCGAAAGCTGCTGGTCCCAGAACCGCCGTGCAGTCCTTGTGTATCTCACTCAATGAAACTGCGCATCGGTATCTACCTGGCGGCAGCACTGCCGGTGCTGCTGACAGGCTGCAGCACCACGGTACGCCCCGATGATCCGGTCTATATCCGCCAGCAGCAGCTGGAGGCGCGCGTTGACCGGCTGGATCAGATTTTCAATAACCAAAGTTTGGTGAACCTGTCACAGAACGTCGACAATCTGCAGCAACAGATAAATGAGCTGCGTGGTGATATACAGGTGCTGCAACATGACCAGCAACTCACCGTCAAGCAGCAACGCGATTTATATTCTGATCTCGACAAACGCCTACAGAAACTGGAACTAGGGCTGAATACTGCCTCAGGTCCTGCGGCGGGGAGTGGTGCGATGAGTACAGCACCCTCTGCAAGTAGTGCTGCGGGAGCGGCTGCGGCGGGCGGCGATCAGGCGGCCTATAAGCAGAATTTCAGCCTTCTCAAACAGGGCCGTTACGAAGACGCCATCAACGGGTTCACCAATTTCATCCAGCAATATCCGCAAAGCCCGCTGGTTCCCAATGCGGAATTCTGGATGGGCGAAGCACATTATCAGATGAGTGATTTCCAGGGTGCACTGGTCAATTACCAGGCGGTGATCCAAGGCTATCCGAGTTCGAACAAGGCGCCGGATGCGCTGCTGAAAATTGGCTATTCACAATATGAAATGCTGAAATATACGAACGCCCGCAAGACCCTGGAAAGTGTCATCAAGCAGTATCCAGGCACCAGCGTGGCGAATTTGGCGAAGCAAAGACTGCAACGCATACGCAAAGAAGGGCACTGATTTTTAGAGACGCCCATTGAACGTTTCTGTTATGACGGTAAAACCGCAGCGTGATGAACTGCCCGCGGACCAGCGGCTGAGAATCACCGAGATCTTTCATTCCATCCAGGGAGAAGCTGACAGTGTTGGCTGGCCAACCGTGTTCGTGCGTCTAACTGGCTGCCCCTTGCGCTGCCAGTATTGCGATACAGCCTACGCTTTCCATGGTGGTGATTGGATGAGCATCAAAAGCATCCTAATGCGGGTGGCGGAATTTTCACCTCGCTACGTTACTGTTACGGGTGGTGAGCCGTTGGCGCAGAAAAATTGCGTAAGTCTACTCATGTACCTATGTGATGCCGGTTATCGTGTATCCATCGAGACCGGTGGTTCTCTGCCGATTGCCGCTACGGATCCGCGCGTGATACGGGTCATGGATCTGAAGACGCCGGGATCGGGTGAATGCCACCAGAATCTGTATGCGAATATTCCACACTTACGCAAACAAGATCAGGTGAAATTCGTTATCTGCCATCGCGACGATTACGAATGGTCACGGCAGATGCTGCAGGAGCATAAACTGTCTGAGCAGTGCCAGGTGTTGTTCTCACCGAGTCATGAGCAGTTAAAGGCAGTTGAATTAGCCGACTGGATTCTTGCGGACCGGTTGCCAGTGCGTTTGCAGCTGCAATTGCACAAGTATCTTTGGGGCAATGAGCCGGGTCATTGACCAATGCATGGTTTAGATCAATGAAAAAAGCGGTTGTACTGTTGTCTGGCGGGCTGGATTCTGCCACCACACTCGCCATCGCAAAGCGAGACGGCTATGCCTGTTATGCACTGAGTGTAGCTTACGGGCAGCGCCACAGTGCCGAGCTTGCGGCCGCTATACGGATTGTAAAGGTACTTGGCGCCGCCGCGCATAAGACCTTGACGCTGGATCTTTCGACAATCGGTGGTTCGGCGCTGACCGATATACGCATCGCGGTTCCGACACAGCCATCCGAAGGCATACCATCAACCTACGTGCCCGCCCGGAATACCTTGTTTCTAACTCTGGCGCTCGGCTGGGCTGAAGTATTGGGCGCCCAGGATATATTCATCGGCGTCAACGCAGTGGATTATTCCGGTTATCCGGATTGTCGCCCGGAATTTATCCAGGCCTTCGAAGGCCTGGCGAATCTTGCCACCAAAGCCGGTGTGGAAGGCCGTCAATTCCATATCCACACGCCGTTATTGGATTTCTCCAAGTCAGAAATTATCCGCCGCGGATTGGCGCTGGGCGTGGATTATGCTTTGACGGTGTCATGTTATAGCGCTGATCCCCAGGGACGTGCCTGCGGAGTATGCGATAGCTGCCGTTTGCGAAAGCAGGGTTTCAGAGAAGCCGGCATTCCTGATCCCACGGCGTATTTCTGATGGGTTGTATTCGAGGCGATATAGGCTATCATGCGCGCCTTCGCTGAAAGACCTTGAAAGACGGGCCATAATTTGACCTACTCGGTCACGGTATAGCCCAAAAGCACAGGTACCTAGTTCAAAAGATTCGGGCCGTTAGCTCAGTCGGTAGAGCAGCTGGCTTTTAACCAGTTGGTCGGGCGTTCGAATCGCCCACGGCCCACCAATTTTTAAAATGCAGGCGAGCGCCGTGTGTGTCCGCTAGGGCGTCATCTGATAAAATTCCAATCTGCATCTGCCAGTGCTCGGTACGCACACACTCACCGGCAGTGAATTGCTCACTATGGATTTAAGTTGGAGGTCATATTCACATGAATTTACCGGAACTGGAACGTATAGCCCATGCCCTGGTCAAGGATAACAAAGGCATTCTTGCCGCTGATGAAAGTACCGGTACTATCGAAAAGCGCTTCAAGGCGATCGGCGTAACTTCATCGGAAGAAACCCGCCGAGTCTACAGGGAAATGTTATTTACCACGCCCGGAGTGGAGAAATTCATCAGTGGCGTAATCATGTATGACGAAACAATCCGCCAGAAGACCAAGGCGGGTGTGCCCTTCGCTGATTACCTGCACGGCAAAGGGGTAGTGCCGGGTATCAAGGTGGACAAGGGCGCAAAAGCGCTGGCAGGCAATCCAAGCGAGAAGATCACAGAAGGCCTGGATGGTTTGCGGGAGCGTTTGCAGGACTATCATCGCTTGGGTGCGCGTTTTGCGAAGTGGCGCGCGGTGATTGAGATAGCTGCTGATACACCCACGGATTATTGCTTGCGAGCCAATGCCCAAGCACTGGCCCGCTACGCGGCCCTATGCCAGGAAGTGGGACTGGTGCCGATCGTAGAGCCGGAAGTGCTGATGGATGGCGCGCACACGCTTGAGCGCTGTGCCGATGTGAGCGGCGTAACTCTCAAAATTGTATTCGATGAACTCTATATTCATCGGGTAGCTCTGGAGGGCATGCTGCTCAAGCCCAACATGGTCATCAGTGGCATGCAATGTCCAAAACAGGCCAGCGTTGAGGAGGTGGCCAAAGATACAATCAAGCTTCTCAATCGCCGTGTACCCGCGGCAGTGCCGGGTATTGTTTTCTTGTCCGGCGGTCAAAGTGCCGAACTGGCGACCGCGCATCTCAATGCGATGAATGCGCTTGGACGTCCTCCCTGGAAACTGTCGTTTTCATATGGCCGGGCTTTGCAGGCTCCAGCTATGGAGGTCTGGCGTGGTCAAGATGCCAACTGGGGAGCGGGGCAAAAGGCACTTTTTAAACGAGCGCACTTCAACAGTTCCGCCTGTGCAGGCGCCTACACGGACCAGATGGAGAAAGCGGCCTGAGAGTGCATAGGCGGCGTTCAGGACCGGTAATAGAGCCCGTAACCTGCTTGGCAGCCGCTGTTAGGAATACCGAGAGTCTTCGAATAAAGTTGATATCCATGATGGTGTGCAATCATGATTCGTATGATCGGATCGAATTAAGTTGACGTGGCAATCATTCAAAATTAGACTAGACCGTCTAGTCTAAACCGGTTTCATAATCGGGGTGGCGGAGCTTAAAGTTTTGATGCCAGGGGATATGGCCATGATGACCGAAGTGAACAAAGTTAACGATAACGTGGTCGAAATCTCCGGTCTCAAATACCGGGTTGGCAACAAGGCCATTTTTGACCGCCTGAAAATTAGCATCCTCCGTGGCAAAATCACCGCGATCATGGGACCCAGCGGCACCGGCAAGACTACGCTGCTGCGCATCATGACCGGCCAGGTGCTGCCGGATCGCGGGCGGGTGATGGTGGAGGGTAAGAACGTCGCACGCTTGGCCACGGATGAGCTTTACGAACTGCGCACCCAGATGGGCTTCTTGTTCCAGAACGGCGCATTGTTTACCGACAGCACTGTGTATGAGAACGTGGCATTTCCGCTGCGTGAACATACCCACTTGCCGGAAAGCCTCATCCGGCACATTGTGCTGATGAAGCTGCAGGCGGTAGGGTTGCGGGGTGCGGCTGATATGATGCCCACGGAACTTTCCGGCGGCATGGCGCGACGTGTGGCACTGGCACGCGCCATCGTGCTGGATCCAAAAATCATTTTTTACGACGAGCCATTCACCGGACTGGATCCCATCTCGATGGGCGTGATCGTGCGCCTTATCCGCACGCTCAACGACAGCCTTGGCCTGACTAGTATCGTAGTGTCACACGATGTGGAGGAAGTGTCTGCGGTGTCGGATCACAGCTACCTCATCTCCGATGGCAAAGTGGTAGCCTACGGCACACCGGAGGAACTGGGCCGCAATAAATCCGCTTGGGTGCGGCAGTTTATGAAGGGTCTGGCGGATGGACCGGTGCCGTTCCACTACCCGGCGCCGGACTACGCCAGCCAGCTACTGGGTGAGGAGCCGGCCTGATGCGTTTTTTGCTGCATGAAATTTATTATATTGCGCTCGACTTCTTGCAGGGCATGGGCGCCAGCTTCCTGTTCCTGTTACGTTTGCTGAGCTATACACCGAAGGCGTTGCTGCGCTGGCGGATCGTCTGGCTACAGATCTACTCCGTAGGCGCCATGTCGCTGGTGCTTATTATGGTATCCGGTTTGTTCATCGGCATGGTGATGGCTCTTGAGAGCTACCATGTACTCGTCAAATTTGCCGCGACCGCTGCCTTGGGCACTGGTGTTGCGCTGTCCATATTGCGCGAACTCGGTCCGGTGGTGACGGCGCTCTTGTTTGCCGGTCGGGCCGGTACCGCGCTCACTTCCGAGATCGGCCTGATGCGTGCCACGGAGCAACTCGCCGGCATGGAAATGATGGCAGTAAATCCGATCAGACGCATCGTGGTACCACGTTTTATTGCTGGCGCGGTTTCAGTTCCGCTGCTCACCATGATTTTCTGCGCCGTCGCCATCCTGGGTGGTTATTATGTGGGCGTGGATTTGATGGGCGTGGACCAGAGTGCTTTCTGGTCCCAGATGCGTGTGAATGTGGATCTTGTGGATGACGTTCTGAAAAGCGTTGTCATCAAGAGTATCGTGTTCGGCGGAGCCATCAGCTTAATAGCCGTATATGAAGGGTATTATTCGCTTCCCACCGCGGAGGGTGTGAGTCAGGCGACTACGCGTACTGTAGTCAATAGTTCACTCGCTGTATTGGCGCTGGATTACCTTTTGACAGCTTTAATGTTTCACGGAGTTTGAATCATGCGGCAGACACGCACCATCGAGATTAGCACCGGACTTTTTATCATTCTCGGTTTTGCCTCGTTGTTTTTTCTGGCAACGCAAACCACCAATATTCGGGCCTACAGCGATACCAGCGGTTATACAGTGACCGCCAGCTTCACGAATGTGGGTGGTCTCAAGGTACGTGCACCGGTGACTATGGCGGGCGTGGACGTAGGTCGTGTCACTGAAATTCATCTTGATCCGCGCACCTTCAGCGCCATTGTCAGCATCCAGATCAGTCAGCGTTTCAACCAGATTCCGGATGATTCCAGCGCCAGCATTCTGACCTCCGGCTTGCTGGGTGAGCAGTATATTGGCATCTCACCGGGGGGATCCGAGACATTTCTTAAGAATCGTAGCAAAATTCAAATAACCCAATCGGCGATTATCTTGGAAAATTTGATCGGACAGTTCCTGTTCAACAAGGCATCTTCTGGGAGTAAATGATGCGTATTAAAAATTTGTTATACATAGTCATAAGCACAATATTTCTATGTACACCCGTGCTGGCAGCGGATAGTTCCGCATCTACGCCTCAAGCTCCGGATCAGGTAGTCCAGCAAACCGCCTCGCAGATGCTTTCTGCCGTAAACAGAAGGCGTGAAGAACTAAAACAGCATCCGAAAGAACTCTATGACCTGATCGGAAAGATCCTGTTGCCTCATTTTGACCTCGGTTACGCTACACGCTTGGTATTGGGGCCCTATTGGCGCACAGCCACGGCTGCACAACGCCAGGAATTCCAGGGCGCATTCTATAAATATCTGGTGCACAGCTACGCCAATGGTTTGCTGCAGGGGAATTACTCGGATAGCAATATCAAGGTCGAACCATGGCGCGGCAGCTCGAATGATGATCGCGCCATGGTTCGCAGCAAGGTTTCGAGGGCAAATGATGCGCCCCCGATACAAGTGGATTACGCCATGGTACGCACCAAGGACGGTTGGAAGGCCTTTGATGTGACAATCGAGGGAATCTCCTACGTCATGAATTACCGCAACCAGTTCGGCCCGGAGATTAAGCAGAAGGGCATGGATGAACTGATCAAACGCCTGACTGATGAGGCTGACAAAGGACCTGCGCCACAAATGCAAGGCGCCGGCTCATGACGATAGATCGGGTATCATTCGAGGATATCGGCGCTGGCCGATTTCGCATAGAAGGCCGTCTGGACTTCAATAGCGTGTTGCAAGCGCTGGATACCAGCAAACACTTGTTTGCAGAGCTGCATGCCATCCAACTGGATCTCTCCGGTGTCAGCGCGATCGATAGTGCCGGGTTGGCGTTGATTATCGAATGGATCGGCCATGCCAAGCGCAGCAACTGCCATCTGAGCTTTCGTAACGTGCCTGCGCAGGCGATGGCAATCGCTCGCATCAGTGATGTGGAAAAGCTGCTGCCGTTAGCGGCATGAACCCCACAGCTGGGTATTGATAATAATGGCGGTTTTCAACCGCTATTATTATTACTAACCACTGCCGAAGCTTGCGCTGGCGGTTGCCGGGAAGAAATAGCAGGAGCTGATTTAGTACCCGCAGCCGCGGGCGCGGTATGGCTTACGGTGCTGGGAGCGCTGCTATCATCAGAATCGTCCGGCGGCAGATCAGGATAATCGGGATATGCCACGGGCGGGTTGCCATTGTAGAGCTGATAACGGCGATGCTGTATCCAGGCGTCGCGCATGAAAGTGTAGGGGTCAAAGGCACTGTCGATGGTGCTGTCCAAATCCAGTAATCCAGCGCGTGTGTCAACGCCATCCGCAATTGTCGAGGCATTACGATAGCGGGGTTGCATATTGTTTTTAATAGGATTGGCATAATAATAATCCGGGATCTTGGCTCCGGCATCACGCACGCTACTTGGTCCGAGGAATGGGACCACTAGATAGGGGCCCGAAGCTACACCAAAGTCTGCGAGAGTCTCGCCGAAATCTGCACTATGGTCCGGCAGGCCCACATGCTGGGCCACGTCGAACCAACCCAGTAGCCCTACGGTACTGTTGATCAGGAAGCGGCCGGTATCCTTGAGGGTGTATTTAAATTTTCCTTGCAATAGGTCATTGATGATCGTAACTGGCGATCCAAAGTTATTGAGAAAATTGTGTATGCCATTACGGGCCTGATGGGGCACGGCACGCACATAGGTTTTGGCCACCGGCCGTGCAACAGCCTTGTCGAATTTGTCGTTGAAGGCATAAGTAATGCGGTTCAACTTTTCCCAGGGATCCTTGGTCTGGGTGGTGTAATCCGGTGGCACTGACGCGCATCCTGCCAGCAGCAGCAGTCCCGTAAGGCATATAAAGAGCAGCCGCCACCGAAGTAGGGCAGGATTGCCTAGCATTGAAACTCCAAAGATATATGGCCTGCTTATCCTAGCAGTTTAAAGGACAAACACCACTCATGATCAGGGTGTGTTATTGGTGACGAGCGATTGCCGGTTGGCGCGCCCCCAGGCCTGTAAGCGGTCTAAACGCGCCTTGTAACGTAGCTTCTGCATGCCGTCGATTCCTGGAGTCGCCAATGCGATGCGTAACTGGTCGGCAGCCGCCGCCGGCAAACCGGTGATGTAATAATATTCCGACATGTAGTAATGGGATTCGGCGGAACTGCCGGCCTTATCATAGGCTTTGGCGAGCATACGTATTACTTCCGGATTGCTGTCGGTTTGTAATGACTGGGGGATAAGCAGGCTGATCGCATCCTGCGGCAGATTCGCTTCGATGAGGTCGCTCGCATAGCTCAGGATAAGCGGGCTGCTGTCAGGAAATAATTGCATAGCATGCTGATAGGTGGCTTTAGCCGTGCGGATGTTACCTGTCGCCATCTGCGCATTTGCCAGGCCGATGCGAAAGGCAATCACGTCATTATATTTGTCGTATAAATCGAGCATGATCTTAACGGCATCCGCATCATGGCCCATCTGTACGTCAGTGAGCGCCAGCCCATAACGCATGGCTTCCTGGTCCCAACTGAGGGTGGTAGCCATACCTTCTTTGAAGTACTGTAGTGTCTTGCCGGGATTATCGCTTACCAATACGCGCACACGGGCTTTCATGAGTGCATAGCTGCGGCTATCCGGCCGCGGCGGCACGTGCATGCTTAACGCACGCTCTTGAAGATAGGCCATGCGTGTTGCGTCCTGCGGATGATCCAGAAGAAATTCCGGGATGCGGTCATAGCCATTGAGGCTCGAGCTGCGTTGCATTTTTTCAAAGAAATCAATCATGCCCTCGGGCGGAAAACCGGCGCGTGCAAGTGTCTGAATGCCGACCCGGTCAGCTTCCTCTTCCTGGGAACGGGTGAAATTGATCTGGTGCTGGATAATGGAACCTTGTGCAGTGGCTAGCGTGCCCATGGCCACGTTGGGATCGCCAGATTCAGCTGCGACCACGATGGCACCCAACATTGTCGCTATATCAAGCAAGCGGTGGTTTTGCTGGTCTTCGACGGAACGTGCGATATGACGTTGGGTTACATGGCTGGTTTCATGCGCCATGACTCCAGCCAGTTCGTCCTCATTGTCGGTTGCCAGAATAAGTCCGCTATTTACACCGATGAAACCACCCGGCAGGGTTACAGCGTTGATTTCAGGATCGTTGATCACGAAATACTCGAAGTGCAGAATTGGATCGTCGCTGTGGGAAGACAAATCATGGCCCAGGTTGTCTATGTATTCATGGACCAGTGGGTCATCCAGGATCACTCCTGCCTGGCGCGCTTCATTCATAATTTGAACACCAATCTGGTATTCCTGTGCCGGTGTCAGAACATTGGCACCCGCCTTGCCGATCTGGGGAAGATTAAAGTCACTTTTGGACTCATTATTGAATTCATTGACATAGTTGGTGGGGATGTTTTTGTACACGTCACTGGACGTCACCACAGAGATATCAAGCTGGGATACGGAATTCGCACTGGAATCCGCCAACACTAAACCACTAGCTAACGTTAGCAAGCTGGCGAATAGCAAATAGATGGTAGTTTTGAGCCGGTTACTTTTCATGGCGTAATCAGGATTCACAGGTCGGGGTTTTCCATGGATACGACCCTTACTCCATTATGGCATGTTGGTTGACAGTCAGCAGCCATGCCTTCCATATCAGCAAAGTAGACAACGCTGCGCGACTTTTTACTGCAGATGCAGATAAAAAAGCCCCCGTAAGCGGGGGCTGATAATTGAAAGATTGGGCTTAAGTTTCGCTTAGAACTTATAGATATATTGGACCCCCAGAATATCCGCGTCGGCATTGAATTGGCCAGATATATAGTCGCCGCTGCTGCCATCCAGCTGGCTGTATGGGATATGGCTGTTGATGAACAGGTGTGCGTAACCGATGTCCCATTGGCTATGACTGGTAACATGCCAGCTGGCGCCGAAGGCCAGCCATTTACGGGTGTCGTCCGGCAGACGTGCGTCACGGCTGGCGTTCACACTGTTGGGTGTTGTCGCTGAAGCAGCGGTGGGATTTGGCACCGGTGTTTTATCCAGAGCTACACCGGTACGGAAAGTCCAGTCATCACTGTATTTGTAATTCAGGCCAATCGCGAAGCGGTTCGAATTGGAGAGGCCCTCCTGCACAACGGCAGGCGGCATGTTGGGGTTGGAGAAATTGATGGTCAGATTCTGGAAACTGCTCCAGCCAGTGTAGCTCCAGTCAGCCATCAGCGACCACTGGTCATTGAGTTGCTGGAACAGGCTCAGGGAAACTATTTGCGGCGTGGTGAATTCTGCGCTGATTCCCTGTGTCTGGAACAAACCCTGGCTCGCGAAAACCCCAGGCACATTGGTGAAGCTGGCACTGCCGCTCAGATTATGCTTGATACGTGCACGGTAGGAAAAACCCACGCGTGTCGTACCGTAGTCCCACAACAGGCCAAAGTTGTAACCTACAGCGGTGTTGTTCGCTGTACCTGAGAAGAAGCCATCATGGCCTTGCGGCACCAAACCGAAGCTCTGGCTGCATACGGCGGGACTGACTTCGGCGAAACATACGGCGCCGAAATCGATGGCATTGGTGAGCTTCACGTCCATACGCTGGACGTCCACGCCAAAACCGCCGGAGAAG